>Ga0214927_100296_pt1 | contig 12838 bp, 13 predicted proteins | sample Stichaenrichm16X_FD_168612 | JGI IMG/M metagenome (GOLD analysis project Ga0214927, IMG submission 168612) | Xylose enriched microbial communities from anaerobic bioreactor in Madison, Wisconsin, United States - 16X | ecosystem: Engineered > Bioreactor > Anaerobic > Unclassified | place: USA...
TAATGGCAACTCCGTCCATGGATGCCTTCTCCTTCCCGTGACGTTGAACAACAACATCACCTTGGCACATCTCGCGATGCCGTCGGGAGCGGGCATCCACCCCATCAGTTCTCAGTGAAAATCAACAATGTCGGCAATCGAACACTGTCGCACCGCAGCCCTTGGTGGTCATGTCGCAGCGTGCGGGGACTGTGGACACAGGCGGATCGCCTATAACAGTTGCCGCAACCGTCATTGTCCGCGCTGTCAGGGGAACGCCGCACGGACATGGCTGGCCGAACGTGAGGCCGATCTGCTGCCGGTCGGGTATTTCCATGTCGTCTTCACCCTGCCTGCGCGGATCGCCCACATCGCGCTCCAGAACAAGGCCGTTCTCTACGCCCTGCTGTTCCAGGCCGCCTCGGAGACGATGATGACGATCGCCGCCGATCCCCGGCATCTGGGTGCCCGCATCGGCATCACCGCCGTGCTGCACAGCTGGGGTTCGGCGCTGACCCACCATCCCCATGTGCACATGATCGTGCCGGGTGGCGGTCTCTCGCCCGATGGCCGGCGCTGGATCTCGTCACGCCCTGCCTTCCTGCTGCCCGTGCGCGTGCTGGGCAAACTGTTCCGCCGCCTGTTCCTGACCCGGCTGCGCGCACTTTTCGATGCCGACCGGTTGGTCTTTCGGGGGCAGCTTGCCCCTTTGGCAGACCGCCGTGCCTTCCTGCGGTATCTGGCCCCTGTGCGCAGCAGGCGCTGGGTCGTCTACGCCAAGCCCCCGTTTGCCGGTCCAAAAGCGGTGCTGGCCTATCTGTCACGCTATACCCACCGTGTCGCCATCTCGAACCGCCGCCTCCTGGCGTTCAACGAAAACGGCGTGACGTTCCGCTACAAGGACTACCGGCGGGACACGGCCCACCAGCAGCAGGTCATGACACTCGCCACGGATGAGTTCATCCGCCGCTTCATGCTGCATGTCCTGCCACGGGGATTTCATCGCATCCGCCATTATGGCCTGCTGGCCAGTTCCAGCCGCAAGGCCAGCCTCGCCCGGGTGCGGGAACTGCTGAATGTCATGTCCACACCAGCGCCAGAAGTCCCGGAAACCGAACCGGTCACGCCACCGCCGTGCCCATGCTGTGGTGGTCCGATGGTCGTCATCCCGATCCTTCCCCGATGGTGCCAGCCCCGAGGGCCACCCCGGGCGACTGCTCCGGCCGGGGGATCACCATGACAGCCCGCAGAGATTACAGCATGACCGATCCCGATGTCGGAGTGGCTCCGCTCCGGCAAACCGGGGCTCCTGTAAGCATCACCGGAAAAGCCGGGAAAATCGCTGTCTGCACCGCAAATTCTGTCATCGCGTCATGCAGATCCGGTCATAAAAACCCGTTCCAGTTCCACAAACGCACCTGTATGTTCTGGCTCAGGCTCTCCCCCGGGGCGGCGCCAGTTGCAAATTCCCCATAACTGAGTCCCGGTGTCGCGGGTTCGGTCTTCCCAGACTTTCGTACGCCTCGCGGCGCCCGAAACCCTTCAGGGCAAACGGAATGTCTGCTTCCGGACAAAAGATGCAGAAAGCCGCCAGTTAATTCCACAGTTTCCAAGACGCCCCTAACAGATTTCGTCTCCACCCGAAGCCAGAAAAGCGCGGATCCAAAAAATCTGACAATCTGTTCATCCTAGTTTACTCACGAAATGTCTGAGATGATCTGCAATGAAACTGGCTATAAAATAATAACTGTGATCGTAATCAGGACGAAGATTCAGGATGAGTTCCTGCCCTGCATTCTGTGCGGCTTCCTGGAACAGTTCTGGTCTGAGCTGTTCTTTCAGAAACTGGTCCGCCAGACCCTGATCTATCAGAACAGGCAGTCTTTCCTTCGCTGTCCGCACAAGTTCAAGCGGGTCATAGGCTGCCCAACTGGCACGATCCGGACCCAGATAAGCACTGAATGCTTTTTCACCCCATGGTACCTGCGTTGGCGCCACAATGGGTGAAAAGGCTGACACAGAACGATAGCGGCCAGGATTACGCAGCGCGATCATGATGGCGCCAAATCCACCCATCGAATGTCCCGCAATGCCTCGCTGCTGCGTAACCGGAAAGCTCGCCTCAATCAGCGCAGGAAGTTCCGTGACGACGTAATCATACATCCGATAATGCGCAGCCCACGGCTCCTGCGTCGCATTGAGGTAAAATCCGGCACCCTGTCCAAGATCGTACGCATCGTCATCAGCCACACCCACGCCCCGTGGACTGGTATCCGACGCGACAATGGCGATGCCCAGTTCTGCGGCCACGCGTTGCGCGCCAGCCTTGCCAATGAAATTCTGCTCCGTACATGTCAGACCGGAGAGCCAGTAAAGAACGGGAACCTTTTCAGTTTTTGCCTGCGGCGGCAGGTAGATCGCGAAGTTTGATTCCACACCCAACGACACGGACTTGTGTCGCCAGACTTCCTGCACACCCCCAAAAGAGGCGTGTGTTTCCTTGCGTTCCATGGCTCTCACTGCCTTTTGCGCATGTCAGTTACCGTCCGTGAAGGTATAACTGCAGATCTTGTTCCCTGCCGGATCCCGGAGATAGGCAGCGTAAGCGCCCGGTAAGTGGCTTCGCGGGCCGGGTGCGCCTTCATCGGTTCCCCCATTGGCAAGACCTGCGGCATGAAAAGCCTCCACTTCGGCGGGTGTCGCTGCTGCAAAACCGATGGTGACACCGTTGCTTGAGGGCGCTTCACCGTTGCCTGGACGTGCAATGATGAAGGCTGGCTTTTCGCGGCCATACAGAATCCACCCATGCCCGAACGGCCCCAGGTTTTTTATGCCCAGAGCCGCAAGCGCGGCGTCATAGAATTTCGCGGATACCGCAGTATCCACTGCCCCAAGAAAAACGTGAGAGAAAACACCGTCACCGGAAATAACTGCCATGATCGTTCTCCTGTAATTTCCAACCATTGGAAATGATGTTGCGCGGTGAGACGCAGACCTTAGAAATGAATGACGGAACGGATGGATTTTCCTTCATGCATCAGATCGAAGGCCGTATTGATGTCTTCGAGCGGCATGGTGTGGGTTACGAAAGGCGCAAGTTCGATATCGCCACGCATGGCATCTTCGACCATGCCGGGAAGCTGGCTGCGTCCCTTGACCCCACCGAAAGCCGAGCCGCGCCACGAACGCCCCGTCACAAGCTGGAAGGGACGGGTCGAAATTTCCTGACCGGCCCCTGCCACCCCGATGACGATCGACTGCCCCCACCCACGATGCGCGGCTTCTAACGCCGCGCGCATGACGTTGACGTTTCCGATACATTCAAATGTATGATCAATACCCCAGCCGGTCATTTCCACAAGAACCTGCTGAATCGGTTTGTCATAATCCTTGGGGTTGAGGAATTCCGTGGCGCCGAATGCTTTGGCAAGTTCAAACTTTTCCGGGTTGGTATCAATAGCGAAAATCCGGCCAGCCTTTGCCTGTCGCGCTCCCTGAATGACCGCCAGACCGATCCCGCCCAGACCGAAGACGGCAACCGTATCTCCCGGCTGCACCTTGGCCGTGTTGTGTACCGCACCAATCCCTGTGGTGACGCCACATCCCAACAGACAGACATGCCCTGGATTGGATGCGGGATTGATTTTTGCCAGAGAAACCTCGGCGACAACCGTGTATTCGCTGAACGTCGAACACCCCATGTAATGATGGATCGGCTGACCTTTGTAGGAGAAGCGTGTCGTGCCATCCGGCATCACACCTTTACCCTGTGTGGCGCGCACTGAAATGCAGAGATTGGTTTTTCCCGACTTACAGAACAGACATTCACCGCATTCCGCCGTGTAAAGCGGAATGACATGGTCGCCGGGGGCAACGCTGGTTACGCCTTCTCCGACCTCGATGACAATTCCCGCGCCTTCGTGACCCAAAACGGCTGGGAACAGTCCCTCGGGATCATCCCCTGACAGGGTAAACGCATCAGTGTGGCAGACACCCGTATGTGTGATCTGCACGAGCACCTCACCCGCACGAGGAGGCGCTACGTCGATCTCGACAATCTCAAGGGGCTTACCCGCCTCGAAAGCAACTGCGGCCCGTGATTTCATGATTTTTCTCCAAATAACCTGTCAGTCAGCGTCGTGAGCATTACCGGAGATAGGATCGAACGAGTGACACCACATTCTCGATCGAACCACTGGCAGCATCACGATCACCGGCGCATTCAACAAATTCTTCCCGCAGGTGGCTTTCAAGAACACCGGCCATTAATCCGTTGATCGCTCCTCGGATAGCCGCAACCTGTTGCAGTACCGGACCGCAATCAGCCCCCTTCTCCAGAGCCTGTTCCAGCGCATCAAGTTGCCCGCGAATACGGCGCACGCGGGTCAGAACGCGCTTTTTCTCAGCTGGTGTGTGCGGCACGAAACGTTTACTCCGAATATACTGCCCTTGAGTATCCTTTCATACTATGGGGCAGTATGACAAGGATACATACTATGGGGCAGTATGACAAGGATATAAGGATGTGCTTGTCATATGATCCGATCAAAAGTCCGTATCGCTGAAATTTTCACCGTAACGTCCATTGGGGGACTGCCTGTGTCTTGGAATCATTCAATAGGTGTAATCAGTGAAATCCAGACAAGCTCTACAACGAGGCTTTGAAGCGCTGATGTCCGCTATTTGACAAATAATCTTGTGGTCCAAACGACCGAGATGAAGGCGAAAGCAGACCCGTGCGTTGATAAACATGCGGTCGCGTTTTGTCTCCTAATTATGGGCTTTTTTCGCATCAATAAGGGACCTTCCCATAATTAAGGGTATCACTAACATGCTGAAATATAAGAATATTGACTAACATAATTAAGGTATTTCGACATTTGTCGAAAACCAGAAGATAATGATAATCCGCAGCTGACTGCCTTTTTTGTCGACGCAAAAACCACTTAATCGCGATAAAAATGCAGAAATTAATGATAGAGTTGCCGGCCCGTGCAGACACGCCGGAAACCATGCAAACAGACCCAGAACTTCCGCTTACGCCTCATGCCGGACGCTCAAGCTCTTTGGAGCCCGTCTCAAAAGTGGACTTTCGTTTACGACCGGCCACGCAGCCCCGTTACGACCATCATAAAGTAGCTGGGGATATTGGCGAGCAACACCCGCATTACTTCTTCCTGCCGAGAGGTGGCTCACACCCCGCTGTGATCTATTACATTTCCTCACGCTAGGCTTAGGATTTTGGTAACGTATTGGCCTTGTGCCCGATTAATTAGTGATCTTAGTCCGTAGGCGAATACATAGTACCTTTGACTCCTAGCCCTCTTCTGCGCCGGAACTTACAATCAAAGTATGATCACGAACGAAGCGTATCTCCGACATGCTTTGCACTTGTTCAAATAGACGTTTGCTAGTCGCCGACATAAGGGTGCCAAACCACGCAACCAACGCCTCCCGCTCAGCAAAAAATTCCAGCGCATCGTCGAAGTCCCAACGTGGCATCATTACCAGCTTGTTTTCCAAACTGAAGCATTCGGTTGTGAAGCTAATGCGCTGCCGATCAGCATCGGAGTGAGCTATGACCTTGTTGCGCCGCTCTAACAGTCGCTCATGCAGAGCACGTTCGTCAGAGCTGGGGCTAATCTTGATCTGTTTAAAACTAAGCAAAGGCAAATTATTAGCATTTGTGAAGGCGCGCCCATAGGCAATTACAGCGGTGTCTTCAAAACATCGATAGCGCCGTCGCTCGACGCGAGTAACGAGGCGATCTTCGTCAAGTTCACATATAAATTCCATGGCACTGCATGCCATCTGGAAATCAGCGAGGGACTGAACCAACCTGATCTGCCGCGGCAGTAGTTGTTCTGCGTCACCATCTTTTATGTTTTTTTCCAATTACATCCTCCATCTAGCACCGACAAACTAAATCTCTTTGTGGGAGGTAAGAAATACGACCCGAAAGCCAATAGGAAAATTCCGGAATATGCGGATAACTCGCCGGACACCGGGCTTTCCAGCCCCTCGGAATCCCTTGCCGAACGCAAGGCAAAAAATTCCGTCCTCGCAGGCTAAAAAGCAATTAAATCGTAACAGACTACCCAGATCGTTGGGGGATGGCTCCTTCCGCCCGCATGCCAGTCGTAGCGCGTGGTTCAAGCGTTTCCCAATAGCGGACACCGAATGAGAGTTATATGCTCCTAGCATGCCCGGTACCAAGCACCATACTGCCCTTGCTTCGGCGGCTACCGTTTATATGTCACGCTGGCATCTAGTTGCCGATGGCGCGCCTGTTCGGACAGCAAGTTCCTACTTGGTGCCGGTCACCCGCGATGGCTCCCCGGCTATGTTGAAAGTAACTTCTGACCCCGATGAACTTCGCGGCAATCATCTCATGACACTGTGGAATGGGCAGGGTGTTGCCGCAGTTATGGAACATGATTGAGGCGCTCTTCTTCTGGAAAGAGCAATTAGCGGTCGCACTTTCGCCGACCTCGTTTACGCAGGCTTAGACAATGAAGCAACGCGAAATCTTTGTGAGACAGCGGAACTTCTGCACTCATCTTCACGATTACAGCATGAAGAAATGCGGTCTTTGAAAAGCTGGTTCGCTGACTTGCTCGGTTTCTCCTCGAACAACGCAGAATGGTTGAAAGACTGCGACCGTCAGGCCCACACGCTATTAAGTGATCCACAGGAGCAACTCGTCTTGCACGGAGACCTCCATCACGGCAACGTTCTGGATTTTGGGGCGCGAGGTTGGCGCGCGATCGACCCGAAGGGCCTTTATGGGGAAAGGGCCGCTGATTTTGCGGCTCTATTTCTGAATCCCGATCTTGCGGATTCACAGCGCCCCTACGCTATTTCTCCACAAAGGTTCGAGCAAAGGATCAGGCTTGTCAGCTCACATACGGGTGTTGAGCCTGTCAGACTGTTGCGATGGATTCATGCTTGGAGCGGCCTGTCCGCAGTCTGGTTTATCGAAGATGGGATTGCTCCGGAAACTCAGCGGGCAGTTGCGCATCTGGCGTCTGAGGCGCTCGGTTAAGAAGGCAGCAGAAGCTGCCGCTTTCGACTCTCATATCGGCCGTAAACCTGTTACACTGACGTTTCCGAAACAGACTCGGCCTCACTGGCCACTGAAACACGAAATTTTATCTACTCTAAAACCAAAATAGTAAGCTTGGAATTATGAATTTAGAAAACAATGATGAACTCGAAAAATTTAAAAGTTATATGCACGAGCGATTTAATGAACTTGAACGAGACAGTCGCGGCACTGCATGGGATTTTGTAGGGCTGTCGGTATCCTTGGATTATCTTGCTTCCCTTACCAAGATTAAAGTCAAAGTCAAAAGAAAAGAAGAATTAAAATGGCAATCAGGCCGTGAATATTTCACGATTTTCATTAATAAATTTTTCCCAGAAGCATATTCCCAGTTCACCTATAGAAATGGCTCCAATGACTTGCCAGAGCAGATGTATCGCACTCTCAGATGTGGTTTGGCACATGCCTTCAGCTTGTATGGCGAACCCGGTGGGCACGGTCGGACTGGATCAATTATGATTGGGCATGGGGAGGGTAATCTAATCCCCGCTCAAAAGGCACCGCCTCGTGATGATACTGTAATCCTGAATTTTATTCCCTTTATTAATGACGTGCGGAATGACGTGCGGACGGCACTTAACAACCTCATAGAGGCCGCCCGCTCTGATCCACGGTTAAAAGAGCGCCTGTTAGAACGTATTCGAGCGCAACCCCCACTCCAACTAATCCTCGAATAGTATCGCTGTTTAGCCGTGTGTAGAGATGAAAACTTGCTGGAGATCAGTTAGGCGTCAGTCTGACGGCTTTCTCTCTTCATCGCCGATGACCGGACCGTCCACTTGCCCCCCATTGTTACCGTTCAGTTGAGGTTGCTATTATCTTAGGGCACCGTGGTCTTATAGGCTCAGGCATACGATGGACCTCGTGATGCGGCAGACGCGCTCGTCGCGGTGCAGCGACTGCGTCAGGATATTGCTGAGGGGGCTTACTATGCTGGTTTTTCGGGAAAAGGATAACGAGCAATGCTTGATGCTCTACACCTGACCGGATCATGGCCTGTTCTACGCTCGCGTGTTCTAGAACAGGTAGACCGCCTCACCAGGCAGCGTTTGGCTCAATCCGACATTACGATCGACGTCCTGCGTCCCATTCTCTCGACAGCACGCTTCTCCCCGCCCCTTCCTGTCTTTATCGCCGGCAGCATTCTTCCGGATGGCTCTGCTCTCTCCGACACTGAATTGCCCGACGGCGCCGAACACACAGCCAGTGCGCGTAAACTTCTTGAGGGCGCCCTTTCCTCTCTCCCCAGCGGCTACCATCTCGAAGTAGCTCTTGAGATCGATCGACAACGCTTAGCGTTTGTCGCGTCGCTTGTTTCGTCGGACCAGAACGAAAGACCATCTTTCCTTCCGAGCAAGGACAAGGTCAATTCTATCCCGACACCTGCACCTATCGGACAAGCTCCTGCCAATGTTGTCCGCTGGTTCTCGGCTTTGGCCGAAGCTGAGGTTCCCAAACATGACGGCCAACTGGAGACATCACAGGCAGCCGTAGGCACATTCGTTCAGATCGGTAAGGCCGCTAACACCCGCCGAGCCTACCGCTCGGCCATCCGTGGCTGGTGTGCATTTGCTGAACGTCATGACCTCCCTGCCCTGCCTGCGCGAAGCGAAGATGTTGCAACCTATCTAGCTGATCTGGCTTTGCGCGGACGCAAGCCAGCAACTATTGAACTCTATAGGGCTGCGTTGCGCTATCTTCATCATGTGGCACATCTACCCATACCTACGACACATGCTCTCGTCTCTGAGATGCTGGCCGGAATTCATCGCTCACCAAGCAAGACGCCACAACGCCGGGTAAAAGGTTTGACTTGGGAAATGCTCTGCGAGGTCGTTGATAAGATCCCTATGACATCGCTGGTGGATACACGTGACCGCGCCATTTTGCTGGTTGGCTATGGTGGAGCGCTTCGTCGCTCTGAACTGGCAGGGATCCAGCTCGAACACGTCACGCTTGATGAAGACTGCATGCGGATCACCCTACCCTACTCTAAGGGGGATAAGAAGCATCAGGGCACCACAATCGTTATTCCCCGTGGGATAACCAGACATTGTCCAGTTCGTGCGTGGGAGACGTGGCTACGGGAGTCAAAACTGACACCACGAAAAAACAAGTCAAACGATTCAAAGACAGAGAGCACAAACGAGACGACTGCTGCCTTCCCAAGAATTTGGCTGCCTGCAACAGCGAAAAAAAATGGGACTGCTCCTGATCCTAAAATCGGCACGCAAAGTCTTTCGGACTTTTCGATAGCCACAATCATCAAACGCCGCTGTCAGGCTGCGGGGATTGAGGGCGATTTTAGCGGGCACAGTCTACGTCGGGGTGCCATCACGACAGGCGCTCAGGATGGCATTGACCTGATGTCGCTCAAACGATTTTCCCGTCATCGCGATTACCGAGTTCTGGAAGCATATGTTGAAGAGGATCAGGCTTTTAAACGACATCCTGGTAAAAGTCGGTTTTGAAGAGAAACTTCATTACCGCCCTAAAAGTTCACACCCACTTACTTTTTCCTAAGTCATCATAGAAAGCTGAATCGTCTTGCTTGTTAAGACTCGACGTATGTGAACTTTTAGGGCGTTGTCCGTAGCTATTTTACATAGGTTAAATGTGAACTTTTAGGGCCGAAGTATGAACTTTTAGGGCACCTTAAGATTATCGAACCCCTTTCTTTTCAATGACATACAGATTTCATCCTAGGGACTTTTGGGGCGCAAACTAATATAAATATACAAATATCTTTGCGAATAGTTTTGCGCCCCAAAAGTCCTCGAAGACTTTGAAGCAAGAAGTACGTATCTAAGACACATGGCAAGAATTCACCGCCTTCTTGAAGAACACGGCCGCCAAGGTGCATTGGCTTTCACAGATGATAGGAAAGAGCTGGAAGTTGCTTTTGACTTCATGTCTGACGAACAGACAGGTGTAGGCTTTCTCTTCAGTGGTTGGTGTCAGGCAGCATTACCTCACAGGAGGCAGCCAGATGATCAGATATGGCTTATAGAAACTGAACATTTAAAGTTAATGGTAGAGCCTGGGTCAGTTGCCACAGAAGATGGTGTAATTAGAATTGGCGTACCCTACGGGTCGAGGGCGCGCCTGATACTACTTTATCTCCAGACAGAAGCTATTAAAACAAATAGTCGAGAAATTGAGCTTGGGCGTAGTCTACGTGAGTGGCTACAAAAATTAGGCGTATCGATTGGTGGAAAAAGTATGAAAGATGTTCGTGAGCAGGCATTAAGGCTCTCACGCTGTCGGATGACTTTCCAAATTACTAAAGGTAACCAAATTGGCTTTGTTAATCAAAATATCTTGGATACAGCTCTCTTTACTCACCATGTAAATGGTGGATTATTAGAGACAGTTAAATTATCTGAAGGTTTTTTTGAACAATTAAAAAAACACCCAGTCCCATTACAAGAAGCCGCAATCCGTGCGATAGCAAATAATAGTCAAGCATTAGATATATACTGCTGGCTCGCTTATCGATTACACGTTCTTCCAGCTGATTGCCAAATTACATGGAAAGCACTGTATGCTCAATTTGGGCGGAGTTACGCGCGCCTGAGAAAATTCAGAGAAAACTTTCTGGAAAGTTTGAAAATAGCACTGGCTGTTTATCCCGATGCAAAAGTCACTACGACTGAGATAGGAGTGATTTTACATTCATCCAAACCTCCAGTGCCCCAAAAGGCCACACATCTGGTCAATCCTACAACGAAATAGGTTTAACGACATGAATGGCCCTTAAAGCGCTGCCAACCTAACGGCCTTTGATAGCTTTGATGACTTTATTGATTTCACGGAATTCACGGCTCAATGTAAAATATTCCAATGCAAGCTTCTTCCTTCTATTCAAAATTTTATCCCTTTTGTTTTCCAGTTTTTCTAGGTCTATTATATTCTTTTTTTCGCCATTTTTTTCTATGCGCTGGCGATAATCTTTCCGAAAATTCAATAGCTTTCTACGACCCACTTCAGGACGAATAAGTCCCTCTTCCTTTGCCGCATCAAGTTCCGGATCTGTCATGTTTGTTAAGACGTAAGCTGCTGAATAGCTTGCCGGGAGATCGTTTTCTGGGACCTTGCCCGTTTTTACAAAACGAGCAACACTTTTCAACATCGAAGCTACAGTATCACCGAATGGCAGTATCTTTTCTGCGCTCTGCTTTAGTCTTTCTCGTTCGCCGATAGTTAAAGAAGCTTCAATATCTAGAAGCGCATTTCCCATTGCCAACGCGGCGTGGCCAGCTCTTACAAAATTGCGATAAATGATCTTACGTTGGGTAACGATCGTCTGAAGACGTTTCTGATCTTTCAGAAGATCCGTGTCACCGAATACTTCGTTAAGTGTATGTAATAAATCTTCATCAATCTCAATTAATTCGTTCTGCGCAGAACTTCTAGCATCCGCAGTCATAAGTTCTATTTCACGCTCTTGAGTTAGTGGCTCATCACGTAAAGCAATTTTTTTGGCCAATGATTTTGAAATCTTTACGGTCATAGTTCTATCTCGTGTTTAATTAAATCCCAAAGTAGCTCAACGTCTTTAGAACCTCTGGCATCTTTAATATCGACAGAGGTCAATCCACCATGATTGTGAACATGCATATCCTCAGCAATTGGTATCTCAACTGGCAAAACTCGGGCGTATTTAGCAACCCTTTGTCGGGCTTCTCTAAAACTTTTAGTCTGACGATTTACCCGCGAGAACACTACAAAAGCTCTGACACCTGCTTTTTTTAACGATAGTAAGTAAGGCGTATTACTAGATATGTCATTGTGAGTAGCACTAGTAGGCACAAGAACTACATCAGCAAGTTGTGACAAACCCAAAAAAGCATCAGCATCGTTTTCTAATGCAGGAGGTGTATCAATAACTACCAAATCATTATCATCTGTGTAATCTTCAACAGTTTTCCATTTTGATAACGTTAAAGACTTTACAGGAATACGTGTAAGAGAAGGAATAGATTTCTGCGTTTCTTCTCTTGCATCTCCCCAGTTACGAAATGTAGCTTGAGGATCGAAGTCGATTCCAGAAACTCTCATTCCATCCCTTGCGGCACAGACTGAGATACATTCAGAAAGTGTGGATTTGGACGTCCCACCTTTCACGCTAGCAAACAAAATAGTTTTTCCAAGCACCTTGAGGCTCCCAAAATCTTTCTGATACAGACCTATATTATTTACATCACCTAGCGCAACATTTTTACACGTGTAAAAAACATTTTTTTCAGGATTCAGTCTTCCTGAATGATCAAAAACCCTCGTTGCCCAATGAAAGGTTAATGGTTTTTACACGTGTAAAAAAAGAAATTTACCGCGTTTAATATAGATAAATAATATCAATAGAAAATATTCACCAGCCCTGAGCGTGCGCCGCAAGTGGTAGGTGCTCGCCATGCTCGCCCGCTGCGCGGCCTGTGCGTGGCTCCGCTCCCGGCGCTTCGCACCGCACTTGCGCCCCCCACTCCGGCCCGGTTGTCCGGAAGGCATAAGGGACAAGGAATGAAGAGAGAGTAGACGCTCCCCTTCCCGCTCCTTGCCACTAATCCTCACAAACCTATGCAATCAGGCCCCCGACCCTTTCTGAGGCGTCGGGCGATGCCGATTGAACGGAGTGCGCCATCATGTCCATGTCAGCCTCGCAACTCAATCTGTTCGATACCACTGTACTGTCCGGTGAGCTCGCATCCCTCTGGTCTCTAGACGATGACCAGCCCCTTCCCGAAGTCAGCCTCC
>Ga0214927_100301_pt1 | contig 12678 bp, 9 predicted proteins | sample Stichaenrichm16X_FD_168612 | JGI IMG/M metagenome (GOLD analysis project Ga0214927, IMG submission 168612) | Xylose enriched microbial communities from anaerobic bioreactor in Madison, Wisconsin, United States - 16X | ecosystem: Engineered > Bioreactor > Anaerobic > Unclassified | place: USA...
CATTCCTTCTGGAAGGCATCGGACTCCTGGATGCTGATCGGATTGATAAGGTTGTTGTTCTCCTCCAGCACGCCCGACAGGTCCATATTGGGAGTGTTCGAGACGATGTAGGGCTGGTCGAGGGTGATATTCAGCACAGTCAAGTCCTCGCTATCCTGCTCGATGGCAGCGGTCTTCAGATTGACACCGGCCTTGAGCGTGCCTGAGTAGCGATACCAGAAACTGTTCTCGGTGAAGGGGACATCGAACTGGTTGAAGAGGTCACGGTTCGAATTAGTGACCTTGTCGACGTAGGTATAGTCCTGCGAGGCACTGACAAGCTCGCCCTGGTCCTGAACACGCGTGAAGACAATGGTCGGCGAAAGCGTTTCGAGATCAGAAGTCACCACCTCTTTGGAAGTCATGGCAAAGATGTAGTAGATGACAGCACCGCACACCACTGCTCCGATTATCAGGCCGCTGAGGAACGCGAAAATGTTGCGCTTGATGTTCTTGCCCTTGGCTGGCTTGTTCTGGGTTTCCATGGATATCTCCTAGTCTGCGAAAGTTTCCCTCTCATTATGGGGCGTGTAATTTTCGCGAGCGCAAGGCGATGCAGCGCCCATCTCTACGCGGCAGGGATTGAGCCGGGAGCGGCACATGCAGGGACGAAGAAGCAAGACGATGCTAGTGTCATGGTGGAGGAAATCTCCGAGACGCGCTCGCCTACGCTGACGCAGGGCAGGCACGAAAAACAAGGGGCCAAGAGCTGCATTTGCTCTCGGGGAAGCGACATTTGCTCAGCTGATATCAGCCCGCCGCGAGCTCAGGCGTCATTCTGCTGGCGCATCCGCCCATCCGAAGGGCAACGACGGAGGGGCGCCTGCACTTCGCAGACGCCCCTTCTTCTCTATCTTCTGAATGGCAGAGCTAGTCCCACGGATCGCGCTCGAAGAGCGGCTCTGCCTTGGGCCTCCTGTCAGACCAGGGATCGTATCCGTCATCGTCCTCGTTCTCAGGACGGGCGAAGGCTGGGTCTACATCCGGCTTCTTCCTGTCCTGTTCCTTCTTCAGTTCCTTCTTCTTGCTATCGTCTGGCTTCCCCATGCTACTTCGCCCCCAGATACGTATCTGCTGCATACTGTGCAATCTGCTTCAGGTCTCCCGACTGCGCCGAATAGGCATCCTTAGGGGCGCAGGTCACGACTGCCTGGATGGTCGAAGACCCCGACTCCTGGTAGAGCAGCACGGTCCAGATGAGGTCTCCCTGGCTGCCAGCGCTGCAGATATAGGAAGTGCTGGATGTGGTCTTCGTGCTCGAGCTGCCCTTCGAAGCATCCGTAGAGCCATTCGAGTTCGCATTCGTGCTTGTGGACGTGCTCGAAGAGGAGCTCGAGGAGTTCGCCGTCTGGCTCTGCGACGACGTGCTGGAAGATGTGCTGCTGCCATTCGCGGATGTCGAGGAAGAGCTGCTGCTCGATACCGTGGCACCCTTCGTGGAAAGGCCGCAGAACGACATGGCCGCAGACACTCCGTCATCCGTCAATGCCGTGGCACCCGCATCGGAGGCGGCAACCGTGAGCTGCACGCCCGAAATCGTGGCGCCAGAGGCAAGCACATCGTCCGTCGCACCTGACGTCTGTGCCTTTGCATGAGGCGTCGGCGTGAAGGCAATGGTAGGTGCATATTCCTTCGTATAGGTGCAGGTGGCTACATTGTCAGAAGACGCGCCATAGACGAGCGCATAGCCCTGCTGCTCCATGAACTTGGCAATGTCCTGCGGGGTGGCAGAGAAGTAGTCTGCGATATGGTCTGCATCGGTGAGAGACGAGCTTTTCTCTTCCTTCTTCTCGTTCACAACACGCACGGTCACGACCGTGCCCGAAGAGACCTGGGTTCCGGCGGCAGGATCGGTCGAATCCACGGTGCCTGCCGTACGGTCTGCATCCACATAGACGACCTTTGCCACAAGGCCGCTCTGGGAGAGCGTGCTCACAGCAGCGTCTTTTGTCATGCCTATGACGTCAGGCACCTCATAGCCCTGGGCAACCGTGAGCGTCACGGTATCGCCTGAAGAGATTGTGGTACCCACATCAGGATCAACAGCTAGGACCGTGCCAGCATCGGAGTCTGAGCTCCGGTACACACAGTGAATCGTGCCTGCACCGATCTCGGAGAGTGCGGCGGCTGCATCCTCCTTCGTCTTGCCGATGACATCAGGGATCGTGCGGGCCTTGCCTACCTCAAGAGAGATCGTCGTGCCCTTGGCTTCGCGCTCTCCTGCCTTGGTTCCCTGCGAGAGCACCTTGCCGGCATCTGTATCCACATACGTGTAGCCGACGTCTGCCACAAAGCCGGCCTCCTCGATCTTCTGGACCGCTACATCTTCTGTAAGTCCCTGGACATCAGGGACGCTCACGCCTCCCCACCACTGGAACATGTAGCCGATGAGGCCAATGGCAAGAGCGGCAGCCACGGCGCAGATTGCGATAGCGATCGTGCGGCGGCGCTTGGGTGTGGAGCCGTACTCTGTGCCATCTCCCTCTTCTGGCTTCTCCTGATCTGCAGGAGCCTCCGCGCCCTCTTCTCCTGCAGGCTCCTCCTCGGAGGGCAGCTCTTCTGGTGCCGGCTCAGGCGCTGCTGCCATATCGAGCGGCACGGCGACCGGTGCTACCTGTGTGAGCGTGGAATCGGAATCGATGCTCTCGCCGTCTATGCGCTCAAGGCCCAGGGAAGGATCTGTGTTCTCTTCCTCATTCTCGAAGACAGCCTCGGTAGCCTTCTCCTTGATATAGGTTTCGAAGTCCACCGCATTTGTGGGCCCCTCTTCGACCTTGGCTGTTTCTGCCATGGCTTCAGGGACGACGCGGGGCGTCGCTTCAGGTACATAGGTCGTAGGGACCGTGGCATCTCCCACCGCCCCCATAGGCTGGGTCTGTCCCTGGAAACGTGCTTCGGCGGCCTTCCTCACTGCCTCATCGATCTGGCCTGCAGCAATGGTCGCTGCAGCATCCTTTGCTTCCACGACATGCACCTTCGGCGCCTTGGCACCAGGCTTCAAGGGATAGCCGCACTGCGTGCAGAAGCGGGCTGTATCCAAGACTTCTGCTCCGCACTTCGGGCACTTCATAATCGGCAAGCTCCTTATCTTATGGGCAGGCATGCGCCTGCCCGGAACAATCCTGAATGAAATGATACGCCAGCGCCAGTTCCCCGGCATATATCCGCATACGCAAAGAGGCCTCCTGCACCATTGCTGGCACAGGAGGCCTCTCATATCAGGCAGCTGGCTTATCAGCTGCTATGCGCAATTACTCGACGTCGTCAGGCTCGAGCGGTTCGTCTTCGGAGCTTTCGGAAGTGCCTGCCTCCTGCTCCTTCTTGCGGGCCTCAGAAGCGGCGTCATCGCGCTCTGCGTAGAGCCTATCATCTGCCCCCACATCGACCTTCACGACATCGCCCTCGTGGAGCTTGCCGTCGATGATGAGGTTGGCGACATTGTCCACGACCTGACGCTGAATCAGGCGCTTCAGAGGACGTGCACCGAAGACCGGATCCAGGCCATCGAGAGCCAAGGACTGCTTTGCGGGGTCCGTGAGCTCGAGCACGATGCGGTCACGCTCGAGACGCTTGCGGACGTCCTTGAGCTGGATATCGACAATCTTCTCGATGTCTTCGAGTCCAAGCGGATGGAAGACCACGACGTCGTCGATACGGTTCAGGAACTCGGGCTTGAACGTCTGGCGCAGGGCATTGTTGACCTGGCGCTGGACCTCTGCCGGGTCGCTCGATGCATTGGCACCGGCGATGTACTGGCTGCCCACGTTCGATGTCATGATGATGATCGTATTCTTGAAGCTCACGACCCTGCCCTGGCCATCGGTCAGGCGTCCGTCATCGAGCACCTGGAGCAGGATGTTGAAGACATCGGGATGTGCCTTCTCCATCTCATCGAGAAGGATCACGCAGTACGGATGCCTGCGCACCGCTTCTGTCAGCTGGCCGCCTTCGTCGTAGCCCACATATCCAGGAGGAGCACCGATAAGACGCTGGACCGAGAACTTCTCCATGTACTCGGACATATCGATACGGACCAGTGCCTTCTCATCGTCGAAGAGGCACTCAGCCAGAGCCTTTGCAAGCTCCGTCTTGCCGACACCGGTAGGGCCGAGGAAGAAGAAGCTGCCGATAGGACGGTCAGGATCCGAGAGTCCCGCACGGCTGCGCCTGACAGCGGCTGCGACGGCACGCACGGCCTCATCCTGCCCCACGACACGCTTGTGGAGCTCGGTCTCGAGGCTCCTGAGCTTGTCCATCTCGCCCTGCATCATCTTGGACACAGGAATGCCGGTCCAGCTCGAAACGACCTCTGCGATCTCTTCCGAGGTGACCTCCTCTTTGAGGAGCCCTCCCTCTTCCTGCTTGGCATTGAGCGCCTTCTCTGCAGCGTCATACTGCTTCTGAAGGGCCGGAATCGTGGCATAGCGGAGCTCGGAGGCGCGGGCCAGGTTGCCTTCGCGGGTGACGCGCTCCATCTCGGTCTTCGCGTCCTCGATCTGGCTCTTCAGGTCCTGCACCTTGTCGATGGCAGACTTCTCGTTCTGCCAGTTCGCCTTCATGCCATCAAGCTTCTCCTGGGTCTGGGCAATCTCCTTGCGGAGCGTCTTCAGGCGTTCCTTCGAAGCATCGTCCTCCTCCTTCATGAGAGCCTGCTCTTCGATCTGCATCTGCGTGAGCTGGCGATCTACTGCATCGATATCGGCAGGCATGGAATCGAGCTCCATGCGGAGCCTCGATGCTGCCTCATCGACGAGGTCGATGGCCTTGTCCGGCAGGAACCTGTCGGAGATGTAGCGGTTCGAAAGATCGGCGGCCGCAACAAGCGCCGAGTCCGTAATGCGGACGCGGTGGTGCTGCTCGTACTTGTCCTTGATGCCACGAAGGATTGAGATCGTATCCTCGACACTAGGCTCGCCGACCATGACAGGCTGGAACCTGCGGGCCAGAGCCTGGTCCTTCTCAATGTACTTGTGGTACTCGTCCAAGGTCGTAGCACCGATTGCGTGAAGGACGCCACGGGCCAGGGCCGGCTTCAGGATGTTGCCTGCATCCATCGAGCCTTCCGTGGCACCGGCACCCACAATCGTGTGCAGCTCATCGATGAAGAGGATGATCTTGCCGTTCGACTTCTCGACTTCCTTGAGGACGCTCTTGAGCCTGTCCTCGAACTCGCCACGGTACTTGGCACCAGCCACGAGTGCGCTCATATCGAGCTCGATGAGCTCCTTGTCGCGCAGGGTGGACGGCACATCGCCGTTAACGATACGCTGGGCCAGGCCCTCGACGATAGCGGTCTTGCCGACACCCGGCTCGCCGATCAGCACCGGGTTGTTCTTCGTACGCCTCGAGAGCACCTGGATCGTGCGGCGGATCTCCTCCACTCGTCCTATGACAGGATCGAGCTTGCCCTGGCGGGCAAGGTCCGTGGCGTTCCTGCCGTAGCGCTCGAGCGCCTCGAACTCAGGCTTTGCATCCTGCGATGTGACGCGGGAGTCACCCCTGAGCTCTGTATAGGCCTCTTGGATGCGCTTTGCCGTGACGCCCGAAGCCTTCAAGATCGAACCTGCATCTGACTTGTCGTCAGCCAGCGCAATGAGCAGATGCTCGGACGTGACATACTGGTCATCCATCTTCGCTGCAATCTTCTCTGCGTCGTTCGTGAGGCGCACGAAGTCGTTGCTCATGCCCATCTGGGAGCTGTCTCCCGATACCTTGGGAGCGCGGGCGATTGCCTGGTCAGTCTGGTTCTGTATGCTCTTCGGATCTGCGCCGACACGCTCGATGATAGCCGTGATGTTGCGCTCGCCGGAATCGAGCAGCGCCTTCAGCAGATGGATGGGCTCCAGAGCGCCAGCCTGCGCATCAACAGCCACACCCATAGCGCTCTGCAGCGCTTCCTGGGCTGTCACAGCCCATTTGTTGATGTTCATATAGCACTCACCTCTCTTTGGAATGGAAGGCATCTCTTCCAATCCGTCTTTCCTTTTCAGGTACTAGTGTTCCCGCATTGCCCCTCTCTCATACATATCTAAGTCATCTCATATCAGATTTTTTGTATCTCCATGACTTAGTCTTTGAGGGCTATCGGGAGTATCAGTGACGATAGATAGGGTCAGGAGATCTCTCTCCTACGAAGGAAGGCAGCCGCGAGGCTGCCTTCCAAGCACGCTCGTATGCAGTTTTCCCTAGACGTCCCGATCTTCATCGACGTCGTCGTCCGCATCTGCCCCTGAAGAGAGGAGGTCGCGCATGACCTGCTCTGCGGTCTGTCCCTTGTAGGGCGTGAGGGCGACGATCTTCTCGCGCATGCGAAGCTCGTGGACCTCGTCCTCGAGCTCACGCACACGTTCTCTGAGCTCGTCTATCTCCTTGTTGCGCTTGTCTGCAACCTCGCGCATATCGAGGATGCGGATGACGCCTGCAAGGTTGATGCCTTCGTCCGTGAGCTTCGCGATGAGATTCAGGCGCTCGATATCTGCCTGGGAGTAGAGACGGGTATTGCCTCTCGAACGTCCCGGTGTCACAAGCCCCTTCTGCTCATAGACACGAAGCGTCTGGGGATGCATGCCGGTAAGCTCTGCGGCTACGCTGATCATGTAGAGCGGCTTGTTCTTCCCTGTACGGTCGTCACTGCGAGCCATAGCGCTCCGCATCCTTTCTGTAGTCGCGGGTATCTGCGTCCTTCAGGGCCTGAAGTGCCTCGCGCTCCTTCTGCGTGAGCTTGCGAGGAACGGCAATCCTGATCGTGACGTAGAGGGCGCCCTTCTGTCCCTTGTGCTTCACATCAGGAGCGCCAAGATCGCGGAAGCGGAACGTCTTGCCATCCTGCGACCCTGCCGGGACCTTGAGACGCACCGTCTCGCCCTGAGGTGTCGGCACATCGACGACAGAGCCCAGTGCCGCCTCATAGAAGCTCACCGGGAGCTCCATCCTGATATCGGCGCCGTCACGCTTGAAGAGCGGATGCTCCTGCACGCGAGTCGTGATAACGAAATCGCCGCGCTCGCCGCCGCCGTAGCCATAGTCGCCACGTCCGCGGTAGCGGAGCTTGCCGCCGTCGACCGCACCTGCCGGAATCTTGACCGTGATGGTCTGCTTCTCTCCCGTCGAGGGGATCGTGTAGGAGACCTTGCGGGTAGCACCCTTCAAGGCATCGTCGAACGGCACCTCAATCGTGGCCGTGAGGTCTCCACCCTTCTGGGGCCTGGGCTCGCGGCGTGCACCGCCTGCGCCCCCGCCGAAGATTGTCGAGAAGTCGAAGCCATTGAAGGCTCCGTCTCCCGAGCGGATATTGTCGAAGATATCGCCCCAGTCGACGCCCTGGCCGTTCGTGGTGTACGTATACGTCCTGTTGCGTCCGCCCGAGCCGCCGAAGTCTGCACCTGGGATGCCGCCGAACATCAGGAGCTGGTCATACTCGCGGCGCTTGTCCGGATTGGACAGCGTCTCGTAGGCTTCCGAGAGCTCCTTGAACTTCTGCTCGTCGCCGCCGTTGTCCGGGTGGTACTTCACGGCAAGCTTGCGGAATGCCTTCTTGATCTCGTCCTGGGTGGCGTCACGCTTTACGCCCAGCACGTCGTAGAAGTTTCTCTTGTCAGCCATAAAGCTTCTCGCCCCCTTCTTCTCTTCTCATAGACAAGCGCCCGAACCGTGATTGGCCCGGGCGCGCATCTGGTGTGGCTTACTTCTTTGCGCTGTCAGCCGCGCCATCCTTCTTCTCCTGCGGGCGCTTCTTCCCGCCGTAGGTGACCGTCACCATTGCGGAGCGGATGACCTTGCCACCCATGCGGTAGCCCTTCTGGTAGACCTGGGAGACCGTGTCCTCGTAGACATCGGCATTCTCCTCGCGTCCTACCGCCTGGTGCGTCAGAGGATCGAACGGCTCGCCTGCCGGGTCGATGACCTCGACCCCTTCGCCGCCGAGCACGCCAAGCATCTTCGTATGGACTGCCTGGATGCCATCAGCAAACTGCGCGAGGTTCGCATCCTCGCCTGCCGTATTCTTCGCATGCTCGATGGCGCGCTCCATATCGTCAAGCACGGGGAGGAGCTTCTCCACGAGGCGCTCGTTTGCACGGGCGCGCTCGTTCGTGCGCTCCTGCTCGGTCCTCTTGCGGAAGTTCTGCCACTCTGCCTGGAGCCTCAGATACTTGTCCTGGGCCTCCTTGGCGGCATCCTCGGCCTTCTTCTGGCCTGCCTCTGCCGCGTCAAGCTTCTTGGCATACTCATCGCGCTCAGCTGCAAGCTTGTCGGCATCCTTCTTGAGGTCGTCTGCCGCCGCCTGCTCGCCTGCCTTGATGGCAGCCTCGATCATATCCTGCTCTGACATGCCCGATGTGTCGGTCTTCTGGGCAGCATCGGATGCACCCTTCTCAGGGCTTGCCTTCTTCTCATCGCTATCGATGGGCACCTTCACGTCGCCCTCCTTCCAAGGCAGGGAAGCGCAGAAGCTATCCAATCCTTCTGCGCTTCCCTGATTCAAATCAGACCTACTCGGACTTCTTGTCGTCGTCGACGACCTCGTAGTCGGCATCGACCACGTCGTCAGCAGAGCCGGACTGCTGCTGGGCGCCTGCACCAGCATTGCCGCCAGCCGTCTGGGCATTGGTCGTGGAGTACACAATCTCGGCGAGCTTGTGGCCCACGTCCTGGAGCTTCTCGCCTGCGGCCTTGATAGCATCGATATCGGTGCCATCGAGTGCCTTCTTGGCCTCAGCCACAGCGTCTTCCACCTGCTTCTTCATATCAGCAGGCACCTTGTCGCCGAGGTCCTTGAGCGTCTGCTCCGTGCTGTAGGCAAGAGAGTCGGTCTGGTTCCTGACCTCGATCTCGTCCTTGTGCTTCTTGTCCTCTTCGGCGTGGGACTCTGCGTCCTTGACCATGCGGTCGACTTCGTCGTCAGAGAGAGCCGTGGAGCCAGAGATCGTGATCTGCTGGGACTTGCCGGTGCCCTTGTCCTTTGCCGTGACCTTCACGATACCGTTGGCATCGATATCGAACGTGACCTCAATCTGAGGGACGCCACGCGGTGCCAGAGGAATGCCGGTGAGCTGGAACTTGCCGAGCGACTTGTTGTCGCGTGCCATCTCACGCTCGCCCTGGAGGACATTGATCTCGACGGAGGTCTGGTTATCGGCTGCCGTGGAGTAGATCTCGGTCTTGGAGGTCGGGATCGTCGTGTTGCGGTCGATCATCTTCGTCATCACGCCGCCCATGGTCTCGACACCAAGGGAAAGCGGGGTGACATCGAGGAGCAGGATGCCATTGACATCGCCGGTAAGGACGCCACCCTGGACAGCTGCGCCATCAGCGACAACCTCATCCGGGTTCACGGACATGTTCGGCTGCTTGCCGGTCATCTGCTTCACGAGCTCCTGGACAGCAGGCATACGGCTGGAGCCGCCGACGAGGATGACCTCATCGACCTGGCTGATCTGGAGGTTCGCATCGCGGAGAGCCTTGGTCACAGGCTGCTTGCAGCGGTCGAGCAGGTCGCGCGTGATGCGCTCGAACTCGGCACGCGTGAGCGTGTAGTCGAGGTGCTTCGGGCCATTGGCATCAGCGGTGATGAACGGAAGGTTGATCTGTGCCTGCTGCGCAGAGGACAGCTCCTTCTTCGCGTTCTCGCAGGCCTCCTTCAGGCGCTGCAGTGCCATCGGGTCCTTGCGAAGATCGATACCGTTCTCCTTCTCGAACTTCTCTGCACACCAGTCGATGATGCGCTGATCCCAGTCATCGCCACCGAGGTGGTTGTCGCCGTTCGTGGCGAGAACCTCGACGACGCCGTCTGCGAGGTCAAGCAGCGAGACATCGAACGTGCCGCCGCCCAGGTCGAAGACGAGCACCTTCTGATCGATGCCCTTCTTGTCGAGGCCGTAGGCAAGAGCAGCTGCCGTCGGCTCGTTCACGATACGCTTGACATCGAGGCCTGCAATCTTGCCTGCATCCTTCGTTGCCTGACGCTGTGCATCATTGAAGTACGCAGGGACCGTGATGACAGCCTCGGTGACCGGCTCGCCGAGATACTTCTCAGCGTCTGCCTTCATCTTCGAGAGGATCATTGCGGAGATCTGCTCCGGCGTATAGTCCTCGCCGTCGATCTCGACGACAGCACGTCCGCCGGTGCCGCTCTTCACGGTGTACGGAACAGTCTTCAGCTCAGAGCCGACCTCGTCGTAGCGACGACCCATAAAACGCTTGATTGAGAAGACGGTGTTCTTTGGGTTGGTGACAGCCTGGTTCTTTGCTGCCTTGCCGACGATGCGGTCTCCGTCATTGCGGAAGCCGACAACGGACGGCGTTGTACGGTCGCCCTCGGCGTTAACGATAATGGTCGGCTCGCCGCCCTCAAGAACGGCCATAGCCGAGTTGGTTGTACCAAGGTCGATTCCCAGAATCTTTCCCATGGTCTAGTCCTTCCTTCGCTGCGGATTGCGTGCCCTCTGCACGTTGTGCCGCATTCCTTTTGCTTTACAGTCTCTATGATATCCCATCAATCCGATTCTTATACATAATCTAAGTCTCAAAACATTAGATTTTTTCTAGCAGCCACTGAAAGACTTCTTATTCGAGCTCACGCATGCTTTCTCATGTCCACGATATGCCCCTCATGCTGCAGAAAGTCCGGAAGGCAGCGCGTACAATCAGACAGAGGAATAGAGTACGAATGCAGAGGAGCATATATGAAGCTTCTGATCGCTTCCGATATCCACGGTGCCGCGAGATGGTGCCGCTCCCTCATGGATGAGATTGAGAAAGAGAGTCCGGACCGAGTGATCCTTCTGGGAGACCTCCTCTATCACGGACCGAGGAATGACCTGCCTGAGGACTATGCGCCGAAGGAGGTCATAGCGATGCTGAATGGGATAAAGAATCAGGTCATAGCCGTAAGGGGCAACTGCGAGGCAGAGGTGGACCAGATGGTCCTGGAATTCCCCTGCATGGCAGACTACGACGTGCTCTGGGATCCAGAGGCGGAGAACCCATTAACACATGCCAAGGGTCAGGAGCTCTTCTTCACTCACGGCCATGTCTGGGGCCCTGGCATCCACAACTCAGTAGACCATCTGCCAGAACTTCCCAAGGGCTCTGCTCTTGTCTATGGACACACGCACAAGAAGGTCAATGAGCCTGCTCCGGGAAACCCAGATATCCTCTGCTTCAATCCAGGCTCTGTCGGCATCCCCAAGGATGGAACCCATAGCTATGGGATCTACGAGAGCGGCGTGTTCAGGCACTGCCTGCTTGAGATGAAATAGCCTACTTTCCCGCCAATACATATAAAAGTAATCCGTAAAGCGGTATGGGCTGGAAGCAAACATCTGCTTCCAGCCCATACCATTGTGAGACGAAAGCTCTGGCCCCGAAGAAATCAGCCCGTGCGTCAATCTCTCGGGACCGCAGGGCTAACCAGCCACACGTCTCTCTACCGAGCGCCGCGAATACTAGCTGATAATAGATTTCCGAACACGCAAGACCAAGCCATGAACATGCACTCGGCTATACTCGGTTACCGCTTCCACCTAGCTGTCCGCAGAGCTCATGCAACATGCCAGTGATCTCGCCCATTAGACGCTGGATATCCGCTGCATTATCGCCAGTCAGCAGTCTGCTCTTCAGCTTGTCATATTTCTTGCCTTTTGCATGAGCTGAGCTTGCAGACCTCAAATCTTGCAGGTCATGTAGGGGTACCAAATTCACATGGATATCGTGCTCCTCTAGGAATTTACCAAGCTTGTTGATGCTCCCTTTTTCTTGCTGCTGAACAAAGTTCGATTCGTCAATATAGTCAATCAGGTATTTCTGCAGATTGGATATCACTGTGTCAAATTCTTCTCTACCATTCGTGGAAGGCACACGGATCAACTTATCTATATCGGCATCATCTGGATGAATCTCTCTGTATAAACGCTTTCCGAAGACATTCGTCCATTCTTCATCAAGAAGTCTGCGGGCACTCACGAGACGGGATACGGGACCCGTAGGTTCAACCCAACAATTTCCGAAGTCATTTGCCATGGCTTCGACAGATATCTTCTGACATGCAGGAGACATCTCGTATTCAAGGAAATGACGTCGCTCCGAAGCGGGCAAACGCTTTCCCAAATCACCGAGATATAACATGACGCGAGAAGGAATTACGTTGTCAATCTCCACTCCCCATTGGCTACCACATTTCAAGCTCCTCTCAGTTACGTGGAAGCAGGGGTTACCGCGATACTTGTTTAGTACCTCTGGCCTGAAATAGACAGGTGTCAGATAGTACGGAGCATCTGGATTGTCACCAAAGTAGTTGGCAAGTCTTTCCGGGTTACATGTGAATCTGACTTTAGTACCGTCTGGCTTTTCCTCAATACAGAACTCGGGATAGTATTCTTCATCCGTGTTATATGGCCATATTCCGCAGCTCTCTCGTGCCCCTGGATTTACTACGCTTCTAGCGATTATTCGAGAAAGGAGGTAGTCTTCGTTCGGAGAGCTACTGATGGATATCGAATAGTTATAATCTGCTTTAATGGCTGAGTACCTCCGGCATAGTTAGGCTCCCTGAACTGCAAACGGCTTAGGCAAGCTCGCAGGAAGCTTCGGCTGGACCGTGGCCGTGGCTGCGATGCCGGAGAGCGGGACATGCATGAGGCA
>Ga0214927_100303_pt1 | contig 12642 bp, 11 predicted proteins | sample Stichaenrichm16X_FD_168612 | JGI IMG/M metagenome (GOLD analysis project Ga0214927, IMG submission 168612) | Xylose enriched microbial communities from anaerobic bioreactor in Madison, Wisconsin, United States - 16X | ecosystem: Engineered > Bioreactor > Anaerobic > Unclassified | place: USA...
CTTCTTCGCCAGACTTAAACAGTTCAGGGGTATTGCAACACGATATGACAAGCTGAAGTCAACTTTCCTCGCAGCCGTGCAATTCGTCTCCGCCATCATTGGAATTAACTGACGACACACCCTAGGTTCATGCGGGCCGGCTTCCGGTCTGCCGTGTGGCGGCTATCAGGGCGCGGATAGTTTCAGCATCTGTCACGATAGGTTGGGAGCCAAAGCCTAAAGCCGCATCCTCCAGGTCCGCAACAGAGACGGTGCGGCAAGAGGCATGGACTTCCGTTACGCCGGTCTGGCGGATCAGAGCAGCAACATTCCCGGCTTTCACCCCGCTCCCCGCCAGAATGACAATTCGTCCTGCCGCCTGTTTCTGCAACCGGGCGAGGCAATCCGCGCCTTCCGGCGCGGTGGATTTCTGGCCAGAGGTCAGAATACGCGTAAAGCCTGCGGAAATGGCAAATTCCAGCTCAGCAAAAGGATCTTGTGTCAGGTCAAACGCGCGGTGCAGTGTGCGTTCCAGTGGGCCACAGGTATCGCACTGGCGCAGGAGCAGTTCATGGTCCAGATGCCGGTCTGGCCGGAGCGCGCCCAGCACCACTCCGGTCAACCCCGCCGCCCGGGCAGCACGGATGTCGTTCTGCATTACGGCGGCTTCCTCTGCGTCAAAAATGAAGGAACCGGCCCGTGGGCGGATCATCGCAAGGGTGGGCAGGGGGCGCCGGGCAGCATACGCCATCAGGCCCGCACTGGGGGTCAGGCCACCTGCATCCAGTGAGGCGCAAAGCTCCAGCCTGTCGGCACCCGCGGCCTCAGCCGCCTGTATGCTCTGAGGGGTTTCTATGCAGACTTCAACACGGATCATAGCAAAGCTCCGGCCCGAGGCAGGCGGCACCAAGAATTCCGGCATCTTTACCTAGAATGGCGCGCCGGAGGAGGGGCTGAGATGTGGGGGAGAGAATACGGTCCCGCACTGCGCGGTCCAGCGTCTGAAGAAGGAGATCGGAATTACTTAATCCGCCGGCAACAGGGACAACGGTGCTGCCCGTGACGTTTAGAACATGAGCAAGAGCCGCGCTGGTGTATGTCATCCAGACAGATATTGTTCTGGTGGCCTGTCTGTCTCCGTCTTCCCAAAGTCTGAGAACGGCATGGCTTGTTTCAGGTGTTCCGCCTGCCCAGAGATGCAACCGTTCGAGAGATCTGGCGCCTGCAATAGTATCAAGGCAGCCTGACTGCCCACATCCACAGCGGAACAGGGGCACCGTGGCTGCAACCTCATCCGGGTCTGTCAGGAATGGCGGCGCGATGACAACGGGCGCATGCCCCAGTTCCCCGGTAACGCCACCAAGACCGGGCACAATCTGCCCGTCTAGCACCAGGCCTCCGCCAATGCCCGTGCCCAGAATAAGGCCGAAGACATTACGGTGCCCTCTGGCCGCACCAAACCGCGCTTCTGCCAGCGCAAAACAGTCCGCATCATTCCCGATACGGACCACACGCTGGGTGCGCAGACTCAGTTTTTCCCTGAGCGGTACGGTCAGAATACCGGGGATATTGGCGGCGTGAACATGGCCTGTCTGCGGGTTTTCAACCCCGGCAATCGCAATATGCAGCGGCAGGGCAGGGTAGGGGGTACATAGTGTTTCTAACGCGGCGATAAAGCTTTCGGCATCGTCTATCGGTGTTGGCACGGCATGACGCTGTTCCAGTCTGCCATCAGGATGGACGAGAGCAAAATCGATAAACGACCCGCCGATGTCTGCACAAAGAAGCATTAAGGACATCCGTGATTAAACGCGCTGGACAACACGGTACGCAAAAACACGACCCGCTAACTCTCTTCTCTTCCGGGTTAGTATTTCAAAGGGAGTTTGTAAATAACATTCCACCTGTTTGCCTGACTTGTTTCATGCCATAAATTATCTTTCTGTATCGGTTTTGCAGGGAAAGGGCCGCTCATGCTGTCTTCAGGCCATTATCAGATCCTCAGCACTCTGAGTCGCCATGGCGCACAGAGCCGGACGGAACTCGCGCAGGAACTGGGGCTGAGTAAGGCTGCCATTTCCGCACTGGTGCGGGACCTGCTGGATCGCGATATCTTGTCTGAACAGGACCCTGTTTACGGGGCGGGTCGGCCTTCCGTGCCTCTGGTGGTGCGGGCGAATGCTGCATGGTTTATCGGTATTTCCCTTCAGGATGATCCGGCTGTTGTGGTGCTGACTGATCTGCACGGGACAACCCTGAGCAGAATCGAAGTTCCCCGTCTGGCAGACCCGGAGGAGTGTGTCACTCTTCTGGTGAAAACGGTCAAAACCCTGCGGGCGTCTCTGGGGAAGGAGCGGGCAAAACTCTCCGGGATTGGCCTCGCTCTGCCCGGTTTTGTGGCCAGAGACAGGCAGACCTGTCTGGCTTGTACAGCCCTTGGGTGGCGGAATATCAACATAGGAGCCATGCTGGCTGAGTGCACCGGGTTGCCTGTGTGGGTGGAGAATGATGCCAAAGCGCTGATTCTGGGCGAGCAGCTGTTCGGTCCGCTAAGAGGTAGCCCGGATTTTAGCATGATTTTTGTCAGCCATGGCGTCGGCTGTGCCCACATCGTGAATGGGCGTTTGCTATGGGGTAATACTGGCGGGGCTGGGGAAATCTCGCATGCGCCTGTCACGTTAGATCCGCAGCAGGCCTTGCCGTGCCGCTGTGGTAACCGCGGGTGTCTGGAAACTGTGGCTTCCCTTCTTGCAATCGGGAATGCAGCCAGACAGGCGGGGTTATCAACCAGCACGCGGGACCTGGCGCGTCTGGCGGCGGAGGGTCATGCAGATGCAGTCCGTATCCTACACAGGGCGGGCTCCGCCATGGGGATTGCGACAGCGCAGCTTATTCAGATGCTCGATCCCAGCCATGTTGTGGTGATGCTTGATCCGGCTCTGAAAGAAAGCGTGTACGGCCACGCCCTGCAATACGAGGCCGAATCTCATATCTTGCACCGCACAAACGCCTGTCCCATGATCAATTTTCGTGATTTTGATCCGGAAAGTTTTGCACGGGGGGCTGCAAGTCTCGCGGCGCGCTACTTCATTTTTGGACATGGCGGTGTTTGAAATCACCACAGACCGCCTCCGAAATGTGTCTTTTGTGCAACGATAAGCGAGAACACGCTGCAAAATCTTTGTTTGCGGTGTGAATTAAATCGTTCTTTTTAAACCCCCATTGCATACTAATAGCGGAATTTGCAGGATTACGTTTCTATTTGGGAATGATGTGAGGCATTTCCACGATCGGGTAAGGGGGGTGTTCATCATGCGTCTTTCACTGCATCAGCTTTCAGTCTCCTGTGTTGCGCTGACGGGTCTTCTGGCCGTGTCCGCGCATGCGCAGTCAGCGCCTGCTTCATCATCTGGAAGTCAGGTAAAGAAGCTTTCAAAATCTTCCGCTCCTGCCCGGAAGAAATCATCCGCCGGAAACGGGCTGAGCTCTTCCGTTCTGGGTCAGTTTACCGGTGGCACGGAAGAAATTTCCGTCACCAGCCACTCCGTCTCTTCCACAGGCGTGACCAACCGCACACCGGGTGGCGGCCTGATGCCGCATCAGACAGCTCCGCGCTCACAAAGCGGTATCACGCGTGATTTCATCGCCAAACAGGCACCCTCTTCAAACATCACTTCTCTGGTTGCAGATTTACCGGGTGTGACCGTTTCCAGTCAGGACCCGTTCGGGATGACAGGGGACCATCTTCAGGTGCGTGGCCTGAACGAAACACAGATGGGCTACCTGTTTGAAGGCGCGCCGCTGGCTGACCCGATTAACTATGCTCCTTACACGTCTACGCTGATTGACTCTGAAAACCTGGGGTCTGTGACCGTCTCACAGGGGGCCCCTGATCTGAACGCGCCGTTCTATAACGCGGTGGGTGGTCAGATTACGGCTACAGCGCTCAACCCGTCTCATAAAGCAGGCGGCTTTCTGGATCTTGGTGGCGGGTCTTACAGCTACAACAAGGAATTTATCCGTCTGGATACCGGGGATATCGGTAATTCCGGCGTGCGTGGGTATGTGTCTTTCTCCCACACCAGTTATGATAACGGGGCACGTGGACCTGGCGGTCTGCTTCGCTATCATCTGGACTCAAAATTCGTCAAAGAATGGGGTGACGGGAACAGCATTTCCGCAATTTTCTCGTACAACAAGCAGTCCGCAACATCATGGCGCTCCCCCACCAAAGCGCAGTGGGACCAGTATGGTGTGGGCTTCTCTTATGATAAACACTTCACGCCCGGAAATTCGCAGTACTACAAGCTGAATCAGCAAAACCTCAATCAGCAGCTTGTTGTTCTGCCTATGCACTTCACGCTGGCGGATAACCTGCATCTGCATGTCTCGCCCTATTATGTGCACCAGTTTGGTCCCTCTCTGGGGGGTGAAAATATTCCGGCCTCAGGCGGGTATTTTGGCACGCAGCAATATGGAGATCTGAATGTGGGGACGCCGGTAAACGGCTCCATCCTTACTTCCAGCCGTGACCCGTGGAACCAGAAGACCGGTGGTCTCAATGTCTCTGCCGACTGGCGCCTGTCCAAAAGTAACACGTTCTCCTTCGGCTGGTGGTATGCCTATACCACGCATGAAGAACTGTCCGATTTCCGCCCCGTTTATGCGGATGGCAGCGGGTGGTCCGGGGATGTGATCCGCGTAGGCGGCAAAATCCTGACGGGGTATGACCTTAACTTCATGCAGCAGGTCAACACGCTGTTTATTGCGGATACGCAGAAGCTGCTGAATGATAAACTGACCCTGAGTGCCGGTTTCCGCGTTGCCATGGTCTCCCGTCAGGGCACAAACCTCGTGCCGGGGGCGGACCCGTACAAAATGCAGGGCAACTATTTTGAACCGCTGCCGCAGTTTTCCGCGAGCTACATGATCACGCCCAAGGATCAGATCTACATCAACGGCACCACGTCCTTTCGTGCGCCAGAATCTGTGGAAGCCTATTCCCAGATTTTTGATCCCAATGCGTCCCACGCAACCATGCAGCCGCAGAGCCTGAAGCCGGAATATTCCATCAGTGAGGAAATCGGCTACCGTCATCAGGGGAATTTCTATAATTTCTCCATGTCGCTGTTTAATATCAACCTGACAAACCATCAGGTGACATCCACCGGCTACATCCCCAACACCAACATGATGGTGGCGTCTCCCATCAACATCGGCGGGCAGACATCCCGCGGGGTACAGGCGGAATTTGGTCTGGCCCGCTGGCACCATTTCAGCCCCTATCTGTCCGGGCAGTTTCTGCATTCCACGTTTGACAATAACTTCAATACTGGCAGCGGTTATCTGCCAACAGCCGGGAAAATTGCTGTTCAGGCTCCCAAATTTACCGGTGCAATCGGCCTGAACTATGATGATGGCCGCTTCTTCGGCAACTTCGACCTGCGCTATGTGGATACACAGTACACCACGTTCATGAATGATGAGCAGATGCCAGCCTACGTCACCTCAAACATCACGCTGGGCTACCGCATGAAGTCCTTCAGCTACCTGAAGCACCCGCAGATCCAGCTTAACCTGACCAATATCGGGGATAATCATTATCGCTCCGGGTCCAGCTATACAGCCAACGCACATCCGCATGTTACGTCTACCGGCGCTGTCGCCGCGGGGAGCGCTCCGGTTTATTATGTTGGCGGCGTGTTTGCCGCTATGGTGTCCATCTCTTCCGGGTTCTGAAGGCGTGCAGCAGGCCCTCAGCCCTGCAACGGTATAAAGAATGAGATAAGGTGCCGGAGGGTTTCTCCGGCCCTTTGCTGAAGGAGTGCAGCGTGCTCAGGTTTCCGATTGCAAGTCCGGCCGGTGCGTATGGCTGGCGGCCTGTGCTGATTATGGCGGCCCTGTTTTTCAGTATCGGTTTTGTGACCTGGCTCAACGGACCGCTGATCACCTTTGTTCAGATTGCATTTAATCTGAGCGATGTGGCGTCCTTTCTGGTGCCTGTCTGTTTTTATCTGGCCTATCTTGTCTTCCCGCTGCCTGCCACGCTGCTGGCCCAGCGGATCGGCCTGCGGCGTGGCCTTGTTGTCGCTCTTGCCATCATGGCGGCAGGCACGTTGCTGTTTGGGGAATGTGTCAACGGACGGTGGTATGCGGGTGCACTCAGCGGCCTGAGTGTGATCGGCGCGGGCCTTTCCCTCCTGCAAATTACGGTTAACCCCTATGTCAGCCTGCTGGGCGATCATGATCGTGCGGCGCAGCGCATTGCCATTATGGGGATTGCCAACAAATTTGCAGGTATTGTTGCCCCGGTGCTTTTTGCACTGATTGTCATGCCGGATGTCGGGCAGGTTGTTGCCAATATCAGCCATACTCCGGCAGGACCCGTGCGGGATGCCGTGCTGACGCAGTTTACGCATGCTGTGCATGTGCCGTATCAGGTGATGGCCGGACTGCTCGTGCTGCTGGCCATTCTCGTTGCCCGTGCGCCCCTGCCGGAAATTACCCTTGATGCAGCGGAACCGCAGGGGGCTCCAGCCCGTAAAGCTCAGCCCGTTTGGCTGCTGACAGGCGTTTTCGCCATGTTCTTGTATGTCGGTGTAGAGGTCATGGCTGGCGATGCCATCGGGCTGTTTGGACATTCTTTTGGTCTTTCTCTGGATATTACCAAATATCTGACAGCCCTGACGCTGGCCTCCATGATGCTGGGCTATCTGGTCGGGATGATTATTGTTCCGCGTTTTATCAGTCAGGACGGGTACATGCTCACCTGCTGCCTGCTAGGCATTGTCATCTGTCTGGTTGCTCTGGTGGCGCCCGGGCTTATTCCGGTTTTCTGTGTGGCACTGCTTGGGTTTGCCAATGCCATGATTCTTCCTGCGCTGTTCCCCATTGTGCTGGCAGAGGCCGGGTCTGATGGTGCAAAGGCAACGGCGTTTCTGGTTATGGCCTATTCCGGCGGGGCTGTGCTGCCGCAGATTTTTGTTCATATCGCTCCCATGCTGGGGAATTTGCACGCTTTTATGGCGCTGGTTATCCCAGCTTATATTTTTATTGCTGGCTGGAGCCTTGCTCTGCGCGATAAAACAGGCGGTTCTGCTCCTGAATCCCTGATTATTTCCGCTGGAGACTAATTTTTTATGAAAATCGTCATATGTTCTGATGCTGCCGAGACAAGACGTTTGGCGGCACAGGTGCTTGCACAACAGGTCCAGACAAAGCCTGCGTCCGTGCTGGGGCTTGCTACGGGCCGCACTATGGAAGCCATTTATGCGCAGCTTGCGGAAACGGCTGAGGAGCAGTCTATAGATTTCAGCGGCGTAACGACGTTTAATCTGGATGAATATATCGGCCTGACGGCGCAGCACCCGCAGTCTTACCGCTACTATATGCAGACTCATCTCTTCCGGCTGATCAACATCCCCGAGCACAACACGCACGTTCCGGATGGCGCCGCAGAGGACGCTGAAGCCGAAGCCCGTTCTTACGAAAGTCGGATTGCTCAAGCAGGCGGTATTGACCTCCAGTTACTAGGTCTGGGGGAGAACGGGCATATCGGGTTTAATGAACCACTTTCCGCGCTCAATGGCCGCACCCATGTTGTGACACTGGCGCAGGCCACGCTCCAGCAGAATGCGGTAATGTTTGACAATGATATGGCGCAGGTCCCGACCCGGGCACTGACAATGGGGACAGGCACCATTCTGGACTCGCGCGAGGCCTTGCTTGTTGTCACGGGTGCTGCAAAGGCTGATAATGTGGCACGGGTTATTGAAGGGTCGGTCAGCGCGCTGGTGCCGGGTTCCGCCCTGCAATTCCATCCGCATTGTCTTGTGCTGCTGGATGAGGCCGCGGCCTCACGCCTGACACAGCGCGAGGTCATTTTCTGGCAAATGCAGCATGATCCGGAATTGCGGGCCTTTCTTTCTGCATAAATACGCCAACACATACAGACACGGCAGATCGTTTGAGACCCTTTGCTTCAAAAGAATAGGACGCGGAATGACTCACCAGATTTTCTCAAAACTTCGTCGCGCACTTTTGGGCAGCGCTGCTGTTCTGACGCTCTCTGCTGCTCCCGCGCTGGCAGCGCCGCAGGGGATAGAGCCTGTGGCAGTCTCTACGGGCGTTGCAACGGCAGCACCAGCGCTTATGCCTGTGCCTGCCTCGGTGTCCCTGCCCGCCGGTACGCTGCCGCTGAGTGGTGGCGTGACACTCCAGTGGGACCAGCAACCCTCTCCTCTGCTAACCCGTGCTGCGGAACGTTTTACAAAGCGCATCAACATGCTGGCGGGCCGGGTGCTCCCCGAGCAGGTAGATGCTGCGCAGGCAGGGCAGGTGACAAGTGTGCCCGTGCATATTCAGGTTGGTGAAGACCGGGACGCGCTGACAGTTCACGCAAAGGAAAATTACAGCCTTCAGGTCAATGCGTCTGGGGTAACACTGACAGCCGACGGCCCGGACGGCGTTCTGCATGGTCTGGCAACACTGGCCCAGCTTGTCACTCGGGGTGAAAACGGGCCGCAACTGGCGTTTGCCACTATTACGGACAGCCCGCGTTTCCCCTGGCGCGGGATCATGATTGATACGTCCCGGCATTTCATGGCGGTTGAAACGCTCCAGCGGCAGCTTGACGCGATGGAACTGCTCAAGATGAACGTGCTGCACCTGCATCTGAGCGATGGCACTGGCTTCCGCGTTGAAAGTAAACGCATGCCGGAATTGACGGAAAAAGGGTCTCACGGCCAGTATTACACACAGCGGGAGCTGAAAAACCTTGTGGCTTATGCCGCTGATCGTGGCATTCGGATTGTGCCGGAGTTTGACGTGCCGGGGCACGCACTGTCGCTCTTGCTGGCACACCCGGAACTGGCCGCGCAGAGCCCGGTCAATCCGGAGCCTAAGAACAAGAATAACGCCGCACTGGACCCGACCATTCCGGAAACACTCCGCTTTGTCCGCAAACTCTACGCAGAAATGGGGAAACTGTTCCCAGATGCGTATTTCCATTCTGGCGGGGATGAGGTGGACCCCCGCGAGTGGATGAAAAATCCGAAAATTGTTGCCTATATGAAGGATAACGGGTTCGCCACGCCGCAGGCCCTGCAGGCGCACTTCACGGCTGAGGTCCAGAAAATCCTCGCGGATCAGGGTAAGGTCATGGTGGGCTGGGATGAGGTGAGCGAAGCGCCAATTCCCAAAGAAGTGGTTGTGGATGTCTGGAGAAGCTCAAAGTTCCTGGCCTCTGCGTCAGCCGATCATCATCCAGTTATCGTGTCTGCGGGGTATTATCTCGATCTACTTCAGCCCGCCTCCCAGCATTATCTGGTGGACCCGTATGACCCGGCGGCGAATGGCATTACACGCGCACAGGCCGATAAACTTCTAGCAAAAGGCGGGCGGCCTGATCTGGTCAATGCCTTCGTGAAAGAACCGTCCCCCGCTCCGCTGACGGATGAGCAGAAGCAGTATATTCTGGGTGGGGAAGCGCCCCTCTGGTCCGAACTGGTGACTGATGAAATGCTGGATGCCCGCTACTGGCCACGCGCTGCTGCCATTGCGGAACGCTTCTGGTCTCCCGCATCCGTGCGGGATGTGAATGACATGTATCGGCGTCTGGCCGTGGTGAATACGGAATTGCAACTGACCGGCGTACAGGCACAGGCCAACACACACCGGATGGCGCTGCGCCTCTCCCCTGCCAATGCTGACCCGGTGGAGCGTCTGGCCAGTGCCACGGTGCCGCTGCGCAATTACGTCATGAACCGCTATGTCAGCCATCATGGTGATGCGCTTGATGAAATTGGGGAAGTCACGTCCCCAGATCCGTTCCCTGCCGTGCGCTTCAGCATGCTGGTGGACCAGTATGTTGCGGGTGACAGGTCCGTTGTTCCGGCATTGAAGGCCCAGATGCAGATCTGGCGGGATAACGATGCCGCATTCAAGCAGGTGGCGAGAGTGCGCGGTTTGTCCGAGGCTGTCCCGACGTCCCACAATCTTGCGCTTATGGCCGCAGCGGGGCTAAATGCCCTGAACAGACACAAGAAAAAACTCTCTGCTACTGAAAAGAAAATTTTTGATCAGGAAGAAGAACTGATCAACAGTTCTGCAGATGTGACCGGATCATTCTCCGGCACAACCTTCCCGCCTGGCGGGCTGATGATTATTGCTGAACCGGCGATCCGGAAACTGGTTGGTCTGTAAAACATTGTTGTCTGTGTGTTGATTTTCACTGAGAACTGATGGTGTGGATGGCTCGTAGGGGGCCTGAGAGGATGCTGAAGATATGACTGTCCAGAGAAGGAAACCATCATGCCCCAGTTGATCCGTAGCGGAATGGATACCTCGAAAAAAGTGTTTCATTTCCACGGCGTGGATGCCGAAGAGCGGGTTGCGCTAAGCCGGAAACTGAGCCGACGTCAGATGGAGGGATCGAAGAACCGCTGATTGATGCGCCTTCTCTTCCTGGAGCGGATGATTGCCGCCGCGTAGCAATCCAGAGGATGATCACTCCCGATCTGCGATAAATGCAGAACGAACGCTACCACGGCAACCATCAATCAGTAAGCCAAAAGCCCAAAATCTAGGGCTAATCGACATTCATGCGATCCAGATCATGGCTGCTGCGAGATAAATGAAGCCTGTGAAATGGATGGTTCTGCGATCGTAGCGCGTTGCGAAACGACGAAAATGTTTGAGGTGATTGAAGCATCGCTCGATACGGTTTCGGTCTTTGTAAGGAGCCAGGTCGTGCGGGGATGAACACCTTGCGGTTCCGTTTTGACGGAATGACAGCCTCTGCGTTCATGACAGCAATCTGTTCGCGGAACCCATTGCTGTCATAAGCCTTATCGGCGATGACCGCGCTCGCAGCCTGGCCTTCGAGCAATGCAGATGCCTGGGTGGCGTCATGAACCTGACCGCCGGTGATAATGAACCGTAACGGTCGACCCAGAGCGTCGGCCAGCATGTGGATATTGGTGGTCAATCCACCTCGGGGACGCCCCAGCGCCTGATTTTGCTCCCCCCTTTTCCGGTCGCCGCGTCCTGGTGGGCGCGGACAATGGTGCTATCAATCATCAGATACGCGTTATCTCGATCGGCGGTCAGCGCGGTGAATACTCGCTCCCATACACCCGCATGGCACCAACGACTGAAGCGCCGGTGGACAGTCTTCCAGTTTCCATAGCGTTCAGGCAGGTCGCACCAGTGGGCGCCGGATCGCAAGACCCATAAACATCCGTTTACGAACAGACGGTTATCCGATCCAGTCCGCCCAGGATCACTCGCTTTCCTAGGCAACAGAACCCTGATCTGCTCCCACTGCGCTGTGCTCAATTCGTATCGCTTGATCCCCATCACCTGCTCCCCTCATCAACACGGAGACCTATGAAGCAGCGATTAGCCTATTTGGGAATCCTGAATGTCGATTGGCCCTAGTTCCTTTAGCCTCCATGTAATTTCATGGATAAGTCTATAAAATCATTCGCCACAAAATCCCATTCCCTTGTAGGAGATAAATCCCGTGTCTGATGGGGACCATACTCACTAGCCCGTGGGACAAAAGCGGTCCGGAATCCGCACGCTTGTGCAGCAGACAGATCGTCATTATGGGCAGCCACAAGACAAATCTGCTCAGGACGAAGCATCAGTGTATCGGCAGTGCGGAGATAGGCTCTAGGGTCAGGCTTGTAGGTCTGTGCTATTTCAGCGCCCAGAATAGCATCCCATGGCAAATTGTTACGCTTCGCAATATCGAGCATGAGACGAATATTACCGTTCGACAACGGGGCAATGATGAATCTCTCTTTCATTGAGGAAAGACCCTCAACGACGTCTGGCCAGGGATCGAGAGCGTGCCAGGCCAGATTAAGTTTATCGAGAACAGTTGCCTCGAAAGAGGATGCATCCACGCCGATTTGATCAAGGAGCTTTACAAGATTTTCCCTGTGCAGGACGTCGAGCGTCACAAATTGTCTTCGACCGCTCCTGACCTCGTCCATTGCCGGCGAATATAAGGCGCGCCAGGCATCGGCAAATACGGCTGGTTCACATGTCACACCGTGACTCGCAAGAAACGGCGTGAGAGCGCGGACGATGCCGCTACGCCAGTCTACTACCGTGCCAAAAACATCGAAGACTAACGCTTCTATCCGTTCGGTCATTTCGCCGATTCCCAGAATAATCTGTTCGCTGTCCTGAACGCGCCAGTAAAGATACGCGTTATAAGGCGTCGCTTGTCACTGTCTGAACGACTTTAGCCCGATGCGCATGCGTCAGTCCGTTGTAACCCCAGTTCTCTCCCGGCAGTTCATTGATGACAACGTAGGTCGCAACAGGCAGATCTAATCCGGCTACCGTTTTCAGCAGAGCGTGTGCCTTGGCAACAAACTGTGCTTTTTCTTCGGCGGTATTCGTCTGCGCTGTGATCCAGACAGCAAGATGAGCAGCTATCGGGACGGGATGCCCCCCGATACTCCAGCCGGAGCATGAAACCTGCTCCACCAGAACCGACGTCAATTCAGCCTTTTTCCTCAATAGGTAATCCCCCCATTTTTAGTGGGGCATTGAATGAGACTTCAGGCAGCTGTTTTTAGTTTCTGGGCGGGGGTTAGCCCGCTGTTCCCCATGTTGGGTCTGTCATGGTTATATGTCCAGAGCCAT
>Ga0214927_100304_pt1 | contig 12603 bp, 12 predicted proteins | sample Stichaenrichm16X_FD_168612 | JGI IMG/M metagenome (GOLD analysis project Ga0214927, IMG submission 168612) | Xylose enriched microbial communities from anaerobic bioreactor in Madison, Wisconsin, United States - 16X | ecosystem: Engineered > Bioreactor > Anaerobic > Unclassified | place: USA...
CCATGCCCTGCGGAGAGCCTTCTCGTAGTCGCTATAGGGAACCATTCCTGCCATCGTTACCACTCCTTCAAGTGTTCCGGAGGCCCTTCTGGACCTCCTCGGGTTTCGCTTATATATATTGCCGGCTGAGATAGATTTATACACTAGAAAGAAGAAAATTTTAGTCAATAAGACTTAGATAACGTGAAAGCAGAGAGACAGCTAGAAACAGGCAGCTGGTGCTGGCAGTGCTGCAGACACTGCGGACAGGGCGCTTTCCGGGTACAATGAAGATATGGGCCTTCCGTGGTGCGGCAAGGTCCCATGATACGGTTTATCACCACATGCGTGAGACGTGCATCGATCCTTCGGCCCTGTGCCCCAACCTCTGGGAGGTGCTTCCTATGAGCGACGGCTCTTCTCCATCCGGAAAACGAACTGAACCGAGAATGGGATGCCCGCACATCGGGGAGCGGGGCATCGCTGCAGGGCTCCTCTGGAGCTGATGCAGCCCGGGAGATGAGCATGCTCGCTTCCGGCTGGTCCCCGGGATTGGCAGACCATATATGTTCACCATCAAGAATCTGAAGCCTCTGTCCTCCAAGCGTGCCTCCAAGGCAGAGACCTATCCCGTCTCCTGGGTGCGCCAGATTGCCGCTTCTGGCACCGAGGAGCTCTTCGAGGAATTCAATACACGGCCAGGAGGGCTCGAGCCTTATGAGGTCGAGCTGGCGCGCGCCTCATATGGCGCAAACGAGCTCAGCCACAAGAAGCGCGACCCAGAGTGGCTCCGCTTCCTCAAGGCATTTGCCGATCCCTTCACCGGCGTGCTCGCACTTCTTGCGCTCGTGACCCTTGCAGGAGATGTGCTCTTTGCCGCGCCTGAAGACAGGAATCCGCTGTCCCTTCTCATCATCTGCGGCATGATCTTGGTCTCCGGCATCCTGCGCTTTGTCCAGGAGGGCAAGAGCAGCGTGGCGGCAGATGCCCTGGCAAGCTCCATCGAGACGTTCTGCTCGGTCGAGCGGGCAGGGGAGGGCGTCATCGCGCTGCCGCTCTCCGAGATTGTCGCAGGAGATATCGTGCATCTTCAGGCAGGAGACATCGTGCCGGCAGATGCCTGCCTGATATCTGCCCGCGATCTCTTTGTCGGCATGTCCTCGCTCACGGGCGAGAGCCTCCCTGTGGAGCGTGTGGCTGGACCTGCCGTGGCAGATGAGACGGTGCCCGTGGCCGATCTTTCCGATATCGTCTTCATGGGCTCCTCCGTCGTTTCCGGAAGCGGCAAGGCGGTCGTCTTTGCGACGGGCTCCCATACGCTGATCGGAAGCATGGCAAGAGGACTCGACGAGGGGCGCACGAAGACGGCCTACGACGAGGGCATCGCCGACACGAGCAGGCTGCTTCTGCGCTTCATGCTTGCTATGGCGCCTCTGGTCTTTGCTATCTGCGGCCTTACGAAGGGCGACTGGCTCCAGGCGCTCCTGTTCGCGCTCTCCGTGGCGGTGGGCCTTACGCCTGAGATGCTGCCGATGATCGTCACGACCTGCCTTGCAAAGGGCGCACGCGACCTGGCCGAGCATGAGGTCATCGTGAAGAGGCTCGATGCGGTGCAGAACCTCGGTGCGGTCGATGTGCTCTGCACAGACAAGACCGGCACGCTTACGGAAGACCATGTGATCCTCGAGCGCCATCTCGATCTGGATGGCAAGGAGGATGCACGGGTCCTGGGCTATGCCTACCTCAACAGCTTCTTCGGCACCGGCGTCAAGAACCTGATGGATTCTGCCATCATCGAGCGTGCGGCGCTTGAGACGAAGCGCACAGGCGCTCTCGATGCGGACAGGCTCGCGGATGCCTGGCAGCATGCAGACGAGCTGCCCTTCGACTTCAGCCGCAGGCGTGTCTCGGTCATCGTACGTGCAGATGATGGCACGCTCCTTATGGTCGAGAAGGGGGCTGTCGAGGAAGTGCTCGCGACCTGCACGGAAGCTGAGCTCGGAGGCGTGGCTACGCCGCTGACTCCTGAGGTGCGCAGCCTCATCGAGCGCAAGGTGGCAGATCTGGGGCGGCGCGGCATGCGTGTCCTTGCTGTGGCAGTGAAGGTGTGCACAGGACACGTGGGTGCCTTCACGGCAGAAGACGAGTGCGACATGAAGCTTGTCGGCTATCTTGCCTTCCTGGATCCTCCCAAGAGGAGCGCCGCTTCTGCCATCGAGGCACTCACCGTACACGGCGTGGCAACCAAGGTGCTTACCGGCGATGCTCTGGGTGTCGCCGTGACCGTGGCGCAGACAATCGGCATCCCCACCGACCATGTGCTCGAAGGGGCGAAGATCCAGACGCTTTCGGACGAAGAGCTCGAGCGCCGCGCAGAGGAGACGACGATCTTTGCAAAGCTCACGCCTGACCAGAAGGTGCGTGTCGTCTCGGCGCTGAGGCGTGCGGGCCATGTCGTTGCCTTCATGGGCGACGGCGTGAACGATGCCGGTGCGATGCGGGCAAGCGACTGCGGCATCTCGGTCGACACGGCAGCCGATGTCTCGAAGGAGGCAGCAGACATCATCCTCACGAAGAAGGATCTTGCCGTGCTCGAAGAGGGCATCGTGAGCGGCAGGCGCACGTCTGTCAACATGAACAAGTATGTGAAGATGTGTGCGAGCTCGAACTTCGGCAACATCTTCTCCGTGCTCGTGGCAAGCATCTGCCTGCCCTTCCTGCCCATGACTGCCGTGCAGCTCCTGCTTCTCAACTTCATCAATGACTGCGCATCCTGCGCCCTGCCGTGGGACCGCGTGGACGAGGAAGCGCTGGCACGGCCTGTGAAGTGGCAGTCGGGCGCCGTCTCGGGCTTCATGCGTCTCTTCGGCCCCGTGAGCTCTGCCTTCGATATCCTGACCTTTGTGGCCCTCTTCTTCTGGATCTGCCCTGCTGTGGCAGGAGGGAGCTGGGAGGCATTGGCTGGAGATGCTGCTGCCCGCCTGCTCTTTGCCGGGACATTCCAGGCGGCATGGTTTGCGGAGTCGATGGTCACGCAGATGCTCTTCGTCCATCTGGCAAGGACGGAGAAGAAGCCCTTCGTGGAGTCGCGTGCAGACGTGCGCCTTGCAGGTCTCAGCGCAGGTGCCGCTCTTCTGTCGCTCCTGATTCCCGAGACTGCCATCGGTGCCTCTCTGGGCTTTGCAGCGCTTCCGGCAAGCTTCATTGCGCTCCTGCCGGCACTGGCGCTCGGCTATGCGGTCTCAGTGCTGCTGCAGCGCAGGCGCTACATCGCCCGCTTCGGCAGGCTCATCTGAATGTCTGGTGCTCCGGGGGATGTCCTCCGGAGCACTCAGCGTCTAGCTGAGGCCGGGATAGCCGCACTGCCGAAGCGCTTCGAAGAGCACGATGGCGCAGGCATTCGAGAGATTGAGCGACGTCACGACCGAGGCTCTCGGGTCGACGAAGTTGCCGCAGGCGTCGCGCTCGAGCTCGGGGTGGAGGGCGTCGAAGCGCTCATGCCAGCTCTCGGCATTTGCAAGTGCCGTGTCGGTCTTCATCGGGATGCGTTCAGCCAGGGCAGGATGGGCTGAGATGAGCTCGCGGGAAAGGCCTGCGCTCTCCTTTCCGAAGACGAGATAGTCGCCGTCGTGGTAGATGCTCTCGCCGATGCTTCTCTTTCCTGCCTTCGTGAGCAGATGCACGTGGATATCGGAGGCTGCCTCAGAGCGCTCTTCCGTATTGCGGACAAGGGCAGCCCGCACTGCAGGATTTGCCTCGACGAAGCTTTTCCAGCCGGGGTAGGTCACGACATCGAGGCTCTGCCAGTAGGCGAGGCCTGCACGCTTCAGGGCATGCGCATCGAGGGAGAAGCCGAGAGGGCCGACCAGGTGAAGGCGGGCGCCAGCAAGGACGCAGGTACGGCCTATGTTGCCGGTATTGGCAGGAATCTCGGGCTCGACGAGCACGACATTGAACACGATGCATCCCTTCTCTTGTGAGCTGGAGGAGCTCCCAGTATAGACTGAAGGGGACAAGCACCGAAACGAAGGAGGTCTCCGTGCTCTTTCTCATATCTCCCGCCAAGCAGATGCAGCGAGACGACGGATTCTCGCTCAGGCTCCAGGAGCCGCGCTTCCTGGCCGAGGCAGAGGAGCTTGCCGGCGCTCTCTGCTCTCTGGGAAAGCAGGGCGCCCAGAAGGTGTGGCGCACGAGCGACACGCTTACGGAGCGTGCCTGGGAGATCACGGAGCACCTGCCGGAAGAGCTTAGCTACGGCGTGCGCACCCCTGCTGCCATGGCATATGTCGGCATCCAGTACCAGCATCTGGCGCCTTCTGTCATGACAGAGAAGGAGCTCCTGTGGCTCGACCGGCATCTCCGGATCCTGTCAGGGCTCTATGGGGTGGTGGCACCGAATGACGGGATCGTCCCGTATAGGCTCGAGATGGGATCGAAGCTCGCTGTGGGCGGAGCCAAGAATCTCTACAGCTTCTGGGGAGGAAAGATTGCAGCATCTCTTGCTGGTGAGCCAGGAGGGGAGACCTTCGTGCTGTGCGCCTCGCATGAGTATGCGCGCGCCGTGCTCCCGCATGTGCCAAAAGGCGTGGCTGTCCTCTCGTGCGAGTTCATGGCACCACGGAAGCGGGATGGCAAGCTCGCCGAGGCAGCGCCTGAGGTCAAGGCAGCGCGGGGCTGCTTCGTGCGCTGGTGTGCCGAAGAAGGCATAGAGGATGCGTCAGAGCTCGTGCACTTTGCCGAGCGTGGCTACCGCTTCGCGCCTACGCTGTCTTCCGGAGGGCATCTCGTCTTTGTCCGGGCGGCCTCGGACGCTCAATAGTCCATATCCGCGTCGAGGTCCTGCCTGCCGATGCCGGAAAGCGATGCTGATGCTGCGGCCCAGAGGGGCTGGGGCGCTCGAGGCAGCCCTTCGAGTGCGGCGTCGATCTTTTCGCGCGAGAGGCCGGCCAGGGTGTGCCCTGCCCCATGGGGATGTCCTGGGGCATCCTGCCTGAGCCGTCGGTGCGGCTCGAGGTTCTCGAACGTGCAGAACGAGGAGAAGCCGAGCGAGCGCGCCATGTCCTCGGCGGCCTTCAGGCAGGCGCCGAGCTGGCTCTGGCGGATGCAGCCCGATCCGAACGTGAGGATCGTGCCGCCGAGGTCGCGGCAGAGCGCGAGGATGCCTCTTGACGGCATGGGTGCGGCGCAGGGCTGAAGTGCTTATCTCGAGCCCATGGCCGCCCTCGATCGTCTTCTCGAGGATGGCAGCCACGATATCCTCTGTGCTCCCGAATGGAAGCAGGCCTTCGCCTGAGTGGCCGTGATAGCGGATGAGGTCGAGGTGCGCAGGCACGGACCAGGAATCGAAATGCTCGATGCAGTCGAGCACGGCCTCATGGTAGCCGCGCGTGAATTCGAGCTGCGTCCAGCCTTCCTGATGCTCGTTCGTCCAGAACTCGAGGTTGCCGATCTCATGCACGGAGAGAAGGACCATATCGAGGTGGTCCTGCCACGCGCCGAAGAGCTTCTCATAGGCAGGGATGGTCTCTTTCTGGATGCCGAACTCGAGGCCACGACCGCACCAGAGCACCTTGCCATAGCGCTCGCGCATCTCTTCGAGCTCTGCGAAGCAGGCAGGATAGGCACAGTTCGTGAGGGGGGCGTCCGTTCTTGAAGCGGGCACCTTCCGGATGGTCCCAGCCAGGCTCCACGCCGTAGCCGACCCGCTCTGTGAAGCATATGCCATCGAGGCTGAGCCTGATCGCATCGATCGTGGCCTGTTCCATCGGATAGCCGGACTCGGGAGAGCAGCTGGAGCGGACATGGCAGTCTTGGAGCAGGGAGGCCCTTTTCGGTCTGGGAAAGCTGCTTCATGGAGCATGGCGCAGGAAGAGGGACCGTTTTCTGAGGATTCACTGAGGGGAGCTGTCGATTCCGTGATGTGCCTATAGAGAGAAGCTGGAAAGTGGCTGCAGGTTTTCTGGAGGCATGAGGGGCCTCCCCGAATGGGGTACGAGCTCAATCTACGAGACTCAAGAAGGAGGATCATGCATCTTTTCAAGAAGAACGGGAAAGAACCGAAGACATCTGGTGCGAAGGGCTGGCGTCCTCTGGTCCTGGCAGCGCTTGCCGGTGCAGTCCTTGCTATCGTGCTTGTGGCAGCGTTCTTGAATTTCCAGACAGCGCAGCCGTCATCTGCCGCCTCGACGACGATCAAGAATTCGCTCTCGGACATCTCGGAGCTCTCCACAGAAGAGTACAGCTTCGCGAATGTCGGCAAGTATACCGAAGACGACCTCAAGGTCCTCGGCATCTCGATTCCATTCACGGGCAGCTCCTTTGTCGCAACCTACGAAGGCACCGTGAAGGCAGGCATCTCTGATATCGAGGCAGCCGATGTCGCGGTCGACGACAGCACGAAGACCGTGACCGTGACGCTTCCGGATGTCGAGATCCTGAGCTGCTCGATCGATCCCTCGACGATCGAGGCCTACGACCAGACGTTCAATCCGATCAACCAGATTCAGGTCTCGGATGTCTCGAGCTTCCTCTCGTCTGAAGAGGACAAGGAGGAAGCGGAGGCCAAGACGAACGGCACGCTCGACAAGGCACGTGCGCATGCAGAGGAGATCGTGAAATCTGTCGTCTCCTCGATCCTTTCGGGCACAAGCCGCGATGGCTATGCGGTCAAGGTGTCCTGGACCACGTCCGGAACCGATACTTCAGCGGATGCTGCATAAGGAGGCCTTGGAGGCATGATGCTTGAGGAGCAGGGTGCGTCACGCCGCCTCTTTCTGGCGCTGCGCTTCGCAGATGCGGAAAGAGACGAGCTTGAAGGAATAGCCTGTGCCGCTGCTGCAAGGATGAGGCGCGGCACGCCTGCACTCAGAGAGAACCTCCATCTGACGCTTGCCTTCCTCGGCATGTGCGATGCCAGGACCGAGGAGGCGGCAAGGCTTGCAGGGGCGGCAGCTGCAGAGGCAGCGGGACCAGTTTCAGAGACCCTCGGAGACCTTGGCTCCTTCACGCACCGGCGCTCTTCTGTGATATGGCGAGGAGTGGCTGAGGAGTCGGGGCTTCGGGAACTGCAGGCCAGAATCGCCGCAGAGCTCAAGGAGCAGGACGTTCCCTTCGACGACAGGCCGTTTGTGCCCCACGTGACGCTTGTTCGCGGAGCGGCAGCGCAGCAAGGCGAGGATATCGATAAGATTCTTGCAGACCTGTCGGAGAAGCTCCATCCTCTCTATGCACACCATGCAGAGGTCGCGCTCACGTGGAGCCACCATCCGGAGGGGTCGCCTTTGATCTATACGCCGGTTGCCCGCTTCCCTCTGCTTGCGTAGGTTTTCTGGACGCAGGGTCCGTATGCGGGCAAGGGTCTAGGATATGAGAGGGCGCAATGGTTCCATGCCTGCGCTCTGGTCTGCCTGTCCGGCAGACGAAACGAGGAGGAATGACTCATGATTTGCCCTCACTGCGGATCCGTGATACCGGACAACAGTGCGTTCTGTGCGCAGTGCGGAGCACGCCTTGCTGAGCCTCAGCAGGATGGCGCTCCTGCAGCTGAGCCGGCCAAGGCACAGGCTCCGGGTACCGAGGCAAATGCGCACGCAGCAGAGATTGCAGGGAGCGTGTCTCCTGTCGATGCTCCTGCCGGCACGGCAGAGCCTGCCGCTGGTGCAGGAGAGACCCAGCTCATGCCTGAGGGGGCAGCTGGCGCATCTTCTTCACCCAGCCCAGAGCAGGTGCCCGAGATAGACAAGACCATGGTGCGCCCCGGTGCGTTCGCTGCGCACAGAGACTCTGCCGCAGCCGAAAAGGAGCTGGCCCAGCTTCCCCGCATCGACGAGCCTCCTGCTGACATGCCTCCTGCTATCCCTATCGAGGGAACGCCTGTCGCAGAGCCGGAACCGGACATCTCCGATTTCCTGCCGAAGCAGCCTGCGGTGTCTGAGGTCCCCGAGGCTTCCGATGTGCCGGAGGTTCCTGGTGTACCCGAGGTGCCGGCAGCGCCGGAGCGTACCGAGCAGAGGATGCCTGAGCCGGAGCGCATCGTGCAGAGGAATGCTCCTGCAGCGGCGCATCCTGAGCCGTTCCAGACAATCTCTCCATCTGCTGGTGCAACGCCGCTTCTCAAGGTGCCCGTGAATTCGCATGACACGTCCGACTACCGCAACAGCGTGAAGCGTCGCCGCCATGCCCGTGCCGAAGCCCAGCAGTCGCATCCGTTCGCGCAGACGGTCTCCCGCTCCGTGTATGAATCCCGCATGCAGGATGAGAGCTACACGGAGGCAGTGAGCGAGGCCTCCGGCGCAGCGTCTCAGCGCAGCTCTTCGGCCTTCAGGCCGGAGGAGGGGCAGAGCTTGGAAGAGCATGCCCGCCGTGCGGAGAGCGCGCTTTCGGGTGGCGTCTATGTCGCAGAGCGCCGCCGCTCCAAAGGTCCCATCATTGTCGCTATCTGCCTCATCTGCGCCGTCGCGGCTGCAGGCTATCTGATCTATCAGAACATGCAGGCAGCTGAGACCACCGCCGATACAGAGACGACCGAGGCTGCCGCGACCGATACGGAAGCCGCCGCACCCGAGCCGGCAGTGACGTCTCCGGTCACAGCATCCGACGAGGTCTCCTACAACTCCGATACGGGGCTTCTGACGATGGAGAACTACGGCTTCTCCGTGACGCTTCCGACCGGCATGACCGCGGCTGTCTCCTCTGACGGCTATGGCCTCGATCTCACGGATGAGACGGACGGTGTCCAGATCAATGCCTGGGTGAAGCCCAATACGCAGGGCGCAACCCTGGACCAGCTCTCGGATGAGGCCATGGACGTGACGAACCTCACATATGCCCACGTCTCGACCCTGAACAACTGGTTCGTCGTGAGCTACTGGAAGGGATCGGAAGGCTACTACATCCGCGAGTATGTCGACTCAGAGCGCATCCTTGCACTCGAGTTCACGTGGCAGAAGGAAAGCGAGACGGCAGCCACTGAGGTCATCGACAGCATGACAGACACGATCTCCATGGCGGGGGAGAAGTAGGCACAGGTCTCCGGAAAAGCCATTCGGAAGGGCTCTCTTCGCAGGAAGGGAGCCCTTCTTCTGTCACGAGAAGTCGAGGAGCCAGGCATCGGGGCAGAGGCGCAGGAGATCTCGGTCGAGCGAGACCCAGGACGCAGCCTCGTCTATCACATGGGAATCGTTCGAGGCTGCGCACCGAGCTTTGCCAAGCGTTCTGTCGCAGGTACGGTCAAGCGTGACGGAGACCGGATAGGGGAGATTCTTGAGTGCCTCCTCATAAAGCCCTGCGAGCTTTCCTGAGTTCGAGACTGGCTCATCGAGGAGGATGTGCGCTTCGGCGATAGGTGCTGCAGCGAGTGCCTGCGCGACGAGCGAGAGGGCCTGCTCTGTTGCAGGAATCGGGCGCCAGGTGCCCGAGAGGCCGGCAAGGTCTCTGACAGAGCCATCTTCTGCCAGGATCACAGGTCCTCCTGTGAGGGCGACTTCGAGAGGGATCAGCACATTGAAGCCATCGATGAGGAGCACTTCGTCTGCGCAGCCAGAAAGCGCGCGGAGCTTCTTCTGGCGTGCTTCAGCGGCACGCTTCCCTGCAGTCGCACGCAGGAGAGCAAGGCGCTGGCGCTCCTGGAACTGGTAGCGGTTGCCGACGAAGGCGGCAGCGGTGTCTCTCGGATAGCCATGATCGAGAAGATAGCCGAGCTCCTCATGTGCCTTTCTGAGGCGTCTGACATTCTCAGGCGAGAAGGTCCTTCTGTCCTTCGGGTCGTATCCGCGGTGTGTTCCCATGAGCTGCGCCTCCTGCAAGAAGCATAAGGCTTGCTCCTGCAGACAGGCGAGGGAAGATTGGAGGACCTGAGCGCTACGATAGTGTCCAGTCGATTCCAGGAGGCTGCCATGGGCACACATATCTTCATCCTTGCATCCGATTCCTACAAGGGCTCCGCCACAAGCCAGGAGGTCGAGAGCTCTATCGCAGAAGGCATCCGGTCGCTTCTGCCGGATGCCACAATCTATTCCTATCCGGTAGCCGATGGCGGGGAAGGGACGGTTGCAGCGCTGGTGGCGGCAGGAAAGGGGACGCTCCGCACAAGGCCCGTGCATGGTCCTCTCGGGGATATGGCAGAGGCACCCTATGCCGTGCTCGAAGACGGCTCTGCCCTCATCGAATGTGCGGCCGCTTCCGGCATCACGCTCACGCATCAAGCAGAAGATGAAGCGCTTCGTGCCTCCACGTACGGCACAGGCGAGCTCATCCGTGATGCGCTCGGCGAGGGATGCCGGCATATCCTTGTCGGCCTCGGAGGGAGTGCGACGACCGACGGGGGAGCGGGCATGGCTGAGGCCCTCGGGGTGCGCTTCCTCGACAGTGCCGGCCAGTCCATAGGTTCCGGCATTGCAGGGCTCGAAGAGCTTGCGGAGGTGGACCCTTCCGGGATAGATCCGCGTCTTGCTGCCTGCACGTTCGAGGCGCTTTCCGATGTGCAGAATCCTCTTGCCGGACCGGATGGCGCCGTCTTCGTCTACGGGCCGCAGAAGGGCCTTCCTGTCGCACGCCTCTCCGAGCTTGACCGGACACTCGAGCGCTATGGGGAGCTTGTCAGCAAGGCAGTAGGCAGTGACATATCCTGTCTTCCTGGTGCGGGGGCAGCAGGCGGTCTCGGCGCTGGCCTTGCCGCCTTCTGCGCAGCGAAGATCAGGTCGGGAATCGATGCCGTGCTCGATGCACTCTCCTTCGACGAGCACCTCGGCGAAGCCGATCTCGTCGTTACCGGCGAAGGGCGCATGGATGCACAGACCGCCAAGGGCAAGGCTCCTGTCGGCATTGCCCGGCGTGCTGCGCGCTACGGCGTGCCGGTGGCTGCCATCGTCGGCTCCTGCGCAGATGATATCGAGGCAGTGCACGAGGCTGGCATCGATATCGTGCTTTCCTGCGTGATGGCGCCATCGACCCTCGAAGAATGCATCGAGAAGACGCCGGATGCTCTGAGGCGTGCCGGAAGGAGGCTTGCCCGCATCGTAGCCCTTGCGGAGCGCCTCCGCTAGGAGCTGTCTCCTTCTTTGCATCTTGAAGAAGGTTCTGCCTGATGGAAATCCCTGCTTCTATACTCCACAGCATATGGCAAGCAAGGAGGCAGGCATGTTTTCCATCGACAAGGATGTCTTCGATGTGCTGCCGACGCTCTGCGTCGGTCTTGTCGTAGCCCATAGCATCGACAATACGAAAGACTATCCGGCAGTCGACGGCGTGCTCGACAAAGCGGTGGATGAAGCACGAGAACGTCTTTCTGGCATGAATGCATCAGAAGACCCGAGAGTCCAGCCCTATCGGGAGGCCTTCCATGCCCTCGCCATGAGTCCCTCGCGCTATCCTTCATCGAACATTGCGCTGCTGCGCCGCATCGTGAAGGGCAAGGCGCTCTGGCGCGTGAATCCTGTCGTCGACCTCGGCAATGCCATCTCGATCGGCTATGGGGTGCCGTTGGGCGCCCATGCGCTCGAGACGCCTGACGAGCATCTCGAGCTCCGCTTCTCGCGTCCGGATGATGTCTTCATCGCGCTCGGAGAGGATGCGCCCGATCCGACGCTCGAGCCAGGCGAGCCCGTCTACGCTGTCGGCAATCTCGTGCACACGAGGCGCTGGACCTGGCGGCAGAGCGAGAACGGAAAGATCGTGCCCGAGACGACCTCTGTCGCCTTCCCGATAGATGGATTCACGGACAGGAATCTCGACCAGGTGGAGTGCGCCTGCGGAGACCTCAAGAAGGAGCTCGAAGACATCTTCGGCTGCACGGCGACGTTTGCGCTCGCAGATGCCGAGCATCCAATCGTTGCGTAAGCGAGAAGGAGGGCGCGCGTCCACAAGGACCCGCGCCCTCCTGGCAGATATATATATGCACTCTTAGTGGCAGCAGTGGCCACCCTCGCCGCAGTGGCCGCCTTCATGATGATGGGCACCGCAGGTCGGTGCCGCCGAAGGCGTGAGCGTGCCTGCGAGGAAGGCCTTGACGGCCTCATCTGCAGAGCCTGAAGCGCCCGGCACGACGCGGATGCCCTGCGAAGCAAGTGCCGCGAGCGCGCCACCGCCGATGCCGCCGCAGATCACTACATCGACGCCGCCCTGTGCAAGAAGGCCAGCAAGCGCGCCGTGGCTCACACCGTTCGAGCTGACGACCTCGGAGCGCTTCACCTCGCCGTCCTCGATATCGTAGAGTTTGAACTGCTCGGCCCTTCCGAAGTGGGGGAAGATCTCTCCGTCGGAATAGGTTGCAGCGATACGCATGATGCTTCCTTCCTTCCCTGTCCAGGAGGCTTCTGGCTCGCCTTCGAAGTCGGCAGCGCCGCGGACGACTTCGATCGTCTTGCCGTTCACGAGGGCATCTGCCACCTTCCGGTGTGCCGAAGCGGCAATGCTCGCGATGGTCGCACGCGAGACGCCGAGAGAGGCAGCTGCTTCCTTCTGGCTTCTGCCTTCGTAGTCGAGGATTCTCAGGACTTCGAGCTCATCTGCTGCAAGCTCGATTCTCCAGCAGCAGCCTGCGGGCACTCCTACGGGTGCGAATCCCGTATATTCGGGTACGAGCTGTACCTGCCTGCGCTTTTCTGGCCTTCCTGCCATGAAGCCTCC
>Ga0214927_100306_pt1 | contig 12525 bp, 16 predicted proteins | sample Stichaenrichm16X_FD_168612 | JGI IMG/M metagenome (GOLD analysis project Ga0214927, IMG submission 168612) | Xylose enriched microbial communities from anaerobic bioreactor in Madison, Wisconsin, United States - 16X | ecosystem: Engineered > Bioreactor > Anaerobic > Unclassified | place: USA...
AAAACCATGTAATTATCAAATTCAAAAAATAACTATTTTTGAAGCTTATTTCTTATACGCTCAAAAATGGGGTAATAAACTTCAATAAAGTCATTATTTTTCCTTGACGTAATATAGTTTGTCTAACTTCTAAGTGCACTTTAATTAAAGTTCCAAACCCAGGAACTTCAATCAAAGTGCACTTAGAAACCGCCTCACCCGTTGCTTGTCGCGCAGTGATGTGGTTATGTTATTTTGAGGATCCTTCGGCTTTTAAAATACGCTCCGACGACCCAGGGACCTACTGTACAAAAAGAATCAGACCACGATGAACAAGAAACGTTCATCATGGCCTGATTCTCTTTGTACTCCGGTCCCTAACCGGGTCTTGTCGCGCTCTGATTTTTCACATACTCCCTATACAAAGGAGTCGTTTTCACCAACTGCTGGTGGGTTCCCTGGCCCGTTACCCTGCCGTTTTCTATGAAATAAATTTCGTCGGCGTTGGTAATTGTGCTTAGCCTGTGGGCGATCACCAATGTTGTTCGATTAGCCATCAATTGGTCCAGCGCTTTTTGGACCATCATTTCAGACTCGGAATCCAGGCTCGCCGTTGCTTCATCCAACATTAAGATTTTTGGATTACGCAGGAAGGCCCGGGCGATCGCCAATCGTTGACGTTGGCCACCCGATACCTTGACTCCACGCTCACCGACTTCCGTGTCCAAGCCCTGGGGCATCTTTTGGACAAATTGCGTTGCGTAAGCCATTTCCAAGACATGCCAAAGCTGCTCATCGGAAAAATGTCCCGGCAAACCATAGGTTAAATTGTAACGAATCGTTCCAGACATGATCGCAGCGTCTTGGCCGACCAGGCCGATTTGCTGGCGCCAATCGGCAAGTTGAATATCAGTAATATTGGTATTGCCGATCGTGATGCTGCCCTCGTTAGGTTCATAAAAGCGTTCAATTAAGCTGAAAATGGTTGATTTGCCACCGCCGGATGGACCGGCAAAGGCAATGACCGAATTGGGTTCTGCCGTAAACGACACGTCAGACAAAACGGGGTGATGCTGATCATAAGAAAAACTGACGTGGTTCATTTGAAGTGTTTGATCGCCAATATCCAAATCCGTTCCAGTCAGATGATCTTCTTCATGAGTTTGCAATAATGCCTGGATTCGAGTGGTTGAGCCACTTGCCTTGGCAACATCAGACATGAATTGGCCAAGAACCGCAAATGGACTAATCATTTGAACCAGGTACATCAGAAATGAAAATAAGGTCCCAATATCAATGGCACCTTCCCGAACCCGGATCGCACCATAGCCCAGAATTCCCAGGACCATGGCCATCATGACCATGCCCATGACAGGTCCGGCAATCGAATCATAGATCGCTTCTTTTAACCCGATACGATAAAGGCGATACATCCGTTTGTCGCCGGCTGTTCGTTCTAAGTTTTCCGCCGTAGACGATTTAACCAGACGGACTTCGCCCAGCATTTCACCAGCTTTACCATTGAGATCTGCCAGTGCGTCCTGTCTCGCTCTGGCAACTTTGTGGGATTGGCGGACAATTGGCAGCAGGCAGATCAAGACGAGTGGAACGGCGATAAACATAATGAGTGTCATCCGCCAGTCCATGATGAGCATTAAAACCAATGCGCCAACCAATTGCAGAATCGAAGTTGCGGTTTTGGGAACCGAATTGGCCAGCAGTTCCTTGACCTGTGTGGAATCATTAACCAACCTGGAGGTTATTTCGCCAGATTTGGTTTGGTCAAAATAACCCACCGGCAGGGTTAAGATCTTATCCCAAAGTGTTGTTCGCAGCTTATAGACGACGTCTTCGCCGAAGAAGCCTAAAATACTGCCGGAAAAGGCTCCGATAATGGTACTGAAAACGAATAGTAAAATGACGGCAACAATTAGGCCGACATCCATTGAATGACCGATTGAGTTGATGATCCCCTTGGCGATGCCGGGAACCATCAATTGCATCGCCGTTGCGACAACTCCTAGAAAAAAACCAAGCAGCAGTTGCCAGTAACGGGGGTGAATTCGGTTGATTAGGCCCATAAATGTTTTAAAGTTAAACTTTGTATTGTTCTTGGACTGAGCTTGCATCAAAATTATCCCCTAAATCCTTCTAATGATGTGTATACATCCATTGTTATCCCAAATATCCTAGCATAGCAAGCCTTAATTTTACACCAATTTAATCATTTAAAGGACGATTTTTAGCGAATTGCCATTTTTAAACGTCCTGTATGATAAAATAATGTCATATTTGGGGTAGAATGGTTCTGTTCATGATTTTAACTTGTCGGAAGAAAGGGTGACATTGGTAATGACTAAACGGGCATCAAAAGTGTTTACGTATCATGATTTTGATGATGACGTGGTCTTTACCAAGAATCAAAATGCCACCATTCCTGAGGGCTACATTTGGCTGCATCAAAATTGGTTTTACCGCGTAACGGCGACGGTCGTCTACTGGGTGGCGGTTGTTGTCAGCTTCGTTTATTGTCGCCTGTATTTGCGGACGTCTTTTCGGAATAAGCGATGTCTGCGCACCCAAGGCAAACGGGGCGCCTTCATTTATGCCAATCACACCCAGCCGCTTGGGGATGCGCTTTTGCCGATGCTGGTGGCAGTACCCAGGCGGGCGTATCCGATCGCGGAACCCGCCAACCTTGGTATTCCCATCGTCGGCCGTCTTTTAACGATGGGTGGGGCGTTGATCTTACCTGCCAAATTATCACAAATGATTCAATTTCAGCGGGCAATGAATGCTCGATTGGACCAGCATCAACGAGTGTTCATCTACCCTGAAGCCCATGTTTGGCCGTATTACACCAAGATTCGTCCGTTTCCAGTCGGCGCTTTCCATTATCCGGTCGCTGCCGATCTGCCCAGTTACAGCATGACGATTACATATCAAAAAGGCCGACTGTTGAGCCGACCCAAGCAGGTGGTATACTTTGACGGTCCGTTTATGCCGGACAAGTCACTTCCGCGCAAGCAACGCCAACAAAAGCTCCATGATCAGATTCATGCCCAAATGGTGACCCGCAGTCACCAAAGCAACGTGTCATTTATGACCTACCAGCATCAATCACATTGATTTAAGGGGGATTCATTATGGAAAATCAAACCGTGCCAATTTTTTACGCTGTCGATGACAATTATGCACCTTATTTGGCAGTTTCACTGTCTTCACTGGTCGCGCATACATCACCGGACAGGCATTACCAGGTGATTGTGTTGTGTGATGATCTCAATACCGACAATCAAGGGCGGCTCAAAGCCTTTGAAACAGACAATCTCAAAATTCAGTTTGTTTCAATTAATGACCGCTTGAAGCAAGAAATTACTGATAAGAATAACAAACTTCGCAGCGATTACTTTACCTTTACAATTTATTTCCGGCTGTTTATTGCTGAATTGTTCCCCAAATTGGATAAGGCACTCTATCTGGATGCAGACACGGTGGTTTTAAAGGATGTGGGTGAGTTATTTGATACTCAGCTGGGTGATAACCTGGTTGGCGCAGTGCCGGATCACTTCATCGGCCACACTCCGGAAACGATTGACTATGCTGAACAAGCCGTTGGGATTGATTCACAGAAATACGTTAATTCCGGCGTGTTGTTGATGAACCTCGCCGAAATGCGCCGTTCAAAATTCGCTGAACACTTTTTGCAGCTTTTGAACAAGTACCATTTCAAGAGTTTGGCGCCGGATCAGGACTACATGAATGCCATCGCGAGAAATCGAATTTATTATTTGAACCCGTCATGGAATATCCAAATCACTACGCCACAGGATGTTGAACCCTGGTTGATTCACTATAACTTATTTGCCAAGCCGTGGCGTTATGATGATGCCCCTCGACAAAGCTATTTTTGGACCTATGCCAAACAAACTGATTACGAGACTATGCTTAAACAGCAGCTCGCAGATATGAATCCTAAAGAAGTTGCCCGTGATCAGAAGAATCAGTCCGATTTGATTCAATTAGCCGTTGATATTATTAAGACCCCAACGACATTTTACGCAAGGGCCAAGCAAGGAGTAAAAATTGCCCTATGACTTTTACACCGGTAAAGCTTGGCGAGCGTGACAAAGTGATTCAAAACATTGCTGAAAACGTCCGTCAGGGAAAATTTAATCAAAAAGTCGAACTACATGATCCAGTACTGACACTCACCGAGCAGCATGAGGTGTTGGACCACTTCTTGAAGCTTCACCAAACTAAACGTTACCATTGGCGGGCAGCTGAAGCCCGGTCGGTCATGAATATGGCTGCGAGGATGATGAATCCCAATTTAAAAGTTGAGGGAACTGACAATTTAAAGGCTTTAGAATGGCCGGCAATCATTACCTGTAACCACTTTAGCCCGATTGACAGCCTGCTGGTTCGATCAGCCCTGAATCAACCTGATTTGTCGATTGTCGTTGAGCTCACCAATCTTAAAATGCCCGGGATGCTGGGATTTTTGATGACATACGCTGATACGATTCCTGTCAGCGACAGCGTCAATTACATGGGCAAGGGGTTTATTGCCCTTTTGCAAAGTAGCTTGGCACGCAAACAATCAATTCTAATTTATCCGGAACGGGAAATGTGGTTCAACTATCGCAAACCGCGGCCGCTTGAACGGGGAGCGTACTACTACGCCGTTAGATTGAATGTGCCAATCGTGTCCTGCTTTGTTTCGATGGTTGACGCCCCGACCAAATCGGATCCGCATGGCATCAATTATACGGTCCATGTGTTACCGCCGATTTATCCGGATGCGGTCGAAAAGTCGACCACATCACAGCGCGAAGCTGCTGAAAAGATGCGCCAAATTGATTACCAACAAAAAGTTGCTGCCTATGAAAAGGCTTATGATCGTCAATTCACCACAGATTTTAGTCCAGACGACATTGCTGGTCATTATCAATAACTAAATGGACAATAAAAAGGCATGACCGTGAACAAAATGATCTTTCATTCACAGTCATACCTTTTTTAGGTTCGAATAACGAATTAGTTAGCTTTCTTTTTCTTAACAACTGTCGATTTTTTGACAGCCGCCGGTTTCTTTTTGGGAACCGAGGCAGCTTTTTTGGCAGCCGCCGCTTCCTTGCGTTTACGAGAACGTTCCTTCAAAATGTCTTTGAGGGCGTTAATGTCATCTTCGTGCAGATCTTTCCATGACTTATACGATGTGTTAGTGTCGGTATCGGTAGGTTTAAGACCGGTATCCAACCAAAACAAGGCTTCGGTCAGGCTTGGAAAGTTGTGCATCCAAAGCGTCTGTCCGTTCTCGGAATCAAATGCAACGTAGGAACGTGCGTGATGCTGTAAAAATGTATGCTTTCGAATCTTGAAAGCTTCACGTTTTCTTGTTAACCGATAATCAGGTAGAATATACTTACCTTGTTTTTTTAATCGGGGAAAACGCTCGTTTATTTGATCTGACTGGTCTTTTAGAAGTGCTTTGGCTTCAATGACCGAGATCAATGTGGCTTTAGTTTGGGTCATATTAAATTTGCCCCCTTTTATTAACATTTTCGCATAGATTTATCTAATTGCAAAGTAGATAGAAACATTATAATTAATAATTAACATTTTTTCTGAAATTTTTACACTGAGGAGCCATGATTTTCATGAAATATTACGCAGTTAAAAAAGGTCGAAAGACCGGTATCTTTACTAGTTGGGACGAGGCCGAAAAGAAAGTTAAAGGATTTTCCGGTGCCCAATATAAAAGTTTTAAGACCGAAGCCGAAGCCAATGCCTATCTCAACGGGGCGAAAAAAACAACGTCGCCCACTAAGACACACCACAAATCTCACAAAAAGGCTTCAACGGGCCGCCGCTCAGTCCAACCGGATGGTGATATCATCGTCTACACCGACGGCGGGTCGCGCAACCACGGGAACCATCGTGGCGGCCACGTAAAAGCCAGCGATAAAGCAGCCTGGGCATTTTTAGTTCAAACTGGTAGTCAAAAATATTTCGAATCCGGTGGCGAATTTGGTGCTACGAATAATCGAATGGAAATAATGGCCTTCTTGGAAGCCCTGAAGTATTTGAAACGCCAAGGTCTGCAAAATGAGCGGATTGGTGTGGTCATGGATTCCCAGTATGTTCTGGATGCGATTCAAAAAGGCTGGCTGGCTGGTTGGCGACGCCGCGGCTGGAACAAGAGTGACGGCTCGAAGCTGCATAACAAGCAGCTTTGGCAAGCAGTTGATGCCAATCTGAGAGATTTCCCGATCATTCGGTATTATTGGACCAAGGGACACGCAGGCGATGAGGGAAATGTTTTTGTCGACCACCTGTTAAACCAAACCATGGATCAAATGGGTCAGCCGGATCCGCAGGCCAGCCCTGCCGTTACTCCGGATAAGCAGGGTCCACAGCCAATTCCTAAACCTCAACCGATCAAACAACAGCCAACTCCAAGGCAGCCAAAGCCCATTCATCGAAAAACGGCACCAACGACGCCAACTTCAGTTCAAGATATTGAAAATAGTCTCAAACAGCTCGGCTTATTCGATGAAGATGACGATTAGTGCATATGATTGGTTGAATGATAACGACGGTCAACTTCTTTACTCCAGAAGCCACCGGATAATTGAACCGGTTCTTGAACCATGACGAAAGCGTCAGGTGAAATTTCCTTGATTTGTTCCATCAAACGGCGGTCGGCTTTTCTGGGAGCCAGAATGCTGAGAACCAGACGGGCTCCTGAGCGGCCTTCAGCACGGCTGACCGTAACACCGTAACCGAGATTCCGCAACTTTTCGGCCAACTCTTCATTGTGGGCATGAATCGGATTCGTCGGGTCAATCTGGACGGTTACCTCAAAGTTGACGTACCCCAAGGCGATCTTATCTTCGATGACAATTCCAATGTAGATACCAACACCGAATCCAACCGCATATGCGGCGATGTTTAACGGACTGTCAATATGCTGCAAAGCGATCGCCAAGGCCATCACGTAGACAAACTCTTCGCCGACGGCCACGATGGGGGCTAAAAATTGGTGGCCTTTCACAACCAGCATTGTTCTGAAGGTATTAATCGAAATGTATAACGCGTTTAATACAAAAATTGTGATTGCAAGTTTCATTAAATAGTTCCTCCCGATCCGTTTAATTTAAGTCTATCACTTTTCCAAAAATTATTACCAAAAAGGACGCCATTTCCTATCAGAATAGGCATTGGCAGACGGTTGACGTTGACAACTATTGTATTTAAAGGTATTCTAAACTTTGAATAATATTAAAATGTAAGGGTTGCTGACCTAATGAGTAATATTAATTTAATTCCATATTTGACGTTCGAAAACACCAAAGAAGCTTTGGATTATTATCAAACTGTTTTTGGTGCCACGGATGTTCAACGTGAATCCCCAACTGAAAAGCAGGCGCAAGACATGTCGCTTAATGACGATGTCAATCTCGACGACCTTACGATGCAAGCCAGTTTCAACATTTTAGGCAAGCAGATTTTTTGTGCGGACAGTTTTTTAGGTAAGCCGGTGATTTCCTCGATGATTTCGCTGATGTTTGAAGTTGATCTGCATGATTCCGATGCCCTTTCCTCGTTGCAGGATTTGTACGAGCGAGTGGTGGAATCAGAAGAAGTCAAAGTAATCGTAACTTTTGAAAAGAAAACTTCTGGCAACAAATACGGCCAGATTGTTGACAAGTATGGCATCACTTGGATCTTTAACGCTGTTAAATAATTCAAGCTGCCGCTGGGGCTGAAAACACAATCTTGTTTTCAGTCTTTTTTTGTAAGAAAGGGTGTTTGAAATGACTGATTTTGCTAATATCAAAGGGGTGTTGTTTGATCTTAACGGCATCATTACCGATTCCTGGCGGTACCATAGCCAATCTTGGCGTCAGATTGCCGAAGGGATTGGTGTGCAGTGGAATCAAGACCTGGAAGAGGCGATCAAGGGCCGTGACCGGATCGATTCGTTAAACGAGATTTTACGAGTCGGCGGGTTGGTTGGCAAATATTCTGACCAGCAAAAAGAAGCACTTGCTGACAAGAAAAACGCCATTTATCAGCAAATGCTTGAGATCATGAATCCAGATGATATTTTACCGGGGATTCGCGACTTTCTAGCCGAGCTCCGGTTGAACCACTACCAGATGATTATTGCTTCGGCCTCGGCTAATGCGCCTAAAGAGATCCACAAACTTGAATTGGAAGATTACTTTCCATTGATTGTGAATTTGGCCGACATCAAGCATAACAAGCCGGCACCCGATGTGTATTTAAAGGCCGCTGAGATGCTCCACCTGAACGTTGATCAATGTATTGGCATCGATGACGGGATTGTCGGCGTCGAGTCGATTAACGCTGCTAACGTGGTCTCAATTGGTGTTGGTGATCCGGAAGTTCTAACAATGGCCGATATTAACTTTGAATCAACTAAAGAATTGACCCTGGCCAATATTCGTCAAAGCTGGCCTAAGTGATCGGTTAAGTACTGTTTCAAGACGACTGCTTGATTATGCTCACGATCTTTGGCACCATAAAGCAGGATCACATTGCCATTCTTGAGCTGATCACCAATTAGTTTGACGAAATCTTTGGTCTGTGGGTTGGCATCAAGTTCAGCGACGTATTTTTCCTTAAAATCGGGAAATTTTTCTGGGTCATGTGAGAACCAGGTTCGCAGCTCTTTGGATGGGGCGATTTCTTTTTCCCATTCATCCAGCTTGGCATTGACTTTGGAAATCCCTCGAGGCCATAGGCGGTCGACGAGGACTCGGTAGCCGGAAAGATCCTGCGGCTTATCGTAAATTCGTTCTAATTTTAATTGCATGTGATAACCTCCATTTGTTGAAAGGGATGGTTGATTTGGACCAAGACCCATTTTATTCTAACGGCACCACCGACGAAATCTCCAAGAAATTGTTGGGGATGCTTTTAACCTATGATTCCCCCAAAGGTCTGGTGGGTGGCCGAATTGTTGAAACTGAAGCCTATATGGGGCAAAAAGATTCGGCTGCCCATGCTTTTAAGGGCCGGCGGACAGCTTCCAACGAACCGCTTTACGGGCCTCCAGGAACAGTGTACATCTATTCCATTCATGGGCGATACCTCTTGGATGTTGCGGCTCAAGCAAAAGACGTCCCCCAGGGGATTCTAATCCGGGCAATTGAGCCAACAATTGGGTTAGCCGTTATGGAACAGAACCGCACCCGCCATGGCGTTGAGCTCACCAATGGTCCGGGAAAATTGATGGAAGCCTTTGGGATTGCCGATAAAGACATGAATATGGAAATCTTTGGTGACAGCAAGTTAAATATTCATCAAGACGACAAAAAAATCCCCATTCAGATTGAAGAATCTAATCGAATCGGGGTTGCGAATCAAGGGACTTGGGCGACCAAGCCGCTGCGGTATTTTGTTAAGGGCAATCCCTATGTTTCCGGTATTAAAAAGCGGGATTATGATCAAAAATCACACGGTTGGCGTTAGTTGTTCCGGTGGGCGATCTTCGCTGAGACCGCACTGGCAATCGCACCGACAATATCATCAATAAACGTATTGGATGTGCCGTCTTTGGCTTCATCCAATTTTTTTGTGACGCCAGTTTTTTCCCGGTCAACAAAGCCATAATTGGTAATTCCAATCGTGCCGTAGATGTTGGCAATGTTTAAGGCAATACCTTCGTCAACGCCAAAAACGCCGGAATCATTCATGATGATGCTTTCAAGGGGTTCTTTGATTTTGCCTTCAGTTGCCAATCGATCCAGCTCCAGGCCGACCATGGCGTTATTGAGAACCTCTCGTTTGTGGAGCACGTCGATGGTGTCTTTTTTGACTTCATCCATTTGAATGTTGGGGACAAATTTCTTTTGAAGATTATAGGCCATCTCGGCGATGTCTTCATAGGTCACCCCGCGGTCTTTGAGCGCTTGAATAACAAATTCGTAGGCAGCAGTGTCAGGAAATTTAAAGTTCTTATTGTTCATGCAATCATTCCTCCCCATACAAATAATGTGGTGATTTTCTTACTAATTGGTTCTACACATCTATTTTAATCTAAACAAACGACCGGAACAAATGTCCCGGCCGTTTGTTGATGATTTAAATTAAAGCAGATATTTTGCGTCAATGTCTGGATCCTGGGAGGTTAAAATCTTTGGACCATCTTTGGTAATGGCCAAGGTATGCTCGTATTGAGCTGAAGGAGTACCATCGGCTGAAACGTAGTATGTCCAGTCATCCTTCTTGTCGTAACGGTCGGCAATTTCCCAAGTACCGGTGTTAACCATCGGTTCGATGGTGATCGTCATACCTTCCTTCAAACGAAGGCCTTGGCCTGGGACACCATATGCGGGAACGTTGGGTTCTTCATGAATGGAAGGCTGAATGCCGTGCCCAATCAGTTCACGGACATCGCCCATGTGGTTTTGATCTTCAACGTAAGTTTGAATGGCATTTCCAATGTCACCAAGACGGTTACCAATAACAGCTTGGTCAATGCCAAGGTACAAGCCTTTGCGGGTAACTTCCATTAATTTTTTGATTTCATCGCTGACGTCACCGACAGCATAAGTCCAGCAAGAATCACTTTCGAAGCCATCCTTGTTGACACACATATCAACTTTGAGGATGTCGCCGTTCTTTAACTTCAAGCCTTTACGGGGAATTCCATGAGCGACTTCATCGTTAATTGAAATACATGTCGCAAATTTGTAGCCGTCAAAGCCCATTTCTGAAGGGTAGGCATCGTGATCTTTGATATAGCGGCGGGCAAACAACTCGATGTCCCATGTGTCCAAACCGGGCTTAATCATCTTGCGAAGTTCCTTATGAACGCCAGCCAGAACAGCACCTGATTCAGCCATCTTCTCAATCTCTCGTGGTGATTTTAATGTAATCAATATTCTACTTCCTTTTTTAATCAAACTTTATTACGCACTAGTCTATTAAAACATAAAAAATGGCCAATCGGCCACATTTTAACTTATTCCATCGATGATTCCCTTTTGGAGGGCTTCCAAGATTAATTTGACTTCTGTAATCTTTGAATCTACCAGATATTGCATCGTTTCGTCTTTATCTTTCTTAGCGGAACTCATCTGGTCATTTAAAAACTTGAGCTGCGAATGAAGATATTCTGTTAAGTTCATGGTATCACCTCTCCAATTACTCTTTACATATATTATATCCTAATAATCATTAGTTTACATTAAAACCGCGTTTTTACAAATTATTTGTTCACAGATTGTAAAGATTCTAATGTAAGAGTTAAAATGGATTTGGAGGGGATCGAAATGGTTAATAATATTTGGTTACGTTGGTTCTTTGTACTGTTGTATTTGGTGATGGGCATTCTGCTTTATCTGGGCATGAATATGGTCGTCATGTATCTGATGGTGATTGGAATGTTTTTGGAAGCTTTATGCAGTCTAATCGGTTATTATCATAGTAAGTAAGCGTTTTTGATTGAATTGATCGCTGTTGTGAGGTGGACGATATGACAAAATATTATTTGGGTGTTGATCTTGGCGGGACCAACATTAAGGCCGGACTGTTCGATGAGGATTTTCAAACGGTCCAAAAATTACATAAGCCGACTCATGAAGAGGCCGGTCCTACTGAAGTACTGAATCGGATCTGGGCGTGCTGCCAGCAATTAATGGCTCAGGAAAAGATTACCTCAGATGATATTTTGGCTGCCGGTTTTGGCATTCCCGGGCAAATGGATGTGGAAAAGGGGATTTCAATTTTTTCACCGAATTTTACCGATTGGAAGGATGTCCCGGTCGCCAAGTGGCTGCAGGATAAGCTGGGCCAACCGGTCTTCATCGACAACGATGTCCGGGTTAATTTGTACGGTGAAATGGCGTTTGGGGCCGGAAGAGGTCATCGAAACGTTGTCTTGGTCACCATTGGTACCGGACTTGGCGCAGCTGTTCTGATTAACGGCCAAGTGTTATATGGTGCTTCCAATAGTGTCGGTGAGATCGGCCACATGAACATGTACCGCCACGGTCGGCCGTGCGCTTGTGGGAGTACCGGCTGTTTGGGACGGTATGTTTCCGCTCGCGGGATTGTCAAAACCATGCAGGAAAAACTGGCTGACGGCCAAACCAGCTTAGTGGGTGAATGGATGTCACAAGGGCAGGAACTGACCACCAAATTGATCTCGAAAGCGGTAGCAAAAGGAGATCCAACCGCTGTTGAAGTCTTTAAAGAAACTGGCGAGTTGCTGGGATTTGGGTTGGGCAACGTGATTAATTTGTTTAATCCGGAAACGTTAATCCTGGGTGGCGGCGTCTCGGCTGCCGGAGAGCCGTTGTTCAAATATACCCGCGAAACCTTGGCGCATCATTCCCTGCCGGTTGCCCGTGAAGCCTGCAAGCTGGAGACGGCGCAGCTGGGCGATGAAGCAGGAATGGTCGGTGCGGCGGTGTATGCGGGGCAAAAAGTCAGAGCGTGACAAGGGCCGGGAGAGGCGGTTTCTAAGTGCACTTTGATTGAAGTTCCTGGGTTTGGAACTTTAAT
>Ga0214927_100308_pt1 | contig 12379 bp, 13 predicted proteins | sample Stichaenrichm16X_FD_168612 | JGI IMG/M metagenome (GOLD analysis project Ga0214927, IMG submission 168612) | Xylose enriched microbial communities from anaerobic bioreactor in Madison, Wisconsin, United States - 16X | ecosystem: Engineered > Bioreactor > Anaerobic > Unclassified | place: USA...
CTCGAGCTGGGACACCACCAATTCAGGGAGCTTGCGCAGAGATACCGGCGCTGGATAGACGATGGATTCCCGATGGATCCCGATAAGGGCCCAAATGGGGATTGACACCAATAGAAGCATCAGGAGAGGACCAGCTGCGAGATCAGGCGCCGCACGAAGGTCGTGCAGGTATTCCCCTCGGAGAGGTCGCTCCTGAGGCTCGTGGGTGCAGTCCTTGCAGAGCAGGACGGCATATGGGCAGGCAAGCGCTACTTCTCGGAGGAGAGGATGGCAGAGCTCTCGAAGGAGAGGAAGCCATCCCTCCCTCCCACTCCCGAAAGGCTCGAGGAGCTCAGGGAGACCGCACGCAAGGCGATAGATGCCAGCCTCGAGCTTGCCGACGGGATGGAGACGGCATAGGATAGCGGCAGCAATTCCGGATCCAGGACGGCCTCCCTGCCCGGACAGAACGGGTCTCTACACCAACTTTCTCGACACTACCGGGCTCTTCGGGATGCGTGCCAGCGAAGCAGACGATGCAGGGAGCGCGGAGCTTGTGTTGGCGGCCGATTGCCTGGGAGGGCAGGAGCTGCTTCTTCTCTTTCGGGAGAGGAAGAGAAGGAGAAACGCGAAGGGGAGCAAGGCGACAGGGGAGGCGGGAAGAGAGACAAGCTCGAGCTTCGGAGCAAGCGCGGGCTGCCGAAGAGAGGGAAATCGGCCAGCGTTTGCAGACAGCCGCTGTACGCACCAGAACCCATTCCGGATGCTCAAGAGGGTCGATGATACCTGTTTCGGGAAACCATACGGATGGCATCGCATACATCATGAAATCGGCGCCACATCATTACGGAATCCTTTCTAGCATTACGAAACGCATATATTGGCTCATGAATGCTGATGCAACCGTAACGCTATGCCATGATTCACATGATGTGGGTGCCGGACAATCCTTCTCGGCTTTAAGGCAAAAAGAGAAAGGATTGCTTGGTGTCGAGCATCGAGTTGCGTCACGTGAAGAAATCCTACGAAGGAAAGCCTCCTGTCATCCCCGATCTCTCCCTCGAGATCCCCGATGGGAGCTTCACGGTCCTCGTAGGTCCGTCCGGCTGCGGAAAGTCGACGACCCTGCGCATGATCGCAGGGCTCGAGGACGTCACGGCAGGAGACATCCTGATCGACGGAGCGCGCGTCAACGAGGTCAGCCCCTCGGAACGCGATATCGCGATGGTATTCCAGAACTATGCGCTCTATCCGACAATGAGCGTGCAGGAAAACATCGAATTCGGTCTCATCAACATGAAGGTGCCTGCTCCCGAGCGCAAGCGCCGCATCGACGAGATCTCCCATATCGTGGGACTCGAAGGCTATCTCAAGAGGAAGCCTTCCCAGCTCTCCGGCGGCCAACGCCAGCGTGTCGCGCTTGCACGTGCGATGGTGAAGAAGCCGAAGGTCTTCCTCATGGACGAGCCGCTGTCGAATCTCGACGCGAAGCTCCGCACCCAGATGAGGACCGAGCTCATTGCCCTGCACCAGCGTCTCGGCACGACCTTCGTCTATGTCACGCACGACCAGACGGAAGCGATGAGCATGGCAACAAAGATCGTGCTGATGCGTGACGGCGTCGTGCAGCAGGATGCCTCGCCCGAAGAGATCTATGCACATCCGACCAACCGCTTCGCGGCACAGTTCATCGGCACCCCTGCGATGAACATCTTCCCGACAGAAGGGCTCTCACTGCCCGAGCCGCCGAAAGATGCTGCACTTGTCGGCTTCAGGCCGTCTCGTGCGCTCCTTGCTACGTCCGGAGCCGGGAGCAGGGACTGCTTCACGTTTGCAGCGACGGTCCGCATCCACGAGGTCATGGGCTCCGAGATCATCTACCAGGCAGAGGCTCCGTTCGGGGTGGTGTCGTTCAAGACCTTCAACCAGCCGCTCGTCGAGGTCGGCACGAAGGTGACGCTTTCGGTTGACCGCGGATCGCTCCACTTCTTCGATGCACAGGAGAGAAGGGTGGCTGCCTGATGGAAGCAAGCACCGCTCTTGCCGGCAACCCAGCAAAGGACAGGCAGCATGAGGGCGCCAAGCGCATCCTCAGGATGCTCAGGCCCTATATCCTTGTCGGCCCTTCCGCAATCGTGCTCATCGTCTTCTGGATCGTGCCGATCTTCCAGATGGGAGGGCTTTCCCTCTTCGACTGGAACCTCGTGAATCCCCACAGGACCTTCGTCGGACTCAAGAACTTCGCTGGCCTGATCCAGGACACGCAGTTCCATCAGACCCTCGCGAACACGCTCATCTACATGCTCTTCACGGTGGGGCTTTCCGTCTCGCTCGGTATGCTCGTCGCGCTGCATCTCAAGGAGGCGACGCGCAGGAACCGCTTTCTGCAGGCCGTGGTGTTCTCGCCGTATGTGATCTCGCTCGCTTCGGTGTCGCTTCTGTGGCTCTGGATCATGAACAAGGACTATGGTCTCCTGAACCAGATCCTCGCTGTCTTTGGAATCTCTGCCATCGATTGGCTTGGAGACCCGCGCTATGCCCTGGGGTCGCTGATCGCGATCTCGGTCTGGAAGTCCATCGGCTACGATGCCTTGATCCTTACATCGGCCCTGCAGTCCGTGCCGCAGGATCTCTACGAAGCAGCTGAGCTCGACCATGCCGGCAGGTGGTCGACCTTCAGGAAGATCACGCTGCCCATGGTATCGCCGACGCTGTTCTTCATTGTCATCGTCGAGGTCATCGCCTCGCTCAAGGTCTTCGAGACCATCCAGATCATGACGCAGGGAGGGCCGCAGAACGCGACGAACACGCTCGTGTTCTCGCTCTACCAGTACGCCTTCCAGTTCTACAAGGTCGGCTATGCAGCAGCTATCGGCATGGTCCTTCTGGTCCTTGTCGCGGTCTTTGCCGTCCTCTACTTCAAGCTGCTCGAAAAGCGCGTCCACTACCGTTAGGAGCCTCATGCATGCACAGCTATCCGGGCACGCTTCAGCCCGGCACCTTCCCCGCAAGGCAGGAAGGCTCATCGTCGATATCGTCCTTGTCCTTGTGTTCTTCTTCCCCTTCTTCTGGATGCTCTCATCCTCGCTCAAGACGCTCGGCGAGACGATGCAGTTCCCGCCTTCGCTCTTCCCGGCGGTGCCCCAGTGGCACAACTACCTCGATGCCATGAAGTCGGGCCCCTTCGGAACCTATCTTCTGAACTCCATCATCGTCACCGGAACGGTCCTCATCTGCCAGACGATCACGGTGATCCCTGCTGCCTATGCGTTCTCGCAGTACCGCTTCCGCGGCAGGAAGGCACTCTTCGGCATGACCCTGATCACGATGATGGTGCCGGTACAGCTCATCTTCCTGCCGATCTTCATCATGTTCGCCCAGTGGCACATAATCAACACCTATGCCTCGCTCGTGCTTCCGTTCGCTACCTCGGCCTTCAACATCTTCATGCTCAGGCAGACATTCAACCGCATGCCGCCCGAGCTCATCGAGGCAGCACGGCTCGACCATGCAAGCGAGTTCACGATTGTAAGGAAGCTCTTCTTGCCCATGGCAAAGCCGACGCTCGTGACCCTGGCCCTTCTGACCTTCATCGGCACCTGGAACGACTACTTCTGGCCGCTCGTGCTTACGACGAAAGACATCGCCCGCACCCTTCCGGTCGGCGTCGCCGCGCTCAGGGCATCCGAGTCCGGCGTCAACTTCCAGGTCCTCATGGCTGCCAACGTCATCCTCACCGCGCCGATCATGATCGTGTATCTCCTCGCGAACAAGCACATCGTGAAGGCATTCTCGTACCTGGGCGACAAGTAGCCCGAATACCCACAACACAGCATTCCTGAAGAGCCACAAGGGCTCCCTGGGAAAGCTGTGCCGTGATACAGAGCACCTATACGCATGCTTCAGAAAGGATATGACCATGAAAGATCTTACCCGCCGCCAGTTCCTCCGCTTCGGTGCCGGTCTTGGAGCGGCCGCTTCGGCTGCCGGTCTTGCTGCCTGCCAGGGAGACGGTGCTGGTGCCAGCTCCAATGATGCGAATTCATCTGACGGGACGATCGAGCTCACCTACTGGTACTGCTGGACCGACCTCATCAAGGAGAACAACGAGGAGCGCATCCAGGAGTTCAACGACACCGTCGGCAAGGAGAAGGGCATCCATGTGACGGCAGAGTCCCAGGGCTCCTACGACGACCTCAATGCCAAGCTCAAGAGCGCCTTCGTCGCCGGCGAGGCTCCCGATGTCTGCGTCATGGTGATCAACTCCACCAAGGTCTTTGCAGACGGCGGCATGATCCAGCCGATCGACGATGTCATCGCCACCGATGACCTGAACGACTTCTGGCCGGGCCTCATGGACAACTGTAAGGTCGACGGCAGCCTCTACGGCGTGCCCTACCTGAGGTCGACACCGGTTCTCTACTACAACAAGACGCTGTTCCAGAAGGCAGGGCTTGATGCCACGGCTGCTCCTGCGACCTGGGACGACATGGTCAAGGCATCCGATGCCCTCGCTGCAGCAGGAGCCAAGGGCTATGGCTTCTACTCCTACAACTGGGCGCTCGAGGCATTTGCCTTCTGCAATGGCGGCACGCTCTGGGGCGATGGCATCCTCGGCGAGAAGGCGACCTTCGCTGACCAGCCGGCAGCCGACATGGTCCGCTGGTTCCAGGACAATGTCGCGAACCACAACTTCTCCTTCGTCGCTGGCTCCAACGCTTCCGATACCCTCGATTCCAATGCCGCCAACCAGCAGGTCGGCATGTGGGTCTCCTCGACGGCAGATCTAACCCATGCCCGCAAGCTCGCAGAGCAGGGCGGATACGAGGTGGGCGTCGGCTTCATCCCGAAGCATGTCCAGAACAAGGTCCCGACCGGCGGCTGCAATCTTGTCATGTGCGGCAACATCGATGGAGACCGCCGTGCGGCTGCAGCAGAGCTCATCAACTTCATGACAAGCAAGGACGCTGCCGTCAAGAACCACCTCAAGACCGGCTACCTGCTGACCCGCCAGTCCTGCGCAGACGACGACCGCATCAAGGAGGCCTATGCCAAGATTCCGGAGTATCAGGTGGCACTCGACCAGCTCAAGTACGCTGTGGGCGACTGCATGAATTCCGGCTTCGACGAAGCATCCAAGATCTACACCGATGCTATCGAAGGCCTCATGAACACGACCACAGATCCTTCCTCTGCGCTCCAGACCGCCGAGGACCAGGCAAGCCAGATCCTTTCCCATAACGCATAGGAGCGCCAGCTGATGCATAAGCTTCTTGTCATGTGCGTGGATGCCCTCTTCACGACCGATCTTCCGGACACCCGCCACCTTCCCGGCTTCTCCTGCTTGATGGAGCATGCCGCGATCTTCGAGCTTGTCGAGTCGGTCTATCCGACGCTCACCTATGTCTGCCATGCCTCAATCTGCTCCGGCTTCTGGCCCGAGCATACGGGTGTGCCCCACAACCAGAAGCTCGACCCGGCAACGAGAAACGAGGAATGGTACTGGGACTATTCTGCCATCAAGGTGCCGACGATTTTCGATTGGGCCACGAAGCAGGGCCTCACGACTGCCTCTGTCGGCTGGCCGGTCAGCAAGGGTGCGCCGGTGACCTATGGCATCCCGGAGGTCTGGGAATGGAGCAGGCGCCCGACGCCCGAAGATGCCTTCCGCGATGGCTGCAACGAGGACGGCTGGGAATATGTTAAGCGCCATCTTTCTTGCTATGACACGTCGGACATGCATCCCACCTACGACGAGTTCGAGGTGCGCTGCCTCGAGGACCTGATCCGGGAGAAGGCCCCGGATGTGATCTTGGACCATCAGGCCCAGCTCGACCATGTCCGCCATGTCTCAGGCGTGCATGCCCCGGAGGTGCAGGACGCGCTCAGGCTCCACGACGGATGGCTCCAGCGCATCTTTGCTGCCTATGAGGATGCAGGCGTGCTCGATGATACCGTGATTGTCGTGCTCGGCGACCATGGACAGCTCGAGGTAGACTACAAGCTCTCGGCAAATGTCCTTCTTGCCCAGGCAGGACTGCTCGAGACCGATGAGCGGGGAGAGGTGAGCTCCTGGCGTGCCTATGTGCAGTCAGGTGGCATCTCTGCCGAGCTCTTCGTGAAGGACGAGAGCTTTGTCGAGCCTGCGCTCAACGCGCTCAGGCCCCTTTTCGATGAAGGCTATGTGACGGATGCCTTCACGAACGAGGAGGCACAGCAGAAGTTCCATACGGCAGGAAGCTTCTCGTATATCTTCGAGGCAGCGCCGAACTATGCCTTCGGAGACGATGCAGAAGGCGCGCTCGTGACGCCTGCTGGCGGCGAGGACTACAAGTACAGCCTGGCGACCCATGGCCATCTGCCCTTCCGTGGCGAAAAGCCCTGCTGCATCATGATGGGGCCAGGCGTCAAGCCGGGACGCTACCAGGGTCTGCGCCTTATCGACGAGGCTCCGACCGCCATGAAGCTTGCGGGCATCCCCTTCGACGAGGATATGCTCGACGGCAGGAGCTTCTTCTGAGAAGGCGGATTCATATGAATTCAGCAGGGAAGCCGCATGCTATGTGCGGCTTCCCTGCTCTTCAGAATGGAGGCACCCTGCCCTCTGCGCCAGCCTGGCGGCATGGCTAGATATGGCCATCTGCGCCCGCTATCATGAAGCTTGTCAGCGTGCATTCAGGATGGGAGACGCAGCATGGCAGCAAGCCATATGAAGCAGACAGGTCCGGATGAGAAGCCGTATGAGCCCCGGCATTCGCGTGCAGAGGAGGCCAGGGGCTATGCAGAGCGCAGGGTCAAGCAAGAAAGCAGAAGGCGCAGGCATATAGCTGCCTTCATCATTGCTGCCGTCGCGGTAGCGCTCTGTGTCGTGGCTGCCGGCCATGGGCTGATGAAGAACGTAGGCAAGCAGCCGGAAGAGCAGAACACCACAGCTGCCGAAGAGCAGACGACGGATGAGACCGAAGATACCTCTGAAGATTCGACAGGTCTTCCCAATGATGGCCGTATCGTCATGACCCTTGCCGGCTCTGCCGATACCTATGTGAAGCGCGGCGAGAGCTACATCGAGGGCGGCTGCTATGCGCATGATGCGACAGATGGGCAGATCACGGACAAGGTGACGGCATCAGGGACTGTGGATGCCCAGACGGCAGGGGACTATACCATCACCTATACCGTCTCCGACTCGGCGGGATATGTCGCGACAGCGACCCGCACGGTCCATGTGGTAGATGAAGTCGATGGGGGATGGGATACGGATGGCATAGCGGTCTTCATGTACCACGATGTCTACGATCCGGCGAACCCTCCTGAAGGCGCCACGACGAACCAGAACATGATCTCCACGACAAGCCTCGACGAGCAGCTCCAGTGGCTGAATGACCACAGCTATTACTATCCGTCCTGGGCAGAGCTTGCAGCCTACATCGAGGGGAAGCACTCCCTGCCTGACAGGTCCTGTGCGCTCACATTCGATGACGGAACGCTGGGATTTTTGAATCTCGCGATACCCGAGCTCGAGAAGCACAAGATTCCGGCTACATCCTTCCTCATCTGCTCAGATGCAGATGTCCAGGAGAAGCTGTCGCAGCATGCAAGCCCCTATGTCGTGTTCCAGTCGCACTCCTTCGATATGCACCGTGCGGGCTATACGCAGAAGGGCCACGGCGGGAGAATCTTCGATATGAGCGAAGAGGATATCGTGGCCGACCTCGACAGATCTGCCCAGATCCTGAAGACAAAGGATGCCTTTGCCTATCCCTTCGGAGATGTATCCGACATCGCTCCTGAGGCAGTGAAGGATGCCGGCTTCCAGCTTGCCTTCACGACACAGTATGGCCTGGTACAGCCAGGAGACGATCCCATGCAGCTCAAGCGCATGCGCATCTTCGGAACCTACGGGCTCGACAGCTTCACGGGAGTCATATAGAAAGGAATCAAAAAAAGTCCTTTGCGCTTTCCAGATTTCATGCTACTATAGCAGAGCTGTGCGAGCGAGTGGCACAACACATAAACGGGTGGTGGCGCAGTTTGGTAGCGCACTTGACTGGGGGTCAAGGGGTCGCTGGTTCGAATCCAGTCCACCCGACCACGAAACAGCAGGTCGCATGGGGCATTTGCCCTGTGCGGCTTTTTCGGTGCCAAGAAAACCGTACCAGACCGGAATATCCTGAAAAATCGGCTGCGAGCTTGCATGGAGCGCTCCGTTTCCGCTATCCGGAGCGGAGCCTGCGGTTGAGCGATTGTGAAGCATCCAGGAAGGACTGCTGGTAGGGATTCAGATAGTTCGCATAGAGGACCTCTGAATTCTGCGACCTTCCCTGGAGCGCATTGATGAGGATTGAGTCTACCCCTGCTCCCTGCATCAGGGTCGCATGGGTCGCCCGCATGCGGTTGATCCAGACGAACGGGAGCCCGTGAAGGCATCCGCCCAATGCGCGGATATCCCCCGAATTCGAGTCCGAGATCGTCTGGCTCGCTGCGGGCGGCCCCTGCCAGCGCGCGGCGGACGTGGCGGCGTTCATGGGCTCGTCCCGCATCACACGCAACGCCGTGATGGGCTGCATGCGCAGGGCGGGCAGGGCATGCGAGAGGGACGATGCCAGGCGAGAGCGCAGCCTCTGGAAGGACGGGGTGCTGCCCGGAGGGGGCCTGCACGCAGGCGAGCTCTGCGCGGAGTCCGACGGCATCGTCGTCAGCCTGCAGCATGCGGACGGCAGGCGCCACGCCGAGATAAAGGCGATGGTCGCCTACGCCGGCAAGGAGAGGCACGGAAAGAAGGTGCAGCGCATCCATCCCGTCAGCTTCGGCTGCACCGGCACGCCTGACAGGATGTGGCGGCAGGGCATAGCCGCGGCAGCCAGGATGCTATGGCAAGCTTCTGCGCTGCCCATGCCGGGCGCTTCGGGTTTGCCGCCACGCTCCCGCTTCCCATGCTCGCAGCATCTATCGATGAGGCAGAGCGCGCCTGGGGAGCTCGGCGCTGTCGGCGTTAAGGTGCCGGCCAATGCCTGTGGCATCTATCTCGGAGTTCCATCCTCGACCCTCTGATGGATGCGCTTGATGACAGACGCGCGGTCGTGACCATCCTCCCGGCCGAGCCTTACGCTGTCCCAGCAGGGCAGTTCGCTGCAGAGCATGTTCCGCTCTTTTAGTACCTGGCAGGCACGGCCCGTGCCGTGCTCAATATGGTGGCCCATGGGACCATCGAGCGCCATCCGCACAGCCGCTGGACTGTTCCTGACTGCGGCTCATTCCTGCCTGAGGCAGCACACCGCATGGCTGGCATCAGCCGTGCGCTGGTGCCAGCGGGGATGATGGAAGATGCTGATGTGCTGGGCTGCCTCCGCAGCCTCTGCTATGATGTGGCAGGAGATGCGGAGCCTGTCATGCTTGATGCGCTGCTGAGGATTGCAGACCTTACGCATCTGCTCCATGGGAGCGACTGGCCCCAAGCTCCCGCGCCGCTAGCCAAAGCGAAGCTGGGCGCTCTTCTCGGAGGTCCCCATGGACAGATGCTTGGGGACTTGTTCTGGAAGAACGTCGCTTCGATCTACGGCCTGGAGGGCTGCGGAGAATCAGTCAGAATGGCCGAAGTACATGCAAGGTGGCCTTGCCCTGCATAGGGAACCCATCCTGGCTGCGCTCCATGCCACCGCTCGGCGCCCTCAAATGCTCCATTGCATCTCCTGGCGGATGCTGGGATGGCATGCCGGTATTAATCCACAGCATTGCAGCTATAGGGGAGCGCAGCGGGCTCATGGGCTGCAAGATCGAGGCCCTGAAAGGAAGGCATGCCATGGCAGTGACTTTGCGCGATTGCATCTATGGGCAGGCCGTTGGGGATGCGCTCGGCGTGCCCTATGAATTCAAGGTACGCGGGACCTTCCAGTGCACTGGCATGGCCGCATATGGGAGCCATCACCAGCCTGCGGGCACTTGGAGCGATGACACCTCGATGGCGCTTGCAACCTGCGACAGCATCCGCGAGACGGGCCGGATCGATATCGAGGATATGCGGCGGCGCTTCGTCCAATGGTATCGGGAAGGGGCCTATACGGTAGATGGGCTCTTCGATATCGGTAGCACGACAGCTTACGCACTCGATGAAGGCAGAGGCCGTTCGGGCGAGTTCGACAACGGCAATGGCTCTCTCATGCGCATCCTTCCGCTTGCCTTCACGGAGGTGGACGACGAGGAGATCCGTGCCGTCTCTGCCATCACGCATGCGCATCAGATTTCCTGCGATACCTGTGTCCGCATGGTCCATGCAGCCCGCAGGCTGCTTGCTGGCGTACCAATAGCAGATATAGACGTATCCCTCGACCAGGTTCCTGCAGATGAAATTCCCTCAGGCGGATTTGTGTGCGATACCGAGAAAGCGGCGCTCTGGTGCCTCGCCAATACCAGCTCGTATCGCGATTGCGTGCTTGCTGCCGTGAATCTCGGCGATGACACAGATACGACCGCAGCGGTCGCAGGCGGCCTTGCTGGCATCGTCTATGGGATGGACGCGATTCCAGATGGGTGGCTCCAGTCCCTGCGCGGGAAAGACATGATAGAGCGCTGCCTCTTCTGAGGGAGCGCTGGACAGATCATGGTGCCATAGGATGCGGCAAAGGCCTCCACCCCTATCGAAGATGGCCCGGTTCTCCTGAAAGCCTGTGGAGCACTGCTGCAGGCATGACCGCCAGACATAGGCAGGCAGCAGATGGAGCTGCAGCATAACGGGGGTATCGAGCGGCTATACAGATATCTGCATAGCACAGAGAGCCGCTGTCACTGCCTGCTGAAGTGATGTCCTTGCTGGAAGAGGCATAGCAGAGGGCTTCAGCATGCTGCTTCATCGCTGCTGCGAAAAGCTGAAAATACATGCCTTCCAAACCTGAATCATTGCACTCCTGCACAAAGAGGGCGTACGCGCCAGACCAGCGATTTGAATCCTCTTACATTGTTCCAGGACATGCAGAAGGCGAAACTCAGTCCTGTACGAAATGCATGTATTGGTTGCTTTGGAAGGAGCAGTCATGGATCAGGATCGTCAGGAAGTCTGGGATGCCCTTACCACCCGTGCTAGCCAGCTCTTTGGAAAGGATCCCTCTGAGTTCGCCGAGGACACCAAGTTCGCCGATCTCGGCATCAAGTCTGTACAGGTCTCGCAGATCACCACGTATCTCGAGGATGAGCTCGATATCGAGGTCCCGTACATGAAGTTCCGCCGTTGCGCCACCTTCGGCGAGGCAACGGATTTCGTCTGCGACCTGCTTGACGAGTAGCAGACGCCTTCTATCTGAGGAAAGAGGAGTTCATGCTCGAGTACAACGTCCCAGAAGAGTGGGAAGAGGTCACGGACAAGAAGCTGTCCGACCTCATTGCCAAGACCGGCGAGATGGCTTACGTCAACGACGACGATGTGAAGATCTATTTCGACCACGACACGGAAGGCTACCTCTTCCTGATTCCTGAGGTCTACAATGGCGAGGAGCTCATGCACGCCTACCGCGTCGCCCGCAGACCGAATGACAACCAGGCAGAGGTCGACCTTTCCAAGTCCGATGACCCGATGGCCCGCATGGGCCAGGGTTTCTGCCCTCCGTTCAACCCGCACACCTATGAGGCGGCTGACGGGGTCCTCTGCATGCAGGACCAGGAGATCGTGATGCGTGATGGCTGCAAGATCTATGCAGACATCTACCGTCCTGACACCGACAAGCCGGTGCCGACGATCGTCTCGTGGTCCTGGTTCGGCAAGCGCCCCGGTGATGGCATGAGCGAGTGGCAGATCATGGGCGTGCCGCCCATGACGGTGTCCAAGTGCGCCAAGTTCGAGTCCCCTGACCCGCTGTACTGGTGCTATCAGGGTTACGCCGTGGCCAATGTCGACGTGCGTGGCGCTGGCCACTCCGAGGGAAACGTCCACATGTTCACGCATCAGGACCGCGAGGACGGCTACGATTTCGTCGAGTGGGTCGCCCAGCAGCCCTGGTCCAATGGCAAGGTCGGCATGTCCGGCAACTCTGGCGTCGCTATGCACCAGTGGGGCATTGCTGCCACCTGCCCGCCGCATCTCGCCTGCATCGCTCCGTGGGAATGCACGACCGATCTCTACCGCGAGAGCTTCTTCGAGGGCGGCGTCCCGGCGCTTTCCTTCAACAAGTTCATCGCTGCACAGGTGACGGGCCCCAACGGCGTCGACGACCAGGTCGCTATGGCCAAGATGTATCCTGACATGAACGCATACTGGAACGACAAGCGCGCCGATTTCCGCAAAATCAAGAAATGGCTGAGTACCTCCGGCATAGTTAGGCTCCCTGAACTGTAAACGGCTTAGGCAAGCTCGCAGGAAGCTTCGGCTGGACCGTGGCCGTGGCTGCGATGCCGGAGAGCGGGACATGCATGA
>Ga0214927_100313_pt1 | contig 12279 bp, 12 predicted proteins | sample Stichaenrichm16X_FD_168612 | JGI IMG/M metagenome (GOLD analysis project Ga0214927, IMG submission 168612) | Xylose enriched microbial communities from anaerobic bioreactor in Madison, Wisconsin, United States - 16X | ecosystem: Engineered > Bioreactor > Anaerobic > Unclassified | place: USA...
CAACCGAGCAAGCCGCTCTTCAACATCAAAGAAACCAGACTGCGTCATGAGCCACTCCTCCAGTCATCACACAAGAGAGGGAATCACAGAGAAAGGCCCAAAACCAGAGGGTTTTTCGAACCCTCCAGGTTCGCGGATCGGCCCTGTCCTGTGTGGCCTGGACCGATTCCTTCCCTTCCCGGCCCTCTTCTGGCGCGCCTTGCGCGCAGTGTTGCTACGCCGTTTTTCTCCGCTGTTTGATTCCTATATGATTCCAGTTGGCGCTGGAGAAACGCAAAAGGCCGCCCATAGGGCGGCTGAGTATTTGTTTTTAAATGGATTTCGTATGGTTGCGGGGGCCTGCAACCAAAGAAAACTGCTACTTGTCAGCGGGTTCGTTGAACGTCTGGCAGCGTAGATAAACGACTGAAAAATATAAAGCTTTTTTGGTCGACTGCAATGTGACCCTTCACAACCCCAGATCCGAAAGGCCCGGATGGTCGTCCGGTCGCCTCCTCTGCGGCCAATGAAAAAGCCGGGCACCAGCATCGATCGGCAGATCGTTGATTGAGGCAATGCGACGTCGCATCAGGCCATTTTCGTCGAACTCCCAGTTCTCGTCGCCATAGGACCGGAACCACTGCCCCTCCCCGTCATGCCACTCATACGCAAAGCGCACCGCGATCCTGTTCTCCCGGAATGCCCAGACCTCCTTGATCAGCCGATACTCGTGCTCACGTGCCCATTTGCGGGTCAGAAAAGCGACAATCTCCTCCCTCTCCTGCACGAATGTCTCCCGATTGCGCCACTGGCTGCCGGGGGTATACGCAAGCGCGACCTTCTCCGGGTAACGACTGTTCCAGACATCTTCCGCCAGACGTGTCTTGATCGCGGCGGCCTCGGCGTCGAAGGGCGGGCAGCGGCTTCCCGCGCCTGAACTTCGCGTGTGGCCAGAAGCGGCGCGATCCGCTCGCGGTAAGTTGCCAGAATTTCTGGCGGCGCAGTCTCCGGCCTGCCGGCAGTGAATGGCGGTGCGGGTGCGTATTCGAGACCGAGCTGGAGCGTCTGGGCCACCTCATCGCCCGCGATCTCAGCCAACACGGTCAGAGCAAAATCGATGCCCGCCGTCACGCCACCTCCAGTGAACACCCGCCCGTCCCTCACCACGCGCCCTTCATCCGGGATGGCCCCGAACAGCGGCAGCAGATGACTCCATGCCCAGTGGCAGGGCGCCTGCTTGCCGTGCAACAGGCCAGCCGCTCCAAGAATGAGCGAGCCGGTGCACACCGACGTGACATACCACGCGCCCTCGCCGAGCCGCCGGATTTCTCCGATGAACGTGTTATCCAGCGCCACATCAAGCGCATTGAGACCATCCGGCACACACAGCAGATCGCACCCGGACACGTCACTCAGCCGACACGTGTCGGCGAAGACCAGACCTTCGCTGACCACCGCGCCTCCGATGGAACTGGCGACGATGGTCCTGCTGCCTGGCATCCGGGAGAGGAACTGGTGCGGGCCCGTAAAATCCAGCTGGGTCATGCCAGGATAAACTGCAAAGAGAATGCGGAACGGCGTCTGGCTCATGGGAGTCTCCTTGAGACACGAAGATCACTTGTTCTCCGGAAGCCTACTTGACGAAAGGACAATGATCCCTCATTTCGGGCCACGGCACGACACATCGGCATTCTGCTCTATCCTGATTTCCAATTGCTCGACGCAGCCGGTCCGATTACTGCGTTCGAGATTGCCGGGCGCGTGGCACAGCAAATGGTGGTGTTCCATCGACGGCCAGGTGGGCAGTCACAGTTCTCGGCACTGCTGGAGATGGGCGGAGGTGATGGACGCTTCGCCGAATTGCTCGGGTGGATGCGCTCCCATCTCCACAGCCGGTTGACTATCGAAACGCTGGCTGACCGTATGGCGATGAGCCCGCGCAATTTTACGAGGACATTCCGGCTTTCGGTCGGCATGAGCCCGGCCAAAGCCGTCGAACGGTTGCGGCTCGAGGCCGCCCGCGAACGCGTGGAAAATTCCGCCACCCCCATCGAGGTAATCGCCATTGAGACCGGCTTCCGTGATCCCGAACGCATGCGCCGAGCGTTTCTCCGGACATTTGCACAGCCGCCTCAGGCCATGCGCCGAAATGCCAGCACAGCGTGACACCGGCTGTTTAAAGACAGCTTGGGGAGAAATCGGAAGGTCTCCTCATCTGTCTACTATCCGCAACTTCGGTCTTCCGAACCGAAATCAAGTCATCCGGTCGTTGCAAACCTATTGCGCGGTCCTGACCTGCATAGCAGGGAGATTGATTGACATCAGAAGAAACGGCGGGTGAATACGGGAGTGCCCCAGATGGAACCGCGCGAGACGATCCAATTGCGCGACTGGCAGCCATAAACGCCCGTCATGCGCTATATAGGGCGCATCAGCCCAGTGCAGACGCGGATCAGAGACCAGTCTGGTGATCTTTCCGGACACATGGCGCCAGTAGATCCCGCTATCCTTCAGATCAGTGAAGTAAAGATTCCCAGTGGCATCCATTGCACTGCCGCCCATAGGCGGTAAATCCGCCCAAGGCTGAACAGCCGCAGAAAGTTTGTCCGAGGACACACTCGGGTCGTCGAGCAAAGCTGTTGGGATACGGGACCAAGGACCTTCCAGAGGCCCGAAATACAGCCATTTCCCGTCCGGACTGACTTCTAATGGATCGACATTCACCAGCAGGGGCTCATGTGGGCGGTTCTCCACATTATGACCGTCCATGACAATAGGCCGTTCTGCCCGTGCGACCGTAGAGGCATCGTCGACCATTACTCGTCGGGCACTGCCTGTTTCGACATCCAATACGATGAGTGCCCCCTTCCCAGCATCGGTCAGATAGGCATGTCTGTCGTTAAAGCGAATATCGTCGATGTAGCTCCCCGCCTGTGCAATCTCCGATCCCAGAGGATAAATACGCAGGATCTGGCCGGTTGCCGGATCAATCCGGACAAGCTTGGCTCCTCCCGATATGGGTGCACCTCCAAAAGACGGAGTTCCGGTATCAACTATCCACAGTGTTCCGTCAGGGGCCATGTGGAGCGCATTCACGCTGACAAAACGATGTGTCGGGTCTATTCCGGGCTTCCAGTCGTTCCAGTCGGCATTCGGAAACGGCTTTATGCCTTTTCTCTTCGTCAGAACGCCCACGGCTGGCCCGCGAAACCCGGTCCAGCGAGGGCCTGCTACGAACACATGACCGCTGCCGAGGGCTACTGCGTTCCAGTCCATTGAGGTGGTCGTCGCTTCGACCCTGATGGTCTGGGCATGGGATGGATCAGGCTGTGCGCATGCAGACATGAAACTCATGACTGCCGCTATGGCGATTTTTTGCAGATATCCTCTCGAAGGAGGCTGCCTTTGTTCATTTCCGCTGAGCGACATAACTTCAGATACTTGCAATAAAACCGGAAGGCGTACCTTCGGCAGGATTGATAAACACCACGTCGTCCGGTGCCCGTCGTGGCGTGTCGATGGCAAGAAAAACGACAGGACTGCTTAAAATACAAGGAAGTGCATGTACGGCCCGTCGCGGGAAAACCAGCAGGTGGCCCGGTGCAAACGGGGCTTCAGTGGCCGGGTCATCAATCCAGAATGTTCCTTCTCCGGAAAGAACATGAAGAACTTCATCGCACTGGGTATGATAATGCGGCGGCACATCCCGATAAATCCGAAAGACCCTGATACTGGCTTCCGGTTTGTCTGTCAGATAGGTATCCAGAAGCATCGTGTTCGCCGTTTCCGGGAACGCCGTGGCAATCTTATTGAGGTCGAACCGCCCACCCGTACGGTTCTGGGTCATCAGGAGCTCTTCTTCAATCATGATTTTTATTCTCCGGCCATGAGCAGTTTCTGTATTGTGATTGTATCTGCGACCTGATGCAGCGCCGAGATCTGGCCGTCTCTCACTGTCCAGAAATGTGCAAATGCAATATCGCCAGACTGACCCTGTCTGGTGCGCACGCGATAAACCCCTGTTGTCGCCACACTGTTTTCTTCGGCGATAAAACTGTGCGGATGCGTCACGTAATCCGAAAAGTGACTCTTTATCCGGGTGAAAAACTGCTCTTCCACAGCTTTTCGACCGACATACTGCCCACCTTCAGGAAAAGTGGCGAGAACATTCCAGACAATATTTTCCGCAAGCAGTGCTGTGTCGCCAGTTTCATACCATGTCTTGACGAGTTTTTTTGCTGTTCCAGTCATGATCTTTTCCTTTCTGGTGGGGAAACCTTCGAGCACGATTTTTCCTTTTGTCTGACCGCTTTCAATCATCATGTGCGCTTCTCGCAAATTGGCAGCCGTGATGGGCCCGAGATTTTTGCCGAGCGTGGTGCGAATACGACCTTCATCCACAAGGCGGGACACTTCATTCAACAGTTTCCCCTGTGCGCTGATATCTGCCGTTCCGAACAGCGGACGTGTGAACATCAGCTCCCAGTGGAGGGACAGACTTTTCTTCTTGAGGGGTAAAGCGTCGAGTTCAGTCGGATCGTCAATCAGGCCGAAATGCCCCTGAGGAGCAATCAGTTCGATAATGTCCGCCAGATGCTGATCTGTCTGCGTTGTGGAAAAGACGAAGTCGGGAGCGCCGGTCGGAAGTGCCACGACCTGCGGAGCCAGCAGCTTACTATGATCGACCACATAATGTGCCCCGAGGGACTTCACCCAGTCATGCGTTGCGGGGCGGGAAGCTGTGGCGATGACCGTAACGTCAGTCAGAGCCCGGACCAGTTGGATAGCCATGGAGCTGACGCCACCTGCGCCCCCGATGATCAGAACGGATGGCTTCATTCCCAGCACTAACCGACGGATATCAAGACGATCGAAAAGCATCTCCCAGGCCGTGATTGCTGTCAGCGGCAGAGCCGCAGCCTCAGCCCAGTTCAGGGAGTGGGGTTTACGGCCGACAATTCGCTCATCGACCAGATGGAATTCGGCATCGGTTCCCGGACGATCGAGCGTTCCCGCGTAGAAAACCTGATCTCCGATGGAGAAATCCGTAACGTCAGGTCCAACTCCGACAACAATTCCGGCTGCGTCCCAACCCGGAACCCGCCATTGCCCTGCCTCTGGCGAGGCGCTGCGACGCACTTTCGTATCGACAGGATTGACCGACACAGCTTTGATTCCCACCAGAAGATCCCCTCCTGACGGAACAGGTTTCGGCAGATCAATGTCTTGGAGTGAAGCCGGATTTTCGATGGGAAGAGGCTTCTGATAGCCGACAGCGCGCATGGTTTCTGCTCCTCTGTTGAGTAAGGAGAAGCTTGAGCGTTATACTCTCTTCCGACAAGAACGCACTTTTAACGCCCATAGTATCGGAAATGATACCATCATGGCCCGTATTCGCCATAAATCACTCAATTGCAGTCCCGGCTGTGCCGTTGAGGCGACGCTTCAGCTCATTGACGGAAAATGGAAAGGGGTGATCCTCTATCATCTGTTTGAGGGCACCCTGCGCTTTAATGCAATTCGTAAACGTCTGCCCAATATCACTCAGCGCATGCTGACGGCCCAGCTCCGCGAACTGGAGCATGACGGGTTCGTGCTGCGGACGGTCTATCCTGAGGTTCCGCCAAAGGTGGAGTACAGCCTCACCGTGCGAGGGCGTAGCCTAGAGCCAATCATCATGGCTCTCAAGAAATGGGGCGATGAGAACACAGAGTTCCGACATGACCGTGACATCCGTATAGATCAGGATGAGGTTTGCCCAGCTGCCCAATCTCCTGCGATTAAATCAACTGCTGAATGATTGCTGCCGATATCGGAATTTCTTTTCCCGGCACGTTTAAAATCTGTTCTCGAACCGGTTATCAAAAGCTTTTGCTTGATATCAGGAATATTGAATTACCATTGAAACAAACGATTATGTCACTAATCTATCCACCAGCTCACAACAGATATCTTTTCAGAGAGGAAAGCATCTTGAGAGAAAGGTCCACCCTACCAAAATGACGTAACAATGTCCGTTATGTGGAAGACGCATAAAAAGATGTTATGTCCGACATATAGGCGGTTACCGCCTGTCTGCTCAATGTTCACTGAACAGACAGGCGACTAAGGGGGAAGCAGACTCGGCTTTACGGGTCGTAAAGGCAAAATCTTGACGCTCTTCTGATCTCCCATCGGAAAAATCTTTCTAATGTCGCCTCAGAACCAGCATCTGCGTTTAGATACCGACTTGATGGACAAAAAATCGTCACGAGCTCAGGCAGGCTGAAGTAATTCCTCGGCAAGCTTCTGCTGCAGAAGCGGCCTTTGCCAGCGCCCCTGATCGAGCTTGATGATTTCCTGATCAATCTCTGCCACAACCTGCCGCGCAAAGGGGCCGAGGTGCAAATATAGCGCGCTGGTCATAACCACATATGGCAGCGCTTTTGGATTGTGTAGGGCACAGTCTGCCAGCATCCGCCAGAACTGTGTCGCCGAGCCCGGACCGGCCCGATGGATGCGGAAGAGCAGCCGGAAGAAACTGCGAAGATCTCCCTTGATCATCCGATGGGCATGCTTGCGTTTGAGCATACGTCCCAATCTGCGTACACGACCGAAATAGGCGGTCGGTTCATAGATTGTTCTGAGCACCGTCCGGTAATCGTCCAGCACATCCCGACGTGGACGACTGGTCTCGAAATTCAGGCCGGCTGTACACTGATCACCCGACTGCGTTTGGCCGTCATCCACAAAGAGACGCCCTTCCCCCAGCAGTCGGCGTGTAAGCTGCGTCGTCGGCAGAGCATAAAGCAGCCCCACCATGCAGACAGGGATCGACGTGTCTTCGATACACTCGATCATGCCCAAAGCGACGCTCCCTTTCTCGCTGTCGAAGCCCACAATGAAGCCGGCATTCACGAAAATTCCCGCGGCATGGATGGTCTCGATGCTTTGTTGCAGACTCCGGCGGGTGTTCTGCTTTTTCTGCGTCATGACCAGTGTGTCGGTATCCGGGCTTTCAATCCCCACGAACACGGCGAAGAAATTGCTATCGGCAAGATCCTTCAACAACTCGGCATCATCGGCAAGGTTGATCGACGCTTCGTTCGAAAACTCGAACGGGAAGCGCTTCTCGTCCTGCCATTGCTTGAGATCAGGCAAAAACTTCCTAAGCGCCTTTTTGTTGCCGATCAGGTTGTCGTCAACAAAATCGACATGTCCGCGATAACCGAGGGTATAGAGCGCATCCAGTTCTGCCATGACCTGTCCGGTCGTCTTGGTGCGCGGCACACGGCCATACAGTTCAATGATGTCACAGAATTCGCAACTGAACGGACATCCGCGTGAGAACTGAATCCCGACATGCAGATACTGGTCCAGCTTCAGCAGATCGAAACGCGGCAGAGGGCTTTTTGTGACGTCTGTCTTGCCCATAGGTGCTTCAAACACACCCTCCCTGGCACCGTTTCGCCACGCCGAGATGAAGTTGACCATGATCTCTTCAGCTTCCCCGAGAACCTGAAAATTTGCGGCCTTATAGACAGGTGGGCTGGATGTGACATCCGGCCCTCCCACCACCACAGGCTTATCCTTGGCCCGGCATATGTCGATGATATGTAGGGCATCATTTCTCTGTGGAAGCATTCCCCCGGTCATCACCATATCGGCCCACGCGAAATCTTCTTCCGTCAGAAGTTCCGTGTTGCGATTGATCAGCCTGACGTCCCAGTTCTCTGGAAGCATGGCTGCCACGGTGATCAGGCCAAGAGGTGCCGCTGGGTAGCGTGCACCAGTCAGCTCACAAGCTTCCTTGTAGTTCCAGAACGAACCAGAGTTAAAAAGCGGAAAGATCATAAGGATCTTGCAGCTGTCAGTCATCAAGGATGGAGTCCTCAGATAAAACAGCTGATTACGATCAAAGCAAGAAAGCCTGCTTTATCGAAAGCGCGCCGGACCACATATTGGCCTAATTCAGTTTTAGGGGAGCTTTACGCAAGAAATACCTTACTCTTGCTGGCGTCGGGCAAGGAGGCTCTAAATGGCAATATCCCGGCGAAGGTTGTCACATACCCTTGGTAAAAGGGAATATCTTTATATCCTTAATGCCCAAGGATAGCGATAGCACGGCGTCTATTAGCATCATGATGCTGAATTTCTGAAGTGGGTTCCGAACCTCACGATAGAGAGAACAAATTTCCTTGTCCGCTATCGGGTTCGTTCTTCCTCTCTATTAAGCTGCCAGTCCACTTACGGGATCGAACCCGCATTGTCGGACATTCGCAGTTGCGTCATACGCTCGACACAGGGCGCGTTCCCAAAAGTTCGGTCAAGCGCAAAAGGTAGCCATCAGGATCCTGAACCAGCATCTCGATTTGCCCATGCTCAATCTCGTCCTGACGATACCATACCTCGTTCGGCTCGCGGAACAAGGCGACCGAGGCCAAGCGAAGCCGATCATGGATCGGCTGGATAGCGTCTACCTCGATCTGGAAGTTAATCCCACGCCCGAGCGGACGATCCAGCGACCCTACAGTCCATGCGTCGGAATGCTCCTCTTCCAGCATGATCTGCGCAGTGGCGAGGCATAGGTAAACAAAGCCGTTCTCGGGCCTCTCGTAGCGCACTTGAAAGCCCAGGAGGTCGCAATAGAAGCGCATGCTGTCGGTAACGCTCGCGCAGGTTAGCTCTGGGACAAGCCTAGCCCATATGGTGTTGGTCATAGCAGTTTCGTTGCCTTGTGTATAAGAGCGAAGTCAATGATGTCCGGTGTCGGGTCATGGCGCTAGTGCTCACGACGTCTCCGAAGAGGGCGACTGCCGCCTATCTACTCTGTTTCCGTTGAAGCAACAGGCAGTTTCGCGGGGAGAACGATCCGGCTCGCTTTGCAACGGCCAGACGATGCTTCCTGCTGCTCATGCAACTGCGTATGATCCGTATTTTTTGACACATGCAGTCCCATCAAGATTCTGTTGTATGGTCTCGCTCCACGAGAGAACCATGGTGCGCGGAAGGTTGCGTTGGGAAACGTCGATAACACATGAAATCGCCTCGCAACGTCCTAACCCTTTCCGTCCATCTTCCTCCTATTCGTAATTGGACCGGCTCTGTCCTGCATGGCTGTCTTTGCGGGACAATCCTGTGCTACCGGCTATACCGCACGGCATGCCAGGGAAGGACGGTCTGCGGCAACCGGTCTCTATCTCACCTACTATTATCTGGGCAGAAGCATCGGCGCTGTTGCTCCCGCCCCTCTCTACACGCATCATGGATGACTCGGCTGTGCTGTCCTGATCGGTCTGGTGGCCTTGGCCAGCACAGCTCTCGCACGCGTGGCATGAAGAGAAGCAGTCGTTGACGCATAAAAGAAGAAAAAGCTGATCTGAGGCACAGACGGGATCAGCGCAGTTGCCCAAAACGCTTCCTGTATTCGGCGGGAGTCACGCCCAGATGATGCTGGAACACCCTTCGCAGAACCCTGACAGACCCAAAACCTGCTTCCGCCGCCACAACTTTTGGCGGTTTCCGTCCTTCTTCAAGCTGCCCACGCGCGACGGCGAGACGTGTCTGCTCGACCCATCGGGCGGGTGACAGCCCCGTTTCCTGAGCAAAAAGCCGCGTCAGTTGCCGGCGTTCCAGCGCCACCATTTCCGCCATCGCTTTTACACTGTATTCAGCATCTGGCTGCTGCATGATCCGGCGCTGCAGGGACTGCAATGCCGACCGCCCGGCCGGAGACAATTCTCTCTGCCGACTATATTGCAACTGACCGCCGGGCCGTTTGTAGAACAGCACGAGCTGCCGTGCGACATCACGGGCAATCCGCTCGCCCAGATCCTCCCGCACCAGCGAAAGCGCCAGATCGAGACCGGATGACACACCGGCCGCAGTCCGCAGAGCGCCTTCCTCCCGCACGATCGCATCCGCATCCACTGTGACGGCCGGAAACCGCTGGCGGACGCAATCCACATCAGCCCAGTGCGCGGCGATGGTCTGTCCGTCCAACAGGCCGGATTCCGCCAGTGGAAAGACGCCTCCACAGATCAAGCCAAAACGACGGGCCCGGGGAGCTTCCTGCCGCAACCAGCCGGTCAAAACCGGATCACAGGGTCTTGTGGCGGCGTCAGGTGCGCCAGCTACAAGCAGCGTATCAACGCATCTGCTGCTGACATCACTCAGCAGCAGGTCAGCTCTCAGGCTGAAACCGCTGGAACTCTGGATATCCTTCTCTCGTGCCACAATGACAGACCGGTAAAGCGGCCTGCCATGAAGGGTATTGGCTTCTGCGAAAACATCGGCTGGCCCGGCTATATCCATCAACTGGACACCATCACTCACCACAAAGACAATCAGAAGTTCGGTCATCCTGTCTCCGGCTCTTGTTCAGCCCACCATGCTTCCGGTTTCCATATAACGCTGATGCCAGGCAAGGGCTGCTGGCAGATGATGAGGAATATGCTGGCCGAAGCTGTGCTGACGGGCCTGCTCGAAATAGTCCTGTAGAGCTGGCCGGAAATCCGGATGAGCGCATTTGTTGATAACCTCCCGCGCCCGTTCAACCGGAGCAAGCCCGCGTAGGTCCGCAAGCCCCTGTTCGGAGACAATGATCTGCACGTCCTGCAGGATATGGTCGGTATGGGGCACCATCGGCACAAAGGCGGATATTTTGCCATTCTTGGCGGTCGATGGAGAGACGAAGAGAGACAGGAACGCATTGCGTGCAAAATCACCCGAGCCACCAATGCCATTCTGGATCCGTGATCCCATGACGCAGGTGGAATTGACATTGCCATAGATATCCGCCTCGATCATGCCATTCATGGCGATGATCCCAAGGCGTCGGATCAGTTCGGGGCTGTTGCTGATTTCCTGCTGCCGCAACACGATCTTCTGGCGGAAGAAAGCGGCATTGTCATTGATACGGTGCGCCGCTTCCGGACTCAGGGAAAAAGAAGAAGCCGAAGCGACCGTCATGCGCCCGCTTTCCAGCATGGACAGCATACCGTCCTGAATGACCTCGCTGAAGCCGGTCAGATTTTCAAACCGGCTCGTATTCAGACCTTCCAGCACGGCATTGGCAATATTTCCAACACCACTCTGGAGCGGCAGCAGCGATGGTGGAAGCCGCCCCTGCCTCACCTCATGTTCGAAAAACTCCATGACATGCCCGGCAATCTCCCGAGCGGTCGTGTCCGGCTCCGCAAAGGGCGCGTTACGGTCCGGCTCGTCCGTGATCACGACAGCGGCCAGGCGGTCGAAGTCGATCGGAAGTGTGCCGCTTCCGATGCGGTCACCCGGACGCATCAGGGGAATGACCTGCCCGTCTGGTGGCATCCGCACGCCTCCCCATATGTCGTGGATCCCTGCAAGCTCCGGGTTCTGCCACGTATTGATCTCGATAATGATCTTGTCCGCGATCTGCACCCATGCAGGGCCGTTGCCGACGGAAGAACTGAGAATAAGCTGTCCATCCGGTGTGACGGAGACCGCTTCGACAATCGCAACATCAGGCCTGCCAAACTGCCCCTGCCGCGCCTTTTGCGCCACCTGCCCGAGATGCATGTCGAGATAGAGCGTGCTGCCCTCATTGATCCGCGTCCGCATCGCGGTGTCTCCGTTGTAGGGACAGCGAAACGCCACACCATTGACTCTGGCGAGAGCGCCATCGAGTTGCGGCCCCGTCGAGGCTCCGGTCAGGAGCCGCACCGTGAAAGGTTCGCCACAGGCGTGTGCCGTTTCAATGTGTTGAGCAAGGGCTTCCGGCACCGCCTTGGGATATCCTGCGCCAGTAAAGCCACTTGTGGCGATGACATCTCCATTCCAGATCAATGCTGCGGCCTCTTCAGCCGTCATGATGCGATCAAGAAATGCCTTGTTATGGATACGGTCTTTCATGGACTGCTTTCACTGGAGTGTTTGTCAAGTCACTCATGATGAGAACCAGACAGCGAAGACAGCAACGGGAATGATGGTCCAGCAAAGACGTATCATGGGCCAGATTGGGACATCTCTCTCCACATGCCTGTGATCTTCACAATATCGACTTTAAAACTGCCAGCTATCGTTACTGCTATGGATACATCAGGAGAGATCGGTAAACGTTTGACCCACATGAGGCGACTGCTGACCGTCAGCTTAATTCTTTGAGCAAACAGGCAGTTTAGGGGCAAAGTAGAAGATCGTCTGTTAGAAGATATGGCTAGGTGTTTAGTCCCGGGGTTTGATGGTGTGATATTTTCACGTGAGTGGAAGGAAGCATTATGGGACAGATACGTCATGGGAGCGCCACGACCACGCACGCCGTGCGAGCAGCAATACAGCGAT
>Ga0214927_100316_pt1 | contig 12163 bp, 16 predicted proteins | sample Stichaenrichm16X_FD_168612 | JGI IMG/M metagenome (GOLD analysis project Ga0214927, IMG submission 168612) | Xylose enriched microbial communities from anaerobic bioreactor in Madison, Wisconsin, United States - 16X | ecosystem: Engineered > Bioreactor > Anaerobic > Unclassified | place: USA...
CTGCGAAATCAGACGGAGCCCTCTCATTAAGGATAGCGCTCATGCAGATTTTTTTCAGTGTACAGCGGTTGTTACGCTTACGGATATGTGGTGCCTGACGCCTTTTTTATTTACGGAAAGTTCAATACATAATTGATTTGTTACAATGACAATGGTACAATCAAAAATAAGTGAAACAAATGCCAAAATAGCGAGGCATGGCCATGATAGATTATTTGAGAACCATCTTCGGCGAAGATATTAAGCAGGAATCATTTCAATACCCGGTTGGAACACCGAATTATATCAGAAATGGATATAAAGCATGGTGCTTTTCATGGGATGGGCAGAAATGTGTCGTTCTTGAACCTGTTTCTGCATCCTGGAGACTTCCCGGAGTCAAGAAGCAATTCCGAAATTTTAAGAGTTTGTCGGACCTTCCGTGTGTCCTGTGTTTTGACAGACTTACATCGGCACAGCGAAAGGACCTTATGCAAGAAAAAATACCATTTGTTGTTGCCGAATCGCAGTTGTATATGCCGTTTTGGGGCGTACATTTTACTGAAAAATATAAAACAGCCATAAATATTAATGAGAGGATGGCACCGGGCACCCAGCTTGCAGTGCTGTTCCTTTATTATAAGGACATTGAGAGAATAAACCTCACAGAATTGTCCGAACAGCTCAATATTTCCAAGGCTACAAGCACAAGAATAGCCGCTGATCTTAAGCAGAGAGGATTGATTCTCATGGAATATGAAGGGACGAATAAATGGATACGTCCGTCCTGCTCAAAAAAAGAGTTTCTGTTGAAGTCGTATGAATTCATGCGCTCTCCTGTAATCCGGGATATCTATGTCAAGAAGAATCCTGAAGGTTTAACACTTCCTTTATGTGGGATCCGGGCACTTTCCATGATCTCAATGGTTGCCGCTTCTAAAGGAGATCCGGGAGTCGCTATTAGTAGAAACCGTATTAAACACTTGCCAAAAGAAGATATCATTTCAGAAGAAGAATTCCTGGATTTTGGTGGAAGAGTCATTGAAGAGTGGAGTTATGATTGTACACCTGTTATGGAAGGCGGACGGGTGGATGACATTTCCCTTCTTCTAAGCCTTGCGTGTGAAAAAGACGAGCGAATTCAGCAGGGACTGGATGAAATCCGGCGAAAGCATGGGCTCCCAGTTGAGGAGGAGAAATAAGAATGGTTAATGGCATAGAGGCATTCAGGGATTATTTTGCGGAATACACGGATCAGTATGTGATTATCGGTGGCTTTGCCTGTGACTTGCTCATGGAGGATGCCGGCCTGGATTTCAGGCAGACCAAGGATATTGACATGGTGATCATTATTGAGGCGCTCACGGAGAAGTTTGCGGCAAGGTTCTGGAACTATATAAAAGCCGGAGGGTATAAGCCGTATGTTGGAAGTCATGGGGAATCAGAATTTTACCGTTTTGTTGAACCGACAGGTTCAGACTATCCATTTATGATCGAACTCTTCTCAAGACCACAGAATAACGTCAGACTCCGTCCGGATACACATCTTATGCCGCTGCATATAGACGATACAATATCAAGTTTGTCAGCGATCCTGCTGAACGAGGACTATTACAAATTCCTTTTGAGCGGACGGACAGAAGTAGAGAATATCCCGGTCCTTAATGCAGAACATATTGTGCCGTTTAAGATGAAGGCTTGGCTTGATTTGAGAAGGCAGAAGGAGAATGGCGTTCATGTTAATTCAAAAGATTTGAGAAAGCATCGCCTTGATGTATTCAGATTGTATCCGATTATAAGAAGAGATCAGAGAATTCTGGTCCCGGATCAGATTTATAATGATATCAATGAATTTATTTCAGAGATGCGAGAAACAGAGATACGTCTGAAAGATATCGGAATGACTGATAATAAAGATGATATTCTTAATGTGTACAGCCTGATCTATATATGTGAATAAGATAATTCATCCCGACGTTGATGTCAGGAATTCTGACACGAAAGTATTCGGCATTTCCCGTCCGGTCTCTTATAATCAGAAATGAAGGAGAGCAAATCGTCGCAAGGCATAATACGGAATTGAAATGTGTGCTTGGCAGAACCCCACGCCTGAACGATTCCGTCAGATGATCTGCCCGGATGCCGTGATTGATTCTGGCAGGAGGCAGAACTGGGAAATACAACACTCTGTAACAATGGATTCGATGTACAACAAATTGACAACAGGTGCATGGCAGGAGATAAACAATAAACCATGGTGACAGACAGTCGATTTCAGGCAGCACCGGGACGAAAACTATGATAACAGGCGGGAACAGATCATCAAAACAATATCGGAAATGGACTCCCGACCCTGAAATCCGGTAAAGCAGAGGAAAAGGGAAAGAAAGAGAATGCAGGTGACAAATCCGCGGCAGGGACCGGATCGGATGCAGAGGTTTCCGGTGATAACAACGGATTCTTTACACCAAATGACAGGATCGACTTCAGCAACGTGAAGATTGAGCCTATGTTCGAGGAGCAGGTGGACTTCGATACCTTCAGCAAGTCTGATTTCAGGGCCGTGAAGGTGAAGGCCTGTGAGGCGGTTCCAAAGTCAAAGAAGCTCCTGAAATTCGTCCTGGATGACGGAACCGGTACAGACCGCATCATTCTTTCCGGTATTCACGCTTATTACGAGCCGGAAGAACTGGTCGGAAAGACTCTGATCGCCATCACCAATCTCCCGGCGAGAAAGATGATGGGCATTGATTCCTGCGGAATGCTTCTCTCCGCTGTCAATAACAAGAAGGACAGCGATGATGAGGAGCTCCACCTTCTCATGGTGGACAACCACATCCCGGCAGGCGCAAAGCTGTACTGATCCGATCCGAAAAGTACCTGGATTTGTGTAACAAGTTGCAGACCTGGATAAATTCCTGGACATGAATTGCAACCAGGTTGCAACGAATCCGCAGTTTTTGATAAAAACTGACGGATTCTGACATGTGACAAGACAAAATTCATATGTAGCCCTGGAGGCACTTTCTTTAGAAGAGATTCTGAAGAAGGTGCCTCTTTTTTTGCGTGTTTCTACGAGCGGTGCATTCATAAGTCTTGTCTTCAGCACGGAGGTGCCCTTTGCAAAAGCAATCGTTCCGGGACATCCCTTCATGAACTACCTCTCTATTCTGTTTGTGGTGGAGATCATCATTGCTGCCCTGATGCATATCAAAGCGACCGGAAAAACAACAGCTCTCTCTTTCAGTGAGAGCATTTCACTGGCATTTGATGCAATTGGAGGAAATGAATGATGAAAAAATCTCCGCTTCAGCGAAGCCTGCCAGGCTTACAGTATGGGAGAAGAAAAACTGGTCTGGTGGTGGGATTATTATAAAATATTGTATTGACACAATGTCAGAATCGATGTATAGTAACCATGCTGACATGGTGTCAGAGATAAACAGATGGAGATACAGAAATGCCAAGAGGATCAGAGGAACAGACACAGAACAGAAAAGAAGAGATCATTGATGCCTGTGATAAGCTGTATCAGACGCTGAATTACAACGAGATCACACTCAAAGAAATCAGCAAAGAGACAACTTTTTCCAGGCCTTCGATCTACAACTACTTCGAAACCAAGGAGGAGATTTTCCTTGGACTTCTGAACAGAGAGTATAGAGCCTGGGCTTCGGATCTCAGGAAGGTTGGAGATCAGGATCTGTCAGGAAGTGTGGACGCTTTTGCGGATGCAATCGCTGAAACAGTTGAGAAGCGGCTGACTCTTCTAAAGATCCAGTCCATGAATCTCTTTGAGATTGAAGAGCACAGTCGGATGGAACGCCTTGTTGAATACAAAAAGGCCTTCCTATCAGCCATGGATGCTTTTCTGAAAGCTCTTAAGAAGAACTTTCCTGAGATGACGGAAGAAGAACGGAGCCAGTTCCGCTATGCGTTCTTCCCCTTCATGTATGGCATTTATCCTTATGTCTATCCATCAGAGAAACAGTGCCGGGCCATGGATGCGGTCGGGATCCCCTATCAGAAGACCACGGTCCGAGAGATGACCAGGCAGTTCATCTGCGGATTTCTGAAGTGAAAAAGAGGTTCGCCTCTTTTTTTACCTAAGTGCTGACATGGTGTCAGAAGCAAAAACGAATAACAACATTATTGGAACAGAAAACAGGAATAACATTTGCAGCGCAGGAACCTGCGGGAAAGGAATGAAACTATGAAGAAGAACATTGGAGCACAGCTTGCACTTTATCCCTCACCGGTCATTGTGGTAGGAGCCATGGTAGAAGGAAAGCCGAACTGGACACTGGTTGCCCATGCAGGAACCGTTGCCCATTCCCATCTGATGCTGTCGATGGTAAGTTCACACCGCACCAACAAGGGAATCAAAGAGACAGGAAAGGTTTCTGTCAATGTGGTTGATGAGAGCTGGCTGAAGGATGCAGACCGTATGGGCGTCATCAGCGGAAACAAGGAGCTTCCTGTATGATGTAAATATAAGGAATTCCGAGAAAGGTGGTTGAGAAACAGAAATACCTCAGATTAAAATAAGAATTACTGACTTTGCCGGTTAGTAAAAAATTCTTATCTAAAGTGAGGTATCTACAATGAAGAATAACACACAAAACGAGAAAATCAAAGCGATTACTGATGATACTATGGTCGTTGGGATTGACATTGGAAGTGAGAAGCATTTTGCAAGAGCATTTGATAACCGCGGAATCGAGCTCTCGAAAGAGCCTTTCGAGTTTTCCAATAGTGAAGAGGGCTTCGTTAAGCTGAATGCATGGATGGAAGATCTCAAATCGAAGCATGGTATGAAGGTTGCACTGCCTGGAATGGAACCGACTGGCCACTACTGGTTCAATCTTGGCGCATTCCTGCAGAACAACGGGATGAGGCCAGTGCATGTGAATCCGTATCATGTCAAGCAGTCTAAGGAACTTGATGATAATAATCCCAATAAGAATGACCGTAAGGATCCGAAAGTAATCGCCGGACTTGTAAACGCAGGGAGATACTCATACCCATACATCCCCACTGATGTTTATGCGGAGGTAAGAGCGCTTTCCAATCAGCGGCTGCAGGCGCAGGAATCTCTGGTAAGAACCAGAAACAAGCTTGCAAGATGGTTCAGCATCTATTTTCCGGAATACAAAGACGTTTATGTAAATCCGGATGCTGTAAGCGGGCTGATGATTCTCAGGAAAGCTCCTCTTCCAGCAGATATCGTAAAGCTGGGCGTGGAAGGTATCAATCAGATCTGGAGAGAGGCAAAACTTAGAGGCGCCGGAAGAAAGAGGGCGCAAACCCTGGTAGAGGCTGCTATGCACAGCATAGGAAGCAAACAGGCGCCAGAAGCTGCCCGGATCGAGATCATGAACCTGTTGGATGACATCGATATGTATTCCAATCGGGTTGCAGAATTTGTAGCCCTTTTGGACAGAAAAATGGAAGAAATCCCATATGTTGATAAACTGCTGGCTATCAATGGAATCGGGGTGCGAACAGTACAGACCTTTATTGCTGAGGTGGGAGACATTAGGCGTTTTGATAACCCGAAGCAGGTTCAGAAGCTTGCAGGCCTGGCTATTGTGGAAGACAGTTCCGGCAAACACAACGGTGAGAGCCGTATCAGTTACCGGGGCCGTAAGAGGCTGCGCTATGTATTGTACGAGGCAGCGTTGTCTGTAATAGCAAGGAACCCAGAATTCAAGCAGATTTACAACTACTATATAACACGGGACAAGAATCCCTTAAAGAAGATGCAGGCGCTGATTGCAGTGTCCTGTAAGCTGATACGCGTGTTTTATGCGATCCTGGTAAAAGGTGTGGATTATGATGGCACAAAGATGCTGGGAGACATTCGAAGACAACCGGAGGAGGCAAAAGCAGCGTAAAGGCGGATCATCTCCATCACGGTTGCCCTGAACAGGTAACTGACAGCCTGCTGAGGGCAGCTGTGATGGAAAACAGAGCAACTGTAACCAGTAAACAAAAGAGAGTTCCAAAACGGCAGGAAAACGTCCACCATCCGGTGCTGCTGTAGAGGAAAGAGTCAGTAATAACAAAGAATGAGCCAGTAGTCGGCAGGAATATTTTCCAGAGGGCAGGACCCTGTAAAGGAGCTAAGCTGACACCCTGGTTGTGGGCAGGCGGAACGAAGGAAGTTGGGGCAGGATCCTGGTAGACACGGGAGGTGCGCTGCCATAGCGGAACAGGGCTACACACAAGGCCATGCAGAGCGTAAATGACGACGTTCTGCTTCGTGTACCCAAAATACGCTATTTTCGTACCAGATACATCGAAATGCTCACCCTTATGGCTCATTCTTTTTCTGAGATAGCTGTAAAAACCCTTGATTTTAAAGAAAAAAACACTTGACTAAATAGGGAGGATAAGTCCAACGCGTTTGCCTACACCATCGGTGAGAACGGGGCTCCCCTGATCGATGAAGCGAAGCTTTCCATCGAGTGTGAGATGGATGGCAACGTAGAAATAGAAGGCTTCGACAACTTCATCGTAAAGATCTTGGCCACCTATGCGGATGAGAGCATTCTGAATGAAAAGGGCAAGATCAACTATCATGTATTCAAGCCGGTGCTCTTTGAGTTCCCGACCTATGAGTATTTTGTTACCGGAAACAAGGTCGGCGACTGCGCAAAGATGAACAAGTAAAGACCGGAATTGTCAATATTCAACATATAGACCAGAGCAAAGGAGAAAAAGATGAAATTACCTAAGATCGCACTTGGAGCATGGGCATGGGGAAATGATGGAACTTTTGGACAGAACCTCACAGCGGAGACACTTAAGCCGATTTTTGAAACCGCAATGGAGAATGGCCTGAATCTCTGGGATACCGCTTATGCGTATGGCATGGGAACATCAGAGAAGACCCTTGGAACCTTCCTAAAGGGTCTGCCGAGGGATTCCTACATCATTTCCGACAAGCTGACACCCCAGTGCATGGACTATTCCTCGAAAACACCTGTAAAGGACATGCTGGATACCGAGTACGGTTTCCTGGGAATTGACCGTATGGATATCTACTGGGTCCACAATCCCGTTGATGCCCCGAAGTGGATCACCGAGGTGGCAGAATATTTTGAAGGAAGAGAGGATGCTCCCATGATCGGTGTATCCAACCATAATCTGGCACAGATCAAAGAGGCAGATGCGATTCTCAGAGCCCATGGACTGAAACTTGGCGCCGTGCAGAACCATTACAGCCTGTTAAATCGCTCTTCTGAGGATTCCGGTATTCTCGATTACTGCAGAGAGAATGGAATTGTATTCTTTGCCTATATGGTCCTGGAACAGGGAGCCCTGTCCGGAAAGTACGACACAAAGCACCCGATGCCTGCAGATTCCGGCCGGGGACAGACCTATAACCCGGTCCTGGACAAGCTGGAAATCATGAACGAAAAGCTTTCCGAAATAGCAGAGAAGCATGGTGTGGCACCTGCCCAGATCCCGGTCGCATGGTCCATTGCCAAGGGGGCCCTTCCAATCATCGGCGTCACAAAGACCCGCCATGTGGAGGATGCGGTAAAGGCAGCAAATGTAGAGCTTAGTGCAGATGAGATCCGTGCACTGGAAGAGACAGCAGACAGCCTCGGTCTTGATGTGATCCGCGGCTGGGAAAAGAAGATGGAGTAAGAGCATATTTATGAGTAAAAAAGATATCAAGCTGAGGGCAATTGTGGCACCTGTTCCGACAGTTGTTGTAAGTGCCTATGATGAAAATGAAAAACCGGATGCATGCACGCTGGGGCTGTACTATACCTGCAGCCACAGACCTCCCTGCGTAACGATCGCGATCAATTCAACGGACAGAAGAAAGACTTTAAAGAGTATCCTGAAGAGCGGCGCCTTCGTGGTTCATTATCCTGATTCTGACCAGATCAGGGAGACTGACTATCTTGGGGTCGAGACCGGATACAATGCCGATAAGCTTGCCAAGATCGGTTATACTGTAACGAAAGCTGAGAAGGTAAACGCGCCGGTGATTAATGAAATGCCGCTGGCGATAGAATGCAAGGTCATTCACACTTCTGATATCGGCAGTCACACACAGGTGACAGGCCAGATCATGAATGTTCAGGCAGAAGAATCTATGCTGGATGCGAACGGGCGGATCGATATAGAAAAGCTGGATCCTATGGTCTATGATGAGGAATCCCACAGCTACCGGCATGTCGGCAGAATATCTTCAAGAGCTTTTGTGCCGGGAGCGGAAATGAAGAAGACTTTTGATAAAGAAGATGGAGTAAAAAAATGAAGACACTGGTAGCTTATTTCTCCGCAAGCGGAGTTACAAGAAGGAAAGGACAGGCATTTGCCAAGTCCCTGAACGCTGACATTTATGAAATTATCCCTAAGGATCTTTATACAGATGCAGATCTGAACTGGATGGATAAAAAGTCTCGCAGTACCCTTGAAATGCAAGATCCGGCATGCAGGCCTCAGCTTAAGGAAAAGACCACAGACCTTTCAGCATATGATACGGTTTACATCGGATTCCCGATCTGGTGGGGAGTTGCTCCGAGAGTGATCAATACTTTTATTGAAAACAATGATCTGAGCGGAAAGAGAATTGTGATTTTTGCCACCTCAGGAGGAAGCGGGGTAGGTCCGGCTGTAAAAGATCTCCAGAAGACTTATCCGAATCTGCAGATTGAAACAGGCCGGCTTTTATAATCACTGCATTGCCATTGGAAGAAAAGCGAAACGAAACCTTAGACGAAATTCACTTCTATGAGCGGCAGCTTCAACGTCTGGATTATCTGCGCCATGAAATTCAGAAAAATAAGAAAGGGGGATAAACATGGATACGATTCAACTAAACAACGGTGTGACGATGCCTTTGATGGGTTTGGGCGTGTTTCAGGTGACAGATCAGCAGGTCTGCAAAGAAAGTGTTCTCTCTGCACTGCAAACTGGCTATCGCCTGATCGACACGGCGGCCTGTTACGGAAATGAAAAAGCAGTGGGCGAAGCCATTCGGGAAAGCGGGCTTGACCGAAAGGAACTGTTTCTGACCTCAAAGGTCTGGATACAGGATGCGGGCTATGAGAAAACCATGCGTTCTTTTGAAAAGACGCTGGAAAATCTCGGGACGGATTACCTCGACCTGTACCTGATCCACATGCCCTACGGCGACTATCACGGCTCATGGCGGGCGATGGAGGAACTGCACCGGGCCGGAAAAATTCGTGCGATCGGTGTCTGCAACTTCCTCCCGGATCGCCTGACCGACCTGATTTTAAGCCATGAGATCATTCCTGCGGTGAACCAGATCGAGCTGCATCCGTTCTGCCAGCAGCGGGCGCTGCGGCAGGTCATGGCTCAGTACCACATCGTTGCTATGGCGTGGGCTCCCTTTGCCGAGGGGCAAAACGGGATATTTACCCATCCGGTGTTGACCGAGATTGGCAAACAGTATGGTAAAACTCCCGCACAGGTGGTTTTGCGTTGGCTGCGTCAGGAGGGCGTGGTGGCGATTCCCAAGTCCGTTCATGCGGAGCGCATCACGCAGAATTTTGATGTGGACGATTTTACGCTGTCCTCTGCCGATATGGTACAGATCAGCGGACTGGACATGGGAAAGCCGCTGATCCTGAACATCCCCAGTCTGAATGAGGTTTACCGCCTCCACAACATTCGATTTGAACAATAACAAAAGATGAGGATTACAACATGAACCATCTTTTATTGGGATGCGGGGCGCTCCTCCGGGCCTTTTCCTATGGGCCATGTGTAGTCCGGTTTGGAGCAGCTTGCGGCCCTCACCGTCTGCCTTCCGTACATTGGCTTCCCACGCACCCTTAATGCGCTGGGCTGCGTGAACGAAGTTCTGTCGGAGAAGCGTAAAGGAGTAATTCAAATGGAATACACGAAATTAGGGCAAACCGATATTGAAATTTCCAAAGTCTGCGTAGGCTGCATGAGTTTCGGCAAGGCAGGCACCATGCACGACTGGACGCTGGACGAAGCGGCCACCGGGGAAGTGGTAAAACACGCCCTCGACCTCGGCATCAACTTTTTTGATACAGCAAACGGCTATTCCGCCGGAACCAGCGAGGAATACCTGGGGCGGGCACTGAAAAAGAATATTGCCAGGGACAAGGTGGTCATAGCATCCAAAGTGTATTTTAACCCCGGCAGATTGTCCCGAAATGCAATTTTTCATGAAATAGACGGAAGCCTTCAAAGGCTTGAGACAGATTATCTGGATCTTTATATTATACATCGGTTCGACTACGATACGCCGATAGAAGAGACGATGGAAGCCTTAAATGACCTGGTAAAACAGGGGAAGGTGCGGGCTATCGGCGCATCCGCCATGTACGCATATCAGTTTTACAATATGCAGCAGACCGCAAAAGACCATGGGTGGGAGCAGTTCCAGACAATGGAGAACCATTACAACCTTCTCTATCGCGAGGATGAGCGGGAAATGATCCCGATCTGCCGCCAGTGGAAGGTATCCCTGATGCCTTACAGTCCGCTTGCGGCCGGACATCTCACACGGAATACCTGGGAAGGGAACACCCTGCGGGCAAAGACCGACCGTGTGGCCATGGGAAAATATGACCGAATGGAACAGGCAGACATTGCTATAGTCCACCGTGTTCATGATCTTGCGGAGAAGTATCATGTAAAAATGCAGCAGGTTGCTCTCGCATGGCTCTGGGCAAGAGGTGTGACAGCCCCGATTGTCGGAGCAACAAAAGCAGCTTATCTGGAAGACGCGGCTGGTGCACTTGATGTGAAACTCACGGATGAAGACATTGCATATCTTGAAGAGCCATATATTCCCCATCCGATTGTGGGTGCAATAGACCATAACCCGCCACAGGGCGTCATGCTGCTGGACAAGAAATGAGAAAAAGAGATATTATCCAGAAGAAGTATATAAACTCGGGAGGAGCATATGAGCCTTACAGTAAATCTTTATTACCACGGGAGCAACGGCTCTGCGCGGAAATTTGCAGAGGAGATGGAGCGTTCCGGTTTGGCAGCAGCGATCAGGGCAGAAGAAGGAAACCTCAAATACAGGTACTTCATTCCCATGGATGATTCGGAGACAGTTCTTCTGATCGACAGCTGGCGTGACCAGAAAGCGCTGGATGCCCACCATGCATCGCCAATGATGAAAAAACTGGCGGAACTCCGTGAGAAGTACGATCTTCACATGGAAGTGGAGAGGTACGTTTCCACAGACGAAGAAGTCGGCGATAAGAAGTTTATAAGGAAATGAAGAATTTCACGAATGACGAGATGAATCTCATGTGCATTTATTGTGCCGGAAGTAACCGCACCGGACTGATGCAGAAACTTACCGAAATGAAGCATTATCTGGAGAAGGATGAAACAGAGCTGCTGGCATTGACGGGCGCGGCGGTATGAGCGCTGTGTTTGACGGACTGCCGATGGACAGACCGGTTACACCGCTGAAGCTTGAACATGTGCAGTCGTTTGAGAGCGGTGCCGTTTGGCTTCGGTACAAAACACATTAAAAATTTGTTTGGAGGTAATGTCATGAAATTTGAAAACAAGGATGCTTTTGAGCAGCACAACATGTTTGGTATGGGCGCAGCAAACACAGCATATGCCAAATATTTTATCGGGAATTCGTTCTTGAATCCGCTCACAGATCCGAAAAAAGGACTCTTCGCAGCCAATGTAACCTTTGAACCGGGATGCCGGAATAACTGGCACATCCATCATGCAAAAAGCGGAGGCGGTCAATTGCTTATCTGCACTGCCGGTGAAGGCTGGTATCAGGAAGAAGGAAAAGACGCTGTCAGCTTGCAGGAAGGAAGCGTAGTGATGATTCCTGCAAATGTCAAACACTGGCACGGAGCAAAAAAAGACAGCTGGTTTTCTCACATTGCCGTTGAAGTACCCGGAGAGGAATGCAGCAGCGAGTGGTGTGAACCGGTAAGTGATGAGCAATATCGCGAACTGGAAGGATAAACAGCGGCGTTAAAGACACTTGGCAGAAATCTGTGAAAGAAGATACCGAAAGAAAGGAAAAAACATTATGAGCAAAATTGTCCAAACAGCTGGAAGAGACGCCCTGGGGGAATTTGCCCCGGAGTTTGCACATTTTAATGATGATGTGCTTTTTGGAGAGAATTGGAATAACGAGGATATCGACCTAAAAACAAGAAGCATT
>Ga0214927_100318_pt1 | contig 11855 bp, 11 predicted proteins | sample Stichaenrichm16X_FD_168612 | JGI IMG/M metagenome (GOLD analysis project Ga0214927, IMG submission 168612) | Xylose enriched microbial communities from anaerobic bioreactor in Madison, Wisconsin, United States - 16X | ecosystem: Engineered > Bioreactor > Anaerobic > Unclassified | place: USA...
AGCCCCTCCATCTCATGGAGTATGATGTCCAGCATCCCGTCCCCGTCTCTTCGATGCTGATGTTTGGCGACATTCATCCTAGGGCGGGGACGGGACATTATTACGTCAACGCTGGTCTAACGGAGAGTCTGCCAAAGCCGTGCGGCGGGGAGGGGAGAGCAACGGCCCCATCCTTTCCTAGACTCGATGGGTTGGGGGTTAGTGGCCCCTTGGAATTTCAAGCTTTCCCCCAGGTTGGAAACAGGATGACCCTCCGGCAAACCCAAACGGCCCCTCCCGCGAGTGATCGCGGAAGGGGCCGTGAAGCCGACGGATTGGGGCCGTGAGTCGGATGCCCGGGCCTCTCTCACCTGCAAAGGGGCGAGGACCAACCTACGCCTTGGACTCGCCATCGAGCATCGCGCGGATGGCGTCGTCACTGTCAGATTCCAGCGCGCCGAGGGAGCGGTACAGCCACTCCGTCTGCTGGGGGGAGGGCTCGCTCGCCAGCGGGGAGGAAGCAAAGCCGAACAGGGCGTCGAGGAGCTTGGACCCGTCGGCAGAGAGCTCGGCGGGGTCGGTGCCCTCGTGGGCGGGGACGGCGCGGTGGCCGGCGACGTGCTCCACGAAGCTGCGGACCTGGGCGACCTGCTCGGAGATGCCCGCAGGCTCTTCGGGGGCGCTGGCGGCGCGCAGGGCATCCGTCACGACCTGCGCGGGGGTGCCGCAGGGCACGAAGCCGGGCACGTCGTCCATGGCTGCGGTGATGGTCGCGCCGAGCGCGATGGTCGCGTTGGCGAGCTCGTTCTGAAGGGAGGTCATTCGTCGCTCCTTTGGGGTGGGTTCTCTGTTGTCGCCACAACGGTACACGCATTTGCGGCACAAGACTGTTGCCGTCACAACAGTACGACCACCGGTCGAGAGGCGCGGCGGACGGGACCCTGTCCCTCGCCACTGCCGGTGGGGTGACCTGCGGCGACGTTCGCAATCCCTCTCCCCTGCCGTGCCTTCGGCATTTGTCGGGTCGGTGGAGGTGGCGAATCGACCAGGTTACGGATTTTTCCGCCAGCCTCGCGGGAGAGTACCTTTCTCCGCTTGTGTGCCACCAAGGCGAGAGGGGAGCCCGAGGTAGATGACGCAGGCGGGATATCTGGAGTGCGAGAGGCGCTGGGTGTACTGGCTTCTGATCCTGGTTGCGGGATGGTACGGCGCGTACACGTTCTCGCTGCGAGGCGGCGTGTTCTGCAACGCGCAGACCGCAAACGTGGTCCTGCTTGCGATGGCGGTTGGCGACGGCAAATGGCTCAATGCCGCCTACCTGCTGCTCCCCATCAGCGCCTACCTGTTTGGGTCGTTCCTCTCCGAGTGGATGGGCAAGTCCATCAAGCGCCTGAACCTCCTGCGATGGGACACGCTATTGGTTGCCCTTGAGGTCGCGATGGTCGTGTTCCTGGCCCTGATGCCCGCCGACTGGCCCGACCAGATCTGCCAGGTCACCCTCAACTTCACCTGTGCCATGCAGTTCAACACCTACCGGCAGGTCGAGGGCGTCCCCGCCGCCACCACCTTCGTGACCAACCACATCAGGCAGATCGGCTCCAACCTCGCCAAGCTGGCGCGCCACCCGCAGAGCCAGGCGCTGCGCAGTCGAGTCCTGACCCACGCCTCGCTCCTGGGCTTCTTCGTCGTGGGATCGATCGTCTCGACCGTGATGTGCGGTGCCTTCTCGTACGCTTCGCTCCTGGGGGCGCTTGTCCCCCTCGGCGTGGTCCTGGCAGGGCTCCTTCATGCCGACCTGGTCTCTGAGCGCGGCCAGCTCGCCGCCGTCCCGCACGGGCACTAGGCTCTGGGCAAGCCTCCTCGTCACCAGGGGAGAGGAGCGCGCGTCCCTGCCCCCAGCCAGACGGGCTGGCAGCGGGTGCCAACGTCCCCCTCGCCCAAGTCACCCGACTACGACGCCAACCTGCCCTGCGAGCGAACGTGCGCCCGCAGGGCAGGTTGGTTTTGCGTGCACGGCCGCGATGCCTCGCCCGTATCGCGAGGGGGGTGCGAATCCCTACTTCCTGAGGGCCTCGTGGCCGGTGACGATGGTCATCGCCATGCAGAAGAGGGTGAGAAACGCAAAGTACTTGTGTGCCTCCATTGGCGCCTTCATGGTCTCCTCCAGCCTGTTGGTGAGCGTTGGGTCGAGTCTAGCCCTGACGCGCGGCGCGTGACCACCGAGCGGGCGAGCCCTTTTGGGCGGAGAGGCCATCGTGCGCGGGGTGGGGCCTCGTGGGAAGGCGCAACGCCCGTCGCGCGGTCGCATGTTCGAGGCAAGACATCGAGAAGGGCGAATACCTCATGGGGCACACCCCTAAGGCTGATCGGGCTCGTTCTTCTCCGCCTACAAGAGCACGTCCAGCACCTGCTGCGGGGCATCCGCGGGCGCAACCAGAAAGTACGTGGCGTGGGCGTCGGCATCCACGATGGGGACGGTGACGCGACCAGGGACCTCGCCCTCGTTCTCCGGTGCGTCGGTCGTGAAGCACAGTATGTCCGTGGAGTTCATGAGCCGGCTGAAGACCACCCGGTCGTCCCGCACCGACTTCGACGAGTGGGAGGGCGGACGCGCTTCTCGTCCACCCACAAAATAGTCCTTGACCTAAAGCCAGGTTTAGGTTCGAGAATCAGGGCGAACCGCAAGCGGGCCGGGGGCCGATGGGGCACCGGCGTCAATCGGTCCGACGGCAGACAAATGAGCGGAGGCGCAGGTGGCGCCCCCCGCCAGGGGAGAGGAGCAATCATGAGGCAGACCGCGGGAAGAGACCAGCTGGGGCAGATCGCCCCGCTTTTCGCGCACCTCAACGACGACGTGCTGTTTGGGGAGGTGTGGGAGCAGGGTGCCATCGACGCCAAGACCAAGTGCATCGTCACAGTCGTCACGCTGATGGCGTCGGGCATCACCGACTCATCGCTCAGGTATCACCTGCAGAACGCCAAGGCCCACGGCGTCACGCGCGACGAGATCGTCGCCGTGGTGACCCACGCGGCGATGTACTGCGGCTGGCCCAAGGGCTGGGCGGTGTTTCGGATGATCAAGGACGTCTGGGGCGACGAGCCCGCCGATCCCAGCGCGCCGCAGGGCCTCTCGACCGACTTTCCCATGGGTCAGCCCAATGACGCCTACGCCCAGTATTTCGTCGGCCGCAGCTGGCTCGCGCCGCTCGGCGACCCGCAGCTGGGCGCCGCCAACGTCACCTTCGAGCCGGGTTGCCGCAACAACTGGCACATTCACCACAAGGGCGGCCAGGTCCTGATCTGCGTCGCCGGTCGTGGCTGGTACCAGGAATGGGACAAGCCGGCTCGTGCCCTGGGCCCCGGGGACGTGGTGAGCATCCCGCCCGAGGTCAAGCACTGGCACGGCGCGGCGGCAGACTCGTGGTTCCAGCACATCGCGCTCGCCGTCCCCGCAGAGGGCGACAGCGCGGAGTGGCTCGAGCCCGTCTCCCAGGAGGACTACGAGGGCCTGGAGTAGGGGAGAGGCCCACGGTACGAGTGCCGTGGGCCCAACCCGCTGACATCCGCGGACCTTCTGGGCCAGGGGAGAGAGGGGGGCGTGTTCCGGCCCTGTTGCCGCGGTGCATGCCTCCCCTTTCCCGGTCGGAGGGATCAGGACAATCACCTTGGTATACCATCGGGGATTCGACCGTGGCGGGAACTGGGCAAACATGGACGGCCCCGTCGCCGGGAGGGTGCGAAGGTGCCTACGCGAGCGATTTGCCGCTATGATTGAATGATTGATTGACTGCCAGCGGGGAAGAAGGTGGGGCGGCGGGCGCTGAAGGACCATGCCTGCTGAGGAATGTCGAGTAATGGCAACCTGAAAGCCCGTTCCGCCGAGGAAAGTGGAGTATTGGCAGCCCGGGGCCACGTTCCGGCGCTGCAACCCCACTTTTCCCGTCACTTAGCGTGCATCCGCGCTGCCCCGATTGCCACAACTCGCATTTCCTCAGCACCCATGCTCCCGCGGTGGCCAGGAGAGCGTACACACATCGGGAGCTCATTGCCAGTGGGGCTATCGTGAGAGGCACCCGACTCGCTGCCGTTGCCCTCCCTCGCAGTGAAGGGCTCTAAGAAGGGGTCGTGGGGGCCTGTCGCACGTGGAGGGGCCGGCTTGCTCGGAAGGATGACCCCGCTCCATTCTTAGCCGATTGATTCCCGCCGGGATAGTCACGGCTCGGAGCCTTGGTTGCCAGATGCTGGGGGAGTCACCCCGCGTCAGAGTCCTCGTTCCGCGTGCATGCGTGCGTGAGCACCTTCGAGGCTCTCCGGCGGTTGGCGACTTCTCGTTTACCCAGTTGCACAACAATCAGGAGTCGAATCTTGGCAGCGAAGGCCTCGCGTGTGCGCTCACGCGAGGCCTTCTCTGCCATTTGGGATCTGAAATTAGGTTCGGTGGCAGCAAACTCCCGCTGTGAGCACTCATACCGGGCTCCCGTTGCCATGGTTTGGATTCTGGTGTCCTGGGCGACCCCTCTACCTGCACCGATGCAGAAGCCACTCAATCCCTTAACGGGGACTTGTCAGCCAAAGTGCACGCTTCGTGAATCCGTTGCCACGGTCTTCTCCTTGATGCCATGCGTGGAGACGGCAGGTCAGGGGAGTTCCTGCCCCCGAGTGAGGCGCCCTTGGGTGCAGCCCCTTCTTTGACCTGGGGGTCCGGTCGGGGTCGGTATCGAAATGCAGATTTCCCCACGTTAGGCGCCCGGGAACCAAAGGAGGCTGCCCGCACGTGCTCGTCCCAACGCGATGCCTCCGCTGCCGGGCGGAAAGTTTATCCGAACGTTAGGCTGCCATGAGCCGTGCGATAGGGCCGGAGTCCAGGATGTATGCCGTCACGTTCCACGCAACCCCATGGAGGCGCGCCATGTCCCTCGACCCAATCATCCAGCGACTCCGAAAGCTGGAGCCCATCCTCGTTCCTCTCGCCTGCATTGCCCTCTTCACGGGGCTGTTCCTGGAGGTGAGGGAGCCCCTGCTTCCCCGCATCGACTCCATCGGCCTCTGGCTTGTCGCCGCGGTGAGGGCGCCCTGGCTCGTCTCCGTGATGCAGGCCGTTTCCATGGCGCCCTTCGTGGCCCTTCCCGCCGCCGCCATCCTGCTCTTTGCGAGGGGGAGGCGCATCGACTCCATCGGCCTGGTCTCCGACGTCTGCGTGGCGCTCCTCTCCTGCGAGGTCCTCAAGGTCGCCATCGCCCGCCCCCGCCCCTCCGACGCGCTCGTGACCGCGCTCTCGTCCAGCTTCCCCTCCGGGCATGCGACCGTGACCGCCGCGCTCGTCTCGTTTGCCGCGCTGCTCTGGGTGCGCCGCCATCCCGGCTCTGCCCCCCGCGCCCTGGCGGGGTGCCTCGCCGCGATCGTGCTCATGGACGCCAGCCGCCTCGTTCTGGGGGTCCACTACGTGAGCGACGTGCTCGCGGGAGACGCCCTGGGGATCTTCGTCACCTGGTGCGTGTGGCAGGCCTTCGCGAGAATGGGGTCCGCACGCCGGCTGGCGTCCGAGGGCTCCTCCGACCAGACGTACGGTGCCAATCCGGCTTGAGGGCGTTGACCGCGTCGCGGCGCTCCCCCAAGGGCGTGCGTTGCCGATGCGACCTCAAGCCAGACCCGGGTCTCCCCGCGTCAGCGGAGGCGGCCCGGGCCCTTGCGTTTGCCCGGGACTCCCAGCAGGGGAGACGGGCCGCATGCGACCCCGCCTCCCGTCCGCGCGCTTGGACGGGAGGGCCTCGCCGTACACTCTGTCTGACGGGCGGCAGCGGCGGTGCCCCATCAGTCTCGTCCCGTGCCGCCACCCGACAACCCCAAGCGAAAGGAGGGCGCAGATGCCGCGCCTCTCGACCATACGGCAGCGCCTCCGCCTCTCCAACGTCCTGACCCTGCTCGTCCCCCTCTGCGTGTGCGTCGCCGTGGCGCTCGCCTGCGTCGCGGTGTTCCTGGTGCAGGTGCGCGGGGGGCTCGACCTGAGGATCAGCGATGCCGAGGACATGACCACGCTCGGTCGGGTCATCTCGGAGTCGACGGGCTACATCCTGGACGGGCCCCAGGACGAGAGGGACGGCTCCCTCTCGTCGCTCGCCAAGAGCGTCGAGGGCAGCGGTGCCGTGCTCCAGGTGTACGACGGATCGGGCGGCCTCGTGTTCAGCTCCGGGACCCCTGCGGAGGAGGAGGCGCTCCTGGCCTCGGCGCGGGCGCTCGACGACACCAACGGCGTGCTGGTCTCCGCGGCGGGGACCAGCCTGTACCTTCACGCCGAGGGCTCCTACCATGTCGCCCTCTTTGGCCACTACGCCGAGGTCAGGGGGCACGCCATCAAGCGAGCAATCGCCATATCCGCCCTTGTGGTCCTTGCTGCGGCGGTCGTCTCCACGCTTGCGATGGACCGGCTCGCCCGCCGCCTGGTGTACGACCGCGTGACCGACGGCCTCACTCGGCTTGCCGACGGCGTGGCTCGCATCGCCGACGGCGACCTGTCCTATCGCATCGAGTATCCCCGGCAGGACGAGTTCGCCCCCATCTGTGACGACTTCAACCGGATGGCGGGGCGCCTGGAGGAGGCGGAGCGCCGCGGCATCGACGACGAGCGCCGCCGCCGCGAGCTGATCGCCGGCATCAGCCACGACCTGCGGTCGCCCCTCACGTCGATCCAGGGCTACGTGGAGGGCCTTCTCGACGGCGTTGCCTCCACCCCCGAGCAGCGGGAGCGCTACCTCGGGACCATCCAGCGCAAGGCCAGCGAGCTCTCGCACCTCGTGGAGGACCTCTTCCTGTTCTCCAAGCTCGACCTGGACGACTACCCCTGCGACCTCGTGACGGCCGACGTGAGTGGCTCGGTCCATGCCATCCTGGACGACCTCGCGCAGACCTACGACGAGAGGACCCTGCGCATCGTCGAGGAGCCCGGGGAGCACGTGGAGTGCCGCCTCGACCGTGCCCTGCTCCAGCGCTGCATCGCCAACGTCGTGAGCAACGCCGCCAAGTACGACGCGGGCGGCACCCTCACCGTGCGTGTGGGCGAGAGGGACGGCGTCGCCACGGTCGCGCTGTGCGACGATGGGAAGGGGGTCCCCGAGGAGGAGCGCCAGCGCCTGTTCGACGTCTTCTACCGCACCGACCCCGCGCGCCAGCACACGGGATCCGGCTCGGGGCTGGGCTTGGCCATCGTGGCGCGCGCCATGAGGAGGATGGGCGGCACGGTGGAGGCGGGCGAGTCTCCCACGGGCGGGCTCGCGATCCTCCTGCACCTGCCGACGACGAGGGAGTGAGGCCGATGGAGCGCATCCTGATCGTGGAGGACGACGAGGACATCGCCCTCCTGGAGCGCGACTACCTGGAGGTCGCCGGCTTTGGTACCGAGCTTGCCGCGACGGGGCCGGAGGGGCTGCGCATGGCGTGCGAGGGGGACTTTTCCGCCGTGGTCCTGGACGTCATGCTCCCCGGGCTGAGCGGATACGAGGTCCTGAGGCGGCTGCGTGCCCAGAGCGCCGTGCCCGTGCTGCTCGTGACCGCCCGCTCCGACGACATCGACCAGATCCGCGGCTTGGGGCTTGGGGCGGACGACTACGTGACCAAGCCCTTCTCGCCCTCCGTCCTCGTGGCAAAGGTCAAGGCCGCCATCGCGACGGCGGAGCGCCACCGGCAGGCGGCTTCGGGCACCGTGGCGGACGGTGGGGGAGAGGCCCGTCGCCTCACGGCAGAGGGGCTGGTCGTGGACACCGGGAGCCACGAGGTGTGGGCGCGGGGCAACCTGGTGGAGCTCACCAACCGCGAGTACGAGCTCCTTGCCTTCCTGCTCGCGCACAAGGGGACGGTCTTCTCGCGAGACGCCCTGTACGAGCGGGTGTGGGGGCTCGACGCCATCGGCGACGGGGCGACCGTGACCGTCCACATCAACCGCCTGCGCGAGAAGGTCGAGGCGGACCCCGGCCATCCGGCCGTCATCCAGACGGTGCGCGGGGCGGGCTACATCGTGCGCAGCGACTGAGGGGCAGCGGGCCCTGGTCGGGGCCGGACGGCGCGCCGCTGCGGGAGTGGGGCGCCACCCGGCCCCCTGCCGCGGCACCGTCACCCCTTCCCACCGCCGTGACGGGGCTTGTACCTGTGTGGACGTGAGCGTCTCGCCCCGACGCGACGACTTTATCCAGAGTTTATCCTGCCGTTGGGAGGCCGTTAGGACGCCTCCGTAGCATGGGGACCGTCAATAGAGCCCATCTCGGAGGTACCCATGCAGGACGCGATCTTCTCCTTCATCTCGCAGTTTGGCTATGCCGCGGTCAGCGGCCTCATCTTCCTCGAGAACGTGTTTCCGCCCATCCCGAGCGAGCTCATCCTGCCGCTCGCCGGCTTCTTCTCTCGCACGGGTGCCCTGTGGCTCCCCCTCGCCATCCTCGCCGCCACCATCGGGTCGCTCGCCGGCGCCTACGTGCTCTATGCCATCGGCACCGCGCTCGACGAGGCGCGCCTCTCCCGCATCCTCTCGTCCAAGCCCGCCCGCATGCTCGGCTTTGAGGAGACGGACGTCCGCGCCGCCTTTGGGTGGTTTGAGACCAAGGGCCAGAAGACTATCCTGATCTGTCGCTGCATCCCCGTCGTGAGGAGCCTCATCTCGATTCCCGCCGGCATGTCGCGCATGGGGCTGGGCAGGTTCTCGCTCATGACCTTCGTGGGATCGCTCGCCTGGAACACGGTGCTCTGCGGGCTTGGGTACTGGGCCGGTGGCGCCTGGCAGCAGGCCGCCTCGGGTGCCGCGAGCGTGATCGACATCATGACCTACCTCGTCATCGCCGCATTTGGCGTCGCCGCGCTCATGTGGTTCTGCCGCAGGATCCTTCCTCGCATCAAGAGCCAGGGGACGACGCCCCAGGATTCCGTGGCCGAGCGCTAGACCTGGGCAAAGCGCCGCGCTGCGCCTTGGGAAGGGCCTCCTCGATCGCCTGCCATGGCATTGCGAGACACTAATTGCGAGACACTAAGATACTCGGGAGTAAGATACTTCCGAGTATCTTGTTTATTGCCGCAAATGGAGTTCTCGGGAGAGTATTCCGGTGTCTGTCGGCGTGTCCCGTCTCATCCATTGCTTGAACCGGCTCCGTGCTGCCACATCCTTTTGGAAGGCCAGAAACTTTTTGACTCCCCCTCGCCGAGATACCGTCCCCGCATGCATCGATAGCCAATCTGCATGTATGGAAGTGTCATTTTTGTGTCAGAACGATGCATGAGGACATCATTTTGAGAGCTTAGGGCAACTCCTATAATTGCCCTAGCGTGTCGGGCGCTTACGTGGGAGCTGGACAAAACATGAAGAGCAAGCGGGACAAGAATTCTTCCAACAAGAAGAAGCGGAAGAGCGCGCTTCTCAAGCTTACTGCCGCGACGGGAACCTTCATCGGGACCACGATGATGGGGCCGGGCAACACCGTCTACGCGCAGGAGATGGACTCTGCGAGCACGGACAGCGAGACGGAGGAGCTGGAGAGTGCCGCCACCGCCTCCCAGACGGTGTCGGAGTCCGTCGCGACGTCGCAGGAGACGGTCGAGGCGCCTCAGTCCCAGAACGTGAGCGCTGCCAGGAGCGCCGCCCCGGCGCCCCAGGCGCAGTCCCAGTCGTATGCCGAGTCTGCCGCTGCGGACTCGGAGGGCAGCCAGTCGGGAGAGGTGGGCTCAGAGGCCAACCAGGTCACCGCCGAGTCGCAGGCGAGTGCTGCCTCTGTGGGCAACGAGGGCTCTGACTCCCAGGTCGACAGCGACGCAAGCCTGTCTGAGAGTCTCTCGACGTCCGCCAGCGCCGAAGCCTCCACGTCGGCAAGTGCCTCCTCCAGCCAGGAGGCGTCCGAGAGGGACTCGGTTGCGGAGAGCCTCTCCACCCAGAGGAGCGCGTCCGTCTCCACGATCGAAAGCCAGCAGTCGAGCGAGGCCGACTCGATAGCCTCTGCGAGCGAGTCTGCGGAGCAGTCCACCGTCCTCTCGACGAGCGCCGCGACCTCCGTCTCGGAGTCCGCCTCGGCAGAGCGCTCCCAGGAGGAGTCCACGCTCGTCTCCCAGTCCGAGTCAGCGGAGTCCGCGTCCGAGTCCCAGAGCGAGTCGCTCTCGATTGCCGCCTCCGAGGAGGCGTCGAGGGCGCAGAGCGTCTCTGCCAGTTTGTCCCAGACCGTGAGCGAGGCAAACTCCGCATACGCCTCCGCGTCCACCTCGTTCTCTGAGGCGGGTCTCCAGAAGGAGTACCTCGAGAACCTCATCTCTCAGATTGAGGTTGCGAGGCAGCACCTGAAGGCGATTCAGGAGAGGGCGCTTGCGGAGCATAGGTCGCTTGCTGCAGATTCCGCGTACTGGAGGGCTGGAGAGGGACCCCGGACAAAATCCCGGACCTCGGGAGGGTCCAGGAAGGAGTCCGGATGTACACGAGGGAGGAGCGCGAGGGGATCCTCTGGGAGTTCCACCGGAGCGGCCTGAGCGTGAGCCGCGCCTGCAGGGAGCTTCCGATGTTCCCCCACAGGAACGTCCTCGCGGACTGGCTGCGGGCGGAGGCCGCCGGCGAGCTCGTCGCCCGGGAGATGCCCGGCAGGGCCGGCCGCATGCACTGCACGCACCGAGCCGGCGGCCCCACGAGCGCCGCCGCGAGGGCGCGGCGTGGTAGCCTTCCCCGTCGTGGGACGGGGGCGAGCGGACGGGGGCCGACCTTGGCGGACATCGAGAGGCACGCGGGGCAGACGGACTGGCGCGACTGGGGCGCCGACCTGCCGGAGGACCCCGCGGAGCGGGCGAGGATGACCGAGGTAAAGCTCGCCGAGGCCCTGGCGGTGTTGGACGTCCTAAAAGCACCCGCCCCTGGCTCTTTGACCAGCGGGGAGAGGTACCTCGCGGGGCAGGCGGCCAGGGAGGCGAGCCCGGCGGTCAGGCTCGCTGACGTCTGCGAGACCCTCTCCATACCCAAGAGCACCTACCTCGGCCAGGCGGCCAGGCTCTCCCGCCCCGACCCGAAGGCGGCCCTCAGGGCGCGCGTCCGCGCGTCCTTCGAGGCCTCCGGCGGCACCTTCGGCTCCGAGAGCGTCACCGCCGACCTGAGGCGCGGCGAGGGCGAGCCCGTCTCGTGGCGCGACCTCGCGGAGGGCGACGAGGGGACGCCGGTCATCGCCTCCGAGAAGGTCGTGAGGGCCATCATGCGGGAGGAGGGCCTCGTCGCGAGGAAGGCGGCCCAGATGCGCAGGAGGGCCCGCTACAACAGCTACCGCGGCGAACTCGCCCCGAGGCCCGACAACCTGCCGCTCGGGGAGGACGGCACGCACGACTTCCGCGCCGGCGAGCCCGGCCTGCTCTGCGTCACCGACGTCACCGAGTTCGCCCTCGACGGCTACAAGGCCTACCTCTCGCCCGCGATCGACTGCTTCGACGGGAGGCCCGTCTGCTGGAGGGTCTCGCTGCACCCGGACAAGGAGCTCATGGTGGGCATGCTCGGGGACCTGGTGGGGGCCGTGGGGCCGACCGAGGCGCGCCCGCTGGTGGTCCACACCGACGGCGGGGCGGTGTACATGACGGACGACTGGGCCTCGGCGTGCGAGGAGGGCCACGTCACCCGCTCGATGTCGCGCAAGGCGAGGAGCCCCGACAACGCGAGGTGCGAGGGCTTCTTCGGGACGCTCAAGAGCGACTTCTTCGAGGGCGTCGACTGGGACGGGGTCCCGTTCGAGGAGTTCAGGGACAGGCTCGACGCCTACGTGGTCTGGTATCGTGACGTGAAGCCGAAGAAGTCGCTCGGCTGGAGGACGACGGCGGAGTACAGGAGGGACCTGGGCTACGGCTACACGCTGGCGGCCTAGGTCCGGAAAATCGTCCGGGGTCCC
>Ga0214927_100322_pt1 | contig 11712 bp, 10 predicted proteins | sample Stichaenrichm16X_FD_168612 | JGI IMG/M metagenome (GOLD analysis project Ga0214927, IMG submission 168612) | Xylose enriched microbial communities from anaerobic bioreactor in Madison, Wisconsin, United States - 16X | ecosystem: Engineered > Bioreactor > Anaerobic > Unclassified | place: USA...
ATATGGATGACGGCAAAGTTTATTTAATCGTCACTGATGTAAGAGTTAGAGGGTTATTGTAAAATATTTAGATGAACTATATCGCTTCAGGATTTTAAGTAAACAAAATGCCTATGTAGTTCATGTTTTGAATGCTCTGAACATTGAGTTGAATGAAGATAAAGTTGATATAAATGCTTTGAACAATGATGCGCTTAAGCGTAAACAAAAAACGTCAATTTCTATATTATATAGAAATTGATGTTTTTTTAATCAACAATATTGATGTTCTAGACATTGTATTGTTATTTATACGTGTTTATAAGGTGCGACGTTTTGGTTTACTGTCGTCTGAAAGTCTAAATGATAATAGTAATCCAATTGCTGAGATAACTGTAGCAATGATAAACGTTACGTTAACACCATGAATTATACCAGTAATACCGTCTTGAGGTATTGCTGAAACTGACATTATAGTAATAAAGACTGCAGTACCAATAGCACCTGCCATTTGTCTAAATGTATTGTTCATGGCAGTAGCATGTGCGATTAAATCATTTGGCAGTTGGTTAATTGCTAATGTCGTCATAGGCATCATAACCATGGCGATTGAAACCATTCTCAATGCATTAGAAGTAGCGAGATACGTAAATGTTGTATGCTCTGTTAACATTGTAAATGGTAATGTCGAAACAACTAGTACGAATAAGCCAATTCGAGCGAGCCATTTACCACCGAATTTATCGAATAAATAACCAGTTATTGGGTTCATCATACCCATAATAATTGCACCTGGTAATAAGACTAAACCAGATTTTAAGGCTGAGTATTGTAGCATGTTTTGCATATAAAGTGGCAAGATAATATTTGTTGCAATAAGTACACCAAATACAAACATACTTAGTACCGTACCTAACGTATAAATACCGTAACTAAATACTCTGAACTCAAGCATAGGTTCTTTTAAGTTTAATTGACGACGGATAAATATAACGAGTGAAACGATACCAACAACAAGCGGTGCAATAAATTGTACGCTAGTCCAACCTGCTTCACCAACAGAACTGAAACTATATAATAAGCCACCAAATCCTAATGTAGATAAGATAACTGAAGCAATATCTAATTTTGGATGTGTTGTTTCTGTAACGTTCTTCAATAGGAATATAGAAGCAATAATGATAATAATCGCGATAGGGAATACAACATAGAAGACACTTCTCCATGATAGGTGTTCGACTAATATACCTGATAAAGTAGGTCCGATAGCTGGAGCAAATGCGATAACAAGTCCAAACAGACCCATTGCAGTACCGCGTTTTTCTTTAGGGAAAGTTAAAAATAGTATTGTTTGCATTAACGGCATCATTATACCTGCGCCTGCTGCTTGTAAGACACGTCCGATTAATAGCATTGAAAAATCAATACCGACTGCACAAAGCAACGTACCTACTGCAAAAATACTCATTGCAGTTAAGAATAACTGCCTCGATGTAAAGCGTTCAATTAAAAATGCAGTTACAGGAATCATAATCCCGTTTACTAACATAAATATAGATTGTAACCATTGTACTGTACTTTCTGACACTTGGAGATCTTTCATTATTGGTGGTAATGCTGTTCCAAGTAAAGTTTGGTTTAAAATAGTTATAAAAGCCCCTGATAATAGAACGATAAACAGAGGTATTCTCTTTTCAACATGGAAATTTCCAGTTTCTGTCAATGTACTCACTTCTTTCTTAACAAATTACACATCTAAATATTATAGCACTTGAAACGTTGTAAATCTAAAAGTTGAACTTATTTTTTAAAATTTATCTGTGAGAAGTTTGAAATATTGTCATGAAAGGGAGTTCTTATGTTGGGTATATAGCAATTTAGTTTTGTTATGCATCAAAAAGTTGTATGAAAATATAAATGAGGGTGAGACATGATAGGTGTCTCATACCCTCGATTTAATTAAAAGTAGCTGAATTCATAGATTTTAAATTAAGGTGTATTATTTAAATGGTTTGGTCTCATTTTTAGAGGAGAAAAAGCATAATCGACGTTATCCCAATTTAGAAAATCCGCGAATTTTAAATAAGACGCTTTGAAAAATTGAGTTATTGTATCGATATCATGATGTTGTTTATATTCGATTAGATATTCCATTAATTGTTGATCAAAATAGCAATCTTTAGGAAATTGATGGTCAGTATCAAAAGGTTGATCTGCAAAAGGATACGGTAAAACAAAGAATGTTGGACCTTCAAACTGGTCATCACCAAACCAAAAGCCAAATTCAATCATTTCTTCATCAAAAGCCGCACGTTCAATGACCATGCTATCATTTTCAAATGGTGCTGATTTATCTTTGACGATAATACAAGAAATATCAAATGTTCCCCAAAATAGGCCAGGTTTAGATTTTCTTACTCTTAAGCCATTAATGAAATTTGCCTCAGCATGGTAAGCAAATTTCATCAATGCTAATGCCTCTGATGCAATTTTATCATCGTAATGATGATGTTCTACGTCATTTTCAAACGGTATCGGATTTGGTACTTCTTGTGGCAAAGTGTTAACTTTTAAATGAATATCTGATTGATTTAACAGTTTTTCAATTTCATTATAATAATATTGTATAGTTCTTCCATTTTTTAAGGCAATATCATGTACATGTTGGTCAATGACGATTTCAATATGGTGTTGCATCAGGTTAACGCTTAATGCAAATGTATGTGTTCCATAGCTTAACATACCAGTTGAAAAGCCTTGGACATCTATATTTAGCGTCACGTGTGACCATTGAGGTTCTTGATGACTTGCTTCTAATTTATATTTACCTAGAATCTGTGATAATAAATGTAGCGTATCTTTTTCATTTTCCTAATCCTTGAAATTCATATTATGAATACCACCTCATATATTATTTACTATAAATTTTATTCCACGGATACTAAAGATAAAACACAATATAAAAATGCTTGTACCAAGTATATTAAAGTATCATTTGTTATAATGAAAAAATGATATGAATATATGAACTAATCAAGTATGTGTTAATATGTAGTTCATAACAAAAACGAATGTGAACGCAGTACTATTTTCTGAATAATCAAAATACAACTTGATATTGTTCTGTATATTGTAAAATTAATCACCGAAATAAGGAGAGTAACCAATGAATAAAGCAGATTTAATTGCTCCAGAAACATATAACATCGTTAGCGAAATTGAAAAATATGCAAATAATCCGTCAAAAAAAGCGATTATTTTTAATGATCAAACTGGTAAAGAACGGGATATAACGTATAACCAATTGATAAAAAATGCAAACAAAGTTGGCCATATGTTTTTAAAATATGGCCTAAAAAAAGGCGATAAGTTATTAATCATGATGCCACGTGCGATTGAGACATATGAAATATATTTAGCCGCATGGAAATTAGGTATTATTATTGTGCCTAGTTCTGAAATGTTGCGTACTAAAGACTTACAATATCGTATAACACATGGTGAAATTAAGGCAGTTGTAGCCACAGGTGATAGCATCGAAGAGTTCAAAGGTGTTAAAGAATATGACTCATTACTTAAATTTATAGTTGGCAGCAAGGAAGATAATTGGATTAACGTTGAAGACGCGCAAACTGATGCCTCAGATGAGCTTGATACAGAAGCAACTTCAAGAGAAGATATCGCTTTATTATCGTATACTTCAGGCACAACAGGCAATCCAAAAGCAGTTGTCCACTCTCATGGTTGGGGATATGCGCATTTACAGATGGCTCCCAAGCATTGGTTAAGTATAACTGAAGATGATATCGTATGGGCAACAGCAGCACCGGGCTGGCAAAAATGGGTATGGAGTCCATTTTTATCAATTATGGGTTCAGGCGCAACGGCATTTGTTTATAATGGTAAATTTAATGCTGAGAAATATCTTGAATTATTAGAAACGTATCAAATCAATGTGCTTTGCTGTACACCAACAGAATATCGTTTAATGGCAAAATCTCCTGATTTAACAAAATATAATTTGTCACATTTACATAGTGCTGTATCTGCTGGAGAACCATTAAATAAAGAAGTTGTTAATAAATTTCAACAAAACTTTAACTTAACTGTTAGAGATGGCTATGGTCAGACAGAGAGTACGTTGTTAATCGGTTTCTTAAAGGATACAAAAGGACGTCCTGGGTCAATGGGTAAAGCTATTCCAGGTAGTTATGTTACAGTAATCGATGAAGATGGTAATCCTGCACGACCCAATGAAGTAGGGAATATTGCAGTGCCGTTAGACTTACCTGCATTATTTAAAGGCTATTATAAAGATGAAGCACGTACTGCGGATCCACAAGTTGGAGAATACTTTATTACTGGAGATTTAGCAAAAATGGATGAAGATGGTTACTTTTGGTTTGAAGGTAGAAGAGATGATATCATCATAAGTTCTGGCTATACCATAGGACCATTTGAAGTAGAAGATTCACTGACGAAACACCCATATGTAAAAGAATGTGCAGTCGTAGCGAGTCCACATGAAATTAGAGGGAATATCGTCAAAGCGTTTGTCATCTTGCAAGATGATGTTACAGGTGATGAAACTATTGTTAAAGAATTACAAAATTTTGTTAAACAAGACGTAGCACCTTATAAATATCCAAGAGCGATTGAATTTGTAGAAGATTTACCTAAAACAAATTCAGGTAAGATTAGACGCATTGAATTAAGAGAAGCGGAAAAAGAAAAATATTTATAAATCAATGTTGATTCATTAGAAAGAAAGCGCCCATCATTATTATTGTCAGTATGATGGGCGCTTGTTTTGTGTGTGAGTAATGTTATATCAAAATAAAAACATGGAACGCTACCGTTCCATGTTTTTTAGTAAATATATTTATTATTGGAAACTTGCTCCGATTAAGGCAAATCCAATTGATACAACGATGTATACAATTGCCCAAATAATTGAAGCTTTTTTAGACAAGCGATTCGTTGCAAAGAGCATGATGCCAAATACATATGCGCTGATGAGTGTTTGTAAGTTAAGTGTGCCTAACATTTGGTTGCCTTTATCAAAGACATTTAAGCTTGCAATATTATAATCTGTAGGCGATAAACCAGCAATCCATTGAATTAATAAAATAATTAAACCTACGATGCCAGTAATTATAGTAAAACTTAATGTTGCAGAAAAGATAGGTTTTGCAGTTGCATCAGATTTCATTATCTTAGAAATAACTAAAAAGATTAAAAATGTAATACCAATACCAAATATACCACCAATTAAACCAGCGACGATGCCACCAATTAAACCAATCATTTGCATATTGCCCATATCTTGAGCACTTGCACCTGCATCTTGATAAATTTCATTGTAATCAATTGACATAGCACCTACTGCAGTTGAGAGTGCAATGACTACGATTGCAATGATTAGTTTGAGTCCCCATTTAGGTTGTGCACGTAATTTTGAAAAATGTTGTGCGAATGGTAAGTTAGAATTTTCCATGAATCCCTTGCCCCCTATATATATTATTTTCCAAAGCATAACATTACCTACAATATTTTAAAACACTTTTAAGAAAAACTTTAAATAAAATTAAAAAAATAAAATCTTTTTGATTACTATTGCCAATATTACAATATTGTTAGGTATATATTCACTGAAAAATATTGTATATAAAATAATGTTATGCATTATATTTTTTGTTGTGTGATTATGATAGTATCTAAAATGAATAATAATTTAAAGGAGTGTTTTAGCATTGAAGAAAAAGTGGATGTGGATTATCGGTGTTATTGTCGTTATCGTATTAATTGCAATTGCATTAATTTTAAAGCAAGCAAATAGTAGCTCAGACAAAAAGGATGGTTATGATACATATAAAGTGGAGAAAGAAAGTCCACTCAATTTAGAAGGTAAAGCTTCACCTAAATCAGTTAAAACATATAATAACAACAGTCAATTGGGAACGTATGTAAGTACACAAGTTGATGATGGTCAATCAGTTAAACAAGGTGACCCACTCATCAATTATGAAATTAATAATAATAAACGCCAACAATTAGTTGATAAAGTGGACAATGCAAAAGATGAAAATGAGAGAGCGGAAGCACAACAACAACTTAACCAATATGATCGTCAAGTGAACGATAGTATTTACGCTGCTTTTGACGGTAAAATTGATATTCAAAATAAAGAAAACGTTTCTGACGGAGAGCCTATTTTACAACTTGTTGCAGATGAACCACAAATTAAAGCAACTGTAACTGAATTTGATTTAGGGAAGATTAAAGAAGGCGACAAAGTAGACGTTAAAGTAACAAGTACTGGTAAAAAAGGTAAAGGCGAAATCAAGAAAATTTCAGAGTTGCCAAAAAGTTACGAAGAGAGTTTAAGTAAATCTGGAGGCGGAGCAGCAGCTGGTTCAGGTAGTGAGGAAGACGGCGGTGCTCAAGCTTCTAATCCAGTTTCTGACCCAAGCAGTGGTAGTGACTCAGATTCATCGAAATATACAATCGTAATTAGTGATATTGATATCCCTGTACGTGCAGGTTATTCCATGGAAGTTGAAGTGCCATTAGATGCCATTAAATTACCAAAATCAGTATTAACTAAAGATAATAATGTTTTTGTATTAGGTAAAGACAATAAAGTTGAAAAACGTGATATTAAAATTGATAAAGTAAACGGTGAAATTTTTGTAAAAGAGGGTCTGAAAAAAGGTGACAAATTAATTAAAAACCCTAAAAAATCTATGAATGATGGAGACAAAGTTGAGGTGTCATCATGATAGAACTTGTAGATATCAATAGACATTTCAAAAACGGCGATGAAGAAAATCACATTTTAAAAGACATCAATATCAACATTAAAGAAGGAGAATTCATAGCAATTATGGGGCCTTCGGGTTCTGGTAAAAGTACACTCATTAACATATTAGGGTTTATTGACAGAGGCTATGAAGGTGCTTATTTGTTTAATAAAGAGAATTATAAAAAAAGTTCGGATAATGAATTGGCAGAAATTAGAAATAAAACAGTAGGATTCGTTTTCCAGAACTTCAAATTAATTCAAAACAATACGATATTGGAAAATGTGAGCATTCCGTTAGTTTATGCAGGATTAGGGTCACAAGCACGTAAAGAAAAAGTAATCAATACATTACATGATGTTGGACTATATGATAAAGAAAATTTAGTACCTAATAAATTATCAGGAGGGCAACAACAGCGTGTAGCCATTGCACGTGCTATCATCAATAACCCGAAATTTATCATTGCTGACGAACCTACAGGGGCACTTGATTCTAAAACGTCTGAAGATATTATTAATTTATTTATGAAATTAAATAAAGAACATCGCACAACGATGATTCTCGTAACACATGATCGCAAAGTAGCAGATAAAGCAGATCGCATTATTCATATACTAGATGGTCGTGTCCAAAGAGAAGAGGTGGTTGAATGAAGAATTTATCAAATATCATCGCCATTTCATTCAAATCCATTTTAAAGAATAAGCGTCGTAATATTTTTACTATGATTGGTATCATCATTGGTATTGCTGCAGTCATTACGATTATGTCTCTAGGTAATGGGTTTAAACAAACGGCATCAGAACAATTTGAAGATACAGGTGCAGGCAAAGATTCTGCTACGGTTAATTATATGACGAGTAGTGGTGAAGGTGCGAAAGATAATCCTTTTAGCCAGCAAGATTTGGATATTGCTAAACAAGTAAATGGTGTTACAGATGCAAAAATCAAAGAAAGTGACGATCAAGGTTATTCTGCAAAAATGACGAATGCCCAGAAAAAAGGCGACGTCAGCATTTTAAAGAAAAAAGAAATGACTAGCCCAGAAAAAGGCAAAGGCTTTAATGAAGACGATAATGAACTGAACAAAAAAGTCGTTACAGTCGATGACAAAATTGCCAAAGATGTATTCAATAATGATGCGATAGGTAAAACATTATATATTGATGATCAAGGATTTGAAGTTGTAGGCATAGCAAACGACGCTATGAACCCATCAGCTGTTAATATGCCTGCAAATACATTTGATAGATATATGGGACAATTAACGCAAGATTTTCCATCACTCCAATTATCATTAGCAGATGGTGCTGACAAGAAAGAAGTCGCAGACAAAGTCGCTAAAGAATTGAATAAAAAAGGTTCAGGCGCAGGCGATGGTAACTATAGTTACACAGATATGGAAGAATTTATGAAAAATATTAATAAAGTATTTGATGGCATTACTTACTTTGTGTCTGCTGTTGCAGGTATTTCATTATTTATCGCCGGAATCGGTGTTATGAATGTGATGTATATTTCAGTAACAGAGCGTACAGAAGAAATTGCAATTCGTCGTGCATTTGGTGCGAAAGCGCGCGATATTGAGATCCAGTTCTTGGTAGAAAGTGTTGTACTATGTGTGATTGGCGGTATCATTGGTCTAATCATAGGTATACTTGTCGCAAGCCTGGTAGATGCAGTAACGCCAGACTATATTAAGAGTGCGGTTAGTCTAAGTTCAGTACTCATTGCTGTAGGTGTTTCTACATTAATTGGTATCGTATTTGGTTGGATTCCAGCGCGTTCAGCAGCTAAGAAAGAACTCATTGATATTATTAAGTAATATTTTAAAAAGATGTAAAAAGAAACATTATCTTATATAAAATAGTTTCGTCATTTCATGCTATTCAAGTTGGCTAGAAAAGCGTAAACATTATAGCTCATGTATAAATATGACATGCAACAGGCTGGGACAAAAGAATTGTCTCAGCCTTTTATCCCATTGAACTCTAATTATCTTTGTTGGGTGGAATGATGTAGTCATTTTAAATACAATTAACAGTTAATGGCTTTTAGTTATTACGTATTTAGATATACATTTAATTAAAAATAAATATTTTTGAAAAATGTATTGTGTATTATAACGAGGTGTATTATGTTAATTTAGAAAGTGATTTAATGTAAAAGGTTAAGATTTTATCAAAAAATGAAATATAGGGGGTTATCATGGAGTATTTGCTCAATGTACAAAATTTAAACAAAACTTACGTTGATTCAGATTTTAATTTAAATCAAATTAATCTAACAATTGAACCCAATACAGTGGTAGGACTTATTGGAAAAAACGGTTCTGGTAAATCTACGTTGATTAATACATTAGTGGGAAATCGCTTTGCAGATGCTGGGGACATTCGGTTTTTTGATACACAGATTTCTCGCGATGACTATGCGTATAAAGAACACCTAGGCGTTGTATTTGATGATCTTCGACTGCCTAATAAACTTAACGCAAAACAAATTAGTAAAGTGTTTTCTAATATTTATCGCACATGGGATGAACAACATTTTTTTGAAATGTTGGAGAATTTTGAATTACCGAAAGAACGTCAAATTAAAACTTTTTCCCGTGGTATGAGTATGAAAATTTCAATATCTATTGCTCTGTCTCATGATAGTAAACTTTTAATTTTAGACGAAGCTACGGCAGGGATGGATGTTTCGGGACGTGAAGAAGTATTAGAAATACTTGAAGATTTTGTTGATGAAGGTAACGGTATTTTAATTTCATCACATATTTCGGAGGATATTGAGACGCTTGCAGATAAATTAGTATTTATGAAAAATGGGCGTATTTTATTACAAGAGCATAAAGATACATTACTAAATGATTATGGCATTGTTTCGTTTGAAGAAGGGGAATTTGATGTTAATCACAGTAATGTTGTTGCTTATCGCATACATAAAGGAACAGGGAAAGCACTTGTAAACCAAAATAAAGATATAGAGTTAGCACAGCCATTAAAAAATATTGATGATGCCACAAAAATATTAATGAGAGGAGAATTAGCATGAAGGGTTACTTACTGAGTTATTATTTTACAAATCAAAAATCAATTTATATATATTTATTGTTAAGTATTCCAATTTGTTTGTTTTTCTCCTTTACAAATCCAATAATGGCTAGTTTCATGCCTATGATATTTTTAGTTTCACCAGCTACAGATAATTTAAAAAATGAAAAAGACTCAAAGTGGATGTATTTTGTTTCTACATTACCCTATAGCAGAAACACTTATGTGAGTAGTCATTTTGCATTTTATAGCTTATTGGCACTAACAGGGATGGTGGTGTCACTTGTGATTAATGCAATTGTTGCAGGTAGTATTGTTAGTGGAGTGAATTCAGCGTTGCTTGGTACAGGATTTATCGCGTTGTATTCGCTTATTTTCCCATTTACTTTTAAAATGGGTGCGGAAAAATCAAATGTCATATTTATGATTGTATCTATTATCGTAGTCATTTTATTCTTTGTTTATTATTTTGTAGGTATGGCCATATTATCAGGAACAGGTAATCTTATAGAAGAAATTAGTAAAAACCTGTGGTATGGTGGTATTTTTGCATTGATTGGCTTAATCGTTATGGTGCTTTCATTTATTGCTTCTAAACAAGCATTTAAGTATAAAGAGTTATAATGAACAAAGCTTAACTACTGTCTATCTTGACAAACACGAATAATCGTTATATCTTATTAATATTAAAAGTTTAAAATTTAGGCATACTTTTCTATGTTTTTCTATATAATTAAAGCTTTAGCAAGTTGTTAATCAGTGTGTATTGGCAAATTGAAAAAGTGAATAAATAGTAGTGGAAATAAGAAATTGTACGTCTTAACGTAAAAAAATATAAAATTAGCATATTTTAAAATAAATGAATATATAATAGGTAGCAAAGCAAAACACTCATCATATGTGCGTTGTAATGAAGCCGACAATGATAATAAGTCAGTAATCGATTTATTATTAATTGTCGGCTTTTTTCGTGGAAAATATAATTTTAAATTAAGTGTTTTATTACTATTATAAATTTAAATGTCGTAGTACAGAAGGTAAGGTGATAATCTTGATTGACGCGCATATTTTTATAACATTATTATTTCTAACTCTAATTATTTCAATTTTAAGTAGTCTCTTTTTCTTAATAAAAAAAATATCGCCTAAATATGCACGAATACATATTTATTTTGTAGCATTACCGGCAATTGTGGCTAACTTAGGTCTTATATTGTCACAGAAAAATATAGAGATAGGTATATGGCGGTCTGACGTATTATCTTGGCTCATGGTTGGTTTTGTCCTCGTTATTGGTGTGATCATCCAACGTTACTGTATTCGTTATTTAGCTGGTGATAAAAGCTATAAAAAATACTTCACTTTATTTACTTTTACGACTACCTTCGCATCATTTGCTTGGTTAACTGCGGATATGAGAATTATGGTGATCAGTTGGGGATGTACATTATTAGGACTTACGATTTTGATTAGTTTAACAAGCGCCTGGAAAGTTACACGTGAAGCAGCGAAGGTAACAGGTAGGTTATTCATGTTAAGTTGGGTTGCGTTATTAAGTGCTGTTTTGTGGATTGGATTATCTACCGGTGAATGGCATTATTCTGTAGCTTTAAATGAAGCACATCTATCCATGCTTAACGGTTTGGCACAATTTGGTATTAATTTACTCATTGTACTAGCTGTTATGATTCCAGCGGCACAATGGCCCTTTCAACGTTGGTTAATCGAATCTGTAGCAGCACCTACACCAGTTTCTGCGATTATGCATGCTGGTATCGTTAATGCTGGTGGTATTATGTTAACCAGGTTTTCAGGCATTTTTAGTGGCGACATTGCATCTGTAATTTTATTAATTTTTGCAAGTGTCTCAGTAT
>Ga0214927_100325_pt1 | contig 11593 bp, 9 predicted proteins | sample Stichaenrichm16X_FD_168612 | JGI IMG/M metagenome (GOLD analysis project Ga0214927, IMG submission 168612) | Xylose enriched microbial communities from anaerobic bioreactor in Madison, Wisconsin, United States - 16X | ecosystem: Engineered > Bioreactor > Anaerobic > Unclassified | place: USA...
GGACGCGCTCAGCTCTGGAATTCATTGTTGTTGGCCTCCTAACATGTGAATAGAGTAAAATGCTTACATCTCACATCTTAGAAGGTTTTGCCTGGAAGGTATACCCGCCATCAGATAATTCGCTTACATTTCGGGAAAGATGAAGAGCTTAATGTGGGGAAATACTTAAAGGAGTTCGGAGCCACAAAGGTGCTTTTACACTATGGCGGTCACTCTGCTGAGAAGAGCGGTCTTCTGGATAAGGTCCGCAAGGCTATGAAGGATGAGAACATCCCGTTCGTTGAGCTCGGTGGAGTTCGTGCGAACCCGTCGATCGAGCTGGTAAGAAAGGGCGTTAAGCTTGCCATTGACGAGAATGTCGATTTCGTTCTCGCTGTCGGCGGCGGTTCTGTTATGGATTCGTCGAAAGCCATCTCTCACGGCGCCGCAAATCCGGGAGTTGACGAGTGGGACATTCAGACCAAGAAGGTTCCGTTTACGAAGTCTCTGAAGAAGGGCTGCATCTTAACTCTCGCTGCAGCAGGCTCGGAGATGAGCGATTCGTGCGTTATTTCAAATGATGAGGTTCATGCCAAGAAGGGTATCAACTGTCCGCAGAACAGGATGTGCTTCGCAATCGAGGATCCGTGCCTCACATTTTCTGTTCCGAAGTACCAGACAGCCTGCGGCGCTGTAGATATTTCGATGCATACGATCGAGAGATACTTTAATGTCGGAGATCACACCGATCTGCCGGATGCTATTGCAGAGGCTGTTATCCGTGAGAACAACAAAGCCGGAAAGATCTGCTGCGATGACCCTAATAACTACGAGGCGCGCGCCACTATGATGTGGGCAAGCTCACTTGCACACAACGACCTGACTGGTCTTGGCCGTGGCAAGTTCCTGCAGCTGCACCAGTTCGAGCATGTTATGAGCGCTGTTTATCCGAGCATTACTCATGGCGCTGGCCTTGCAGCTCTCTGGCCATCCTGGGCCCGTTACAATATGAAGTACAACAAAAAGCGCTGGGCCAAGTACGCTGAGAACGTCTGGGGCGTAAAGTGCGATCCGGCTGATCCTGATGAGGGCATCAACAAGGCCATAGATATGCAGGAGAACTATTACCGTTCGATCGGAATGCCTGTAACTCTCCGCGAGCTTTCAGATGAGATCAAAGAGAGTGATATCGAGAAGTTCGCTGACATGGTTTCTGAGAACGGAAATCGTGTTCTTCCAGGACCAAAGCCACTCGACAGAGATGACATTCTTGCAATCTTTAAGATGGCATATTAATTTCAGGCTCCGCGGAGTCTGAAGTAAAACACGGGAGCCGTACAGGCTCCCGTTTTCTGTGTTTTAAAAATACTTATAGTTTATACCAGTATGCGCTTTTTACATAGCAATTTTTAAATTTATTCAGTTGTAAAAAACCGCCGCACAATTTATAATGTTAAGTAGTTTGTTTTATATCTGCGATGAAGCGGAGGACTTTTATGAAGATAACTGAGTACGAAAAGAGACACCTGAGGGAGCTTAGAAGTGGGGCGGCCGGATGTGCACTTTTCCTGAAGAGAAATAGTGACTTTCCACTGGACGGGCCGTGTGAGATCGGGCTCTATGGAAGCGGGGCCAGGCAGACTTTAAAAGGCGGCACCGGCTCGGGAGAAGTGAATTCGAGATTTTACTATACAGCTGAGCGGGGGCTTGAGAGGGCCGGATTTACGATCGCGACGAAAGACTGGCTTGACAAGTACGACGCAGCGAAAAAGGAAAAACACGCTTCATTTGTAAAGAGTGTAAAGACAGAAGCAGCTAAGTCTGGTATGAACCCGATTCAGTATTCGATGGGAAAGATCGAACCTGAACCTGAATATGATATTTTGACTGAGAGCGGAGAGGTGGCAGTCTATGTGCTCTCGCGTGTCTGTGGTGAGGGCTCGGACAGAAAGGGCATCAGAGGGGATATCCTGCTGACGAAGACAGAGATAAGCGATATCCTGCAGCTTAAGGCAGATTACAGGAGATTTATCCTTGTATTAAATGTCGGCGGGCCGGTCGATCTGTCGCCTGTAGTGAACGTCGTTGACAACATTCTGCTTCTGTCACAGCTTGGAGCTGTGACCGGAGTGGTGCTCGCAGATATTCTGCTTGGGAAGGCAGATCCGTCAGGAAAGCTTTCTACTACATGGGTTTCATGGAATGATCACGAGATCGTCGGAGATTTTGAAGAGAAGAACGACACCAGATACCGCGAAGGAATATATGTAGGATACAGATACTATGACGCAGCCGGCGTCAAGCCGCTTTTCCCATTCGGATTCGGGAAGAGCTATACAGACTTTGAAGTGACTCCACAGGATGCGTCGCTTCTAGACGGTATCCTGACTGTGTCTGCTAAAGTAAAAAATACCGGTTCATTTGCCGGAAGAGAAGTCGTGGAAGTCTATGCGTCACTTCCGGATGACAGGATAGATACACCGCGCAAAGTTCTGGCTGGCTTTGTAAAGTCTAAAACAATCGAACCGGGAGAAGAAGTGACAGTCTCTGCGGACGTGGATCTTAGGGATATCACAGTCTATGACGAGGCAGGAGCCGCCTACATCATACCGGCAGGAGACACCGTAATCTCTGTGGGTGACAGCTCCAAAGATACCAGAACTGCCTGCATTCTTCGCGCGTCAGAGGATGTAAAGGTGAAGCAGGTCAGGAATTCACTTGGAGAGACGGATTTTAAGGATTATACTCCGGATGATAGAAGAGTGATCCCGCAGGATGCTGTGAACGCGAAAGTGATCGGGCTGTCTCAGACAGATATCGACTGCCTCGATGTAAATTACGATGAGACGGACAGAGTGGACCCTGTCGTCAGTGAAATGTCCGATGAAGAGCTTGCGATGCTTTCTGTCGGAGCATTTCAGAACGGAGGCATTGCCAGCACGATCGGTCTGGCGGGGACCAGGGTTCCAGGAAGCGCGGGCGAGTCATACGAAGATAGGAAAAAAGGCATAAGAGCCCTTGTGATGGCCGATGGCCCGGCTGGGCTTAGACTCGACAGAGAGTACGGAGAGGACAAAAAGGGCAGATATTCCTATGGAAATCCGATGCTTAATTCCCTGTTCGAGTATTCGCCTAAGTTAGTAAAGCTCTGGCCCACTATCCAGAGAAAACTTGCAGAACGCCGCACGGCAAAGGGCGGTCGGAAAAAGTACCAGTTTGCGACAGCTATCCCTATCGGAACAGCCCTTGCACAGAGCTGGGACAGAGATTTTGCGGAGCAGTGCGGAGATATCGTCGGGGAAGAGATGGAGATATTTGGCGTTGATATCTGGCTTGCGCCGGCTATGAATATCCACAGAAGCATCAGATGCGGAAGAAATTTTGAATACTATTCTGAGGACCCGCTAATAAGCGGGCATATGGCAGCGTCTATTACGAAAGGTGTCCAGAAACATCCGGGAAGATACACGACGATAAAGCATTTCGCAGCCAACAATCAGGAGAGAAACAGAATGGTTTCGAATTCCTGCGTAAGTGAGAGAGCTCTCAGAGAAATCTACCTGAGAGGTTTTGAAATAGCTGTAAGGGAGTCACACCCGGGCTTTGTCATGAGCAGCTACAACCTGATAAATGGAGTTCATTCATCTGAGAGAAGAGATCTGATGACAGATATTCTAAGAAGTGAATTCGGATTTGATGGAGCCTTGATGACGGACTGGATAGCTCCTATGATGGCCGAGAAGGGTTCAAAGTGGGCTTATCCATCGCCTGTGAAGGTGGCAGCCTCAGGCACTTCACTGTTTATGCCGGGAAGCCTGCATGACTATCAGGAGATTTTAAAAGGCCTTGAGCAAAAAAACATCACCAGACATCAGCTTGAGATAAATGTGAGCAGATTAATTAAATTTACGAAGTAATTTCCTGTTCATTTTTTTACAGAATTGGTGTATGATATAAGTTACTTGTAAAAAAAGGAGAGAATTTTTCAGGAGGTTATATGAAGAAAAAAGTCAACACTTCATCGTCTGTGGCGAGAAGGAGCTCGGTTAGAGGAAAGCTGATGAAGCTCATTGCTCCACTCGTGCTTGTCATGGTATTTGTACTGATTTTAATCGCAGATCTCTCTTCGACAAAGAGAATCAGGCAGATGGCTACTGATGAGCTGACCGCGTCTGTGGCAAATCAGGCTGAAAGTATCAATTCCTGGATGGATGAGAATCTGGCAGATTTTTCATCTGTCAAGCACCTGATAGAGCAGACACAGCCGGGTATGTCGGCGCTTCAGCATATTATCGATGCTACATACGGCTACAATTCAAATGCCGCCGATGGTCTTCACATCGGAACAGCCACCGGAAAGGTTATAAAGCCTACGAAATCGTCGTATTCCGCAGCTAATCCTGAGGATTCCACCTGGTTTAAGCAGGGAACTACTTCTGTTTCGATGCACTTCGGAAGTGCCTATGACGATGGCTATGGCAATATGATAATCAGTGCGACCGGTATGCTTGATGACGGTTCTGATGAGCTCAAAGTCATCGGAGCAGATCTCTCTCTGAACAAGATTTCCACTATCGTAAACTCCGGAGTAAAGATGACAGATGCCAAGGCTATGCTTATCGATACGAACGACAACACGATCCTTGCGAGCCCTGATATCACTCTCTCTGGAAAGAAGCTTGGAAAGAACTCTACATCTCCGCTTCTTAAAGGCATAGCAGGAAATATTGCCACGATGAATTACAACAATTCTACTATCGCAGGAAATCTCGTGGCCTTTAAGCAGATAGAGGGAACTGACTGGCTGTTAGTATCATATGTACCGGCTGCCACCATTTTTAGCGGCGTAAGACAGATGACGAATATCCTCATCTTCGTCGGTATTCTTGCAGCTATTATTATCTCGATTTCAATCTACTTTGTTGTAAAGAGAGTAACAGCTCCTATCTCAGATATTACAGAAAATATCACGGCTATGACAAACGGAGACTTCACTATTCATGTAACACAGAAGTCAAACGACGAGATCGGTGCCATGTCGGGCTCTGTAGCGAAGTTCGTCGAAAGGATGCGCGGTATGCTTTCGCAGATCAACGCGGAGTCAGACAGACTCAAGAAACAGTCGGATTCTTCGGATGAGGTATCGAAGTCGATGCTCAATGACTCGAAGTCGCAGTCCGAGGCCATGAAGAACCTGAACGATACTGTTGACCAGCTCTCAAAGGCTGTAAACGATATCGCACAGAACGCTACTACACTTGCTATGGTAGTATCTGATACGAAGGACAAATCTTCGAAGGCCGGAGATTCGATGAAGTCTACGGTTGAGCTCTCACAGAAGGGCAGAGACGATATGAAGAGCCTCTCAGAGGCTATGGTCCGTATCGAAAAGACTAACAACGAACTTGTTTCAAGTATCGGTGAGGTTGGAAGTGCTTCTGAGGAGATCACAAAGATTGTAGAAGTTATTTCTGAGATCGCAGACGAGACAAACCTCCTCTCACTGAATGCCTCTATCGAGGCCGCCAGAGCAGGAGAGAGCGGCAAGGGATTTGCAGTTGTCGCTTCACAGATCGGAAGCCTTGCTTCGAACTCTGCTGACAGTGCTGAGAATATTTCAAAGCTTATCGGAAAGGTCAAGAGCCTTATCAGCAAGGTTGTCGATCAGGCCAATAACAGTGCTGAGAGCATCAAGGAGAACACAGAGCTCATCAACACAGCTGTTTCAACTTTTGACGATATTTACAAGAACATCCAGCAGTCGGATAATCTGATCCAGGAGATGGCAGCCGATGTCGACAAGGTAAACGATGTTGCAGCAAACGTTGCAGCTATTTCCGAGGAGCAGGCCGCTTCTTCAGATGAAATCTTAAAGACTTCTGAGGATATGGTCGAGAAGGCTGAGAACATCACCAGATCGAGCCAGGAAGTTAAGGACAACTCCAAAGAACTTGCCGATACCTCAGATACCCTGACCGGTTATGTAAATAAGTTTAAGATTTGAGGAGACAGACATCGATGAAAAAACATTTACTTAAAAAAATTACAGCATTTGTTGGCATGGCAGCTATGAGCGTCGGTCTCCTTTCAGGATGCGGAAGCTCTTCCGGTAAATCTGCCAGCGGTGGCAGCGGAAAGATCATGCTGATCGGCACCGACAAGAAAGATGCGTACAGAAAATCTCTGATGGATGCTATCTTGTCAGAGGCAAAGAAGGCCGGAGTTACGATTGATGACAGGGAAGTCGGTGAAGATGTCGAGAAACAGGCCGAAGCAGCCAGAAATGCTGCGTCAGGAGGTTATTCTGCTATCATCTGCCGTCTCGCTGACGCTTCGACAGCTCCGCAGATTGAGCTTGCAGCAGGCGGCCTGCCGGTTATCTACGTAAACAACCAGCCTGATGAGAGCGCACTTAAAGCCGACAAGTATATGTATGTAGCTTCCGATGAATCTCAGTGTGGCAAGCTGCAGGCAGAGTACGTTATCAAAAAACTTGGAAAGAAAGAGATGAATGTAGTAATTCTCGAAGGCGAGAAGGGACATTCAGCTACGATCCAGAGAACTCTGGCAAACAAGAACACTTTTAAGCGCGATGGAATAAAGGTAAATATCGTTTTCGAAGATTACTGCGACTGGCTTGACACAGAAGCCCGTCACAAGCTCGACCTTTTCTTCAAGTCTGGCAAGTCTGTAGATGCGATCCTTTCGAATAATGACACTATGGCTCTCGGCGCCATTCAGGCCCTTGAGGACAACGGCCTCGACCCGAAGAAGATCCCTGTGACCGGAGTAGATGCTACATCGGACGGCTGCAAGTCCATTTCCCAGGGAAAGATGAGCTTTACTGTTTTCCAGAATGCCAAGGGACAGGCTGCAAAGGCAGTCGAGATAGCGAAAACGCTCGGCAGTGGAAAGTCAGCCAAAGGAATCAAGGGTGTAACGGACAACCGGCTCTACGGCTGGGTTCCATTTGAGCCTGTTGATTCATCGAATGTATCGAAGTATATGTCATAAACAATCTGACACAGAAATATTTTTATAAAAGGAAGCGAATATGAGATATGAGATCAGCGGTGGAAACCTTCCGGTATTGAAAGTGCAGCTCGATTCCGGAGAAAATATTCAATGTGAAGCAGGCGCTATGTCATGGATGGACAATGAAATCGAGATGCAGACAAGCGCCGGCGGCCTGGGTAAGATGTTCGGGCGTATGCTTACGAAGGAGAATGCCTTCATGAACACTTATCTAGCAAACAGACCAGGGGAGATAGCTTTTTCATCAAAATTTCCGGGCTCGATACGAGCAGTAGAGGTTACTCCCGGCAATGGACTCATTGTCCAGAAAGGTTCATTTCTGGCGTCCTGTGGAAATATAAATAATGAAGTCTATATTCAGAAGCATTTAAGCCGCGGACTGTTCGGCGGTGAGGGCTTTCTGATGAGACGCTTCACAGGAAGCGGACTGGTATTCCTGGAAATCGATGGTTCAGCCCACGAATATGATGTGCCTGCAGGTGACTGCAAGATCGTAGACACCGGGTATGTGGCTGCTATGTCAGAGAGCTGCAGAATGGAAGTTCAGACAGTAAAAGGAATAGGCAATGTTCTTTTTGGCGGAGAGGGCCTTTTCAATACAGTGGTTTACGGACCGGGACATCTGATCTTACAGAGTATGCCTATCGCTTCCACGGCAATGAAACTCTATGAGTATATGCCGCATCCTTCGGGTAATTAAGTCTGCAGGATGCGATAAGGGATTTACTTATGAATGATGCAGAAAAGAAAAGTATTATCGAAAATCTCCAGAAATCAATTGACAGTGAGAGAAAAGATCCTCTGCCAGATATGGGTAACGAGTACGGCAGATTCATCGATGCGAGAATAGCATTCGAATCTTATTCTGATGATGAGATGGAGATATTAAGAAAGTATCAGGCAGAACGAGACGAGCAGGTCGAGAAAGAAAAGCAGGAGTTCGTTGCTGAAAAGAAACTTGAAAAAAAGCTCCAGGAAAAATATAAAGAGACCCACAGTACCAGGCAGGGTACGAAATGGCATTCAGGGATCTGAAATATACGAAATGACAGACGAGGTTATTGCAAATAACCTCTTTTTTTTATTCCATAGTTTTGCTGATAAGGAAGGTTGAAGATATCTGCCATCTTTATATTAAATACTCAAAGCCAGGCTGGACAAGGGCTTTTACGCTCGATTTTGTGCCTTGTGTATGCTATACTGTCATTATCTGTTTTTTATCATTTTGCAGCGGCAGAGGTCATGCGGAAAGGGAAAAATGAATCTATTTGATATAATCGGTCCGGTAATGGTCGGACCTTCAAGCTCGCATACAGCCGGAGCTGTCAGGATCGGAAACGCCTGCAGGAAGCTGCTTGCGGAAGACCTTGCTGAGGCAAGGATCGGACTGCACGGCTCATTTTTAAACACCGGCAAAGGACACGGAACTGACCGCGCGATTGTGGCAGGTCTTCTCGGTTTTGATGTCGATGATTCGAGAATTCCCGAGTCTTTTGACATAGCCAGGGATCGCGGGATTAAAATAAAATTCTATCCGATAGACTTAGGAGAAGACGCTCATCCGAATTCAGCAAAGGTCGATATGAAGGGAGTCGGAGGCAAAAAACTCTCAGTTATCGCTGAGTCCGTAGGCGGCGGTCGGATCCGTATTTCAAAAATAGACGGTCTTACTGCGAACTTCAGCGGCGAACTGCCAACCCTTATTGTCCACAATGTCGACCAGCCAGGTCATGTGGCTGAGGTCACTTCAATGCTCCAGCACAAATATGTCAATATCGCCACCATGCAGCTCTACCGCTCCAGACGCGGCGGAAACGCTGTCATGGTCTTAGAGCTCGACAAGGAAGTGCCGCAGGATGGCATCGAATGGCTCAGGAAACTCGAGGGCGTAAAAAAGGTGACATATTATAGTCCGCTCTGATCTCGGATGGAGGAATTATGTACGGCTCATTAGCACAACTCGAAAATGACGCGGCTTCTTCTGACAAGCCGCTTTGGCAGATAATTATGGACGATGATGCACAGGATCAGGGGATCAGGCCACAGACGGATTTTAATAAAATGAAATCGATGTATATGGCTATGAAGGACTCTATCGCGAAGTACGATCCGGCTCTTCAGTCTACGAGCGGTCTCAGCGGCGGTGATGCAGGAAGGCTTGAGGCTGCGGCGGCCCATGGCAGGCTTATAGCTGGTGACTTTATCACATCAGTCATGGGGAAGGCATTGAAAGTTGCTGAATCAAATGCCTGTATGAAAAGAATAGTCGCTGCTCCGACCGCCGGCTCCTGCGGGATAGTTCCGGCTGTCCTTATCAGTTTCCAGGAGAGAGATCCGGATACCTGCACCGATGACAGAATGACCGAGGCTCTTTATGTGGCTGGCGGAATCGGAGGTGTCATTGCCAGGAGAGCTTCTCTTTCCGGCGCAGAGGGCGGCTGTCAGGCGGAGATCGGTTCTGCCTCAGCAATGGCTGCAGGAGCCCTTACCTATTTAAGGGGCGGCACTCCTCACCAGGTTTTTAACGCATCCGCTCTTGCACTCAAGGGTCTTCTCGGCCTTGTATGCGATCCAGTCTGCGGCCTGGTAGAGGTCCCGTGCATAAAGAGAAATGTGATCGGCGCCGTGAACGCTGTAACTTCAAGTGATATGGCTGTCAGTGGAATAGAGAGCAGGATTCCTGCAGATGAAGTCATCGACGCCATGAAGTCAGTTGGAAGAATGATGGACGGGACTTTAAGAGAAACCGGAAAAGGCGGCCTCGCCGCAAGCGAGACCGCCAGGAAACTCTCTGAGAGCCAGGAATAATAAGATGTTTAAAGCACACTTAAAAATTTTGATGGTTCATCTCAATTTTTCTGAGATATGAACCATTTTTTGTAATTATTTTTATATAACTAATCATTTTCAGTAAGGGAGTTTTGGGTTAAAAGTCAGTTGTGTGTGTACCGGCTATCCGCTATTGTATAGTTATCATTTAATAACAAGCATTACAAGGAGGCAGCGCATGAATACATTAAAGAAGTTAAGAGATGAAACAGGGATGACACAGGAAGCGGTTGCTGAGAAGCTGGAAGTATCAGTGTCAACACTGCAGGGATGGGAACGGACAGAAAGGATCCCGAAGGAGTCACTTCATGACTTGCTGGATGTGTACGGAGTAGACCAGAAGACACGCGATAAGACGGTTTTACAGATTTTTGGCGAGAGAAGGGAAGAAGCGGATGAAGCTGCAGTGGATAATTTTCCTTATTTCCTTTTTGAGGACTGGCCAGCAATCATTGACAAAGTAAAACACACTGTACTTACTGAGGAGGAAATGGAGATATTCGGATACACCGTATATCTGGCAAAGGTAAATAAAAAGAATGACAGTCCATGCATGTGGCCGATGGATTATTCTTTTATCCGGGAATATGGCGGAAGTTTTGCCGTTCAACAGAAAATAAGACATATAAAGAGTATTATCGGAAATTATGAGGAGAAGAACGAATCATATTATCATCAGAATAATGACCCATTTGTTGACATCATATATCAATATGGTGTAGAAAATCCTGATAAAGGATTTTCATTTATGCAGATGCCGGTTGAATTTATAACAGATAATCTTATAAGAATCCCCGATATTAGTAAAGATTATGATATATCAGGGCTATACCAGCTCTGCAAGGCGGTCGAGAAACCGATACATGTCGGAACAACCGATAAAAGTTACCTTGACGAGGAGGACCTGCCGGAAGAAATATGCGATATAATACAGGATGGCAGCAACAGGTGGAGATCAGATAATAAGCCGGAATATACGCTTAATCTATCGGCAATAGAAAAGAAATGCATAGAATTATACAAACAGGAATCAGATAAAGAGGATTACCTGCAACTGAAAGAACAGTATATGTCTGACAGGAAGGCATATGAAGCACATCCGAATCTGTATGACCATGAGCCGAAATTTGAGTTTAAGTACGATTACTGGGTCAAGCTCACTGATCTTGGTAGAGAATACATCAAATGGTATGAAAAATAAAGAAAACCGGCACCGGGCACAGTTCCTTAGAATGATGGAAGTCTGCGAAGCCGGAAATATCAACCTGATCCTCACAAAATCGATCAGCCGCTTCGCCAGGAACACGGTCGATTCGGTCGAGATGCTCCGGCGGATCCGTGGACTGAATGTAGAAGCGTATTTTCAGAAGGAGAATAAAATAAGACGTAAATCCTTTGTTTTCAAGGGCTATCCGCCTTTCTTTATGCCATTTTTTCGCATATTTGACGCTTAAATCTGCAAAGAGATACAATTATTTAAAAGACGATATTAATAGTTACTAAATTGAGATAGCCGCTCTTTTATGGCATAATAATAAATTGGATGGTAATAGATTTTGGAGGTCTATAATGAAATTAAAATTATTAAAGGATTTGATTCGTCAGCTGAGTTTGCAAGTTTATTTAGTGTCTGCTGATTAGCAAAAAATCTTTAAAAATTGCCTAAAATACGCGATTTCTGGCTCAATATAGGGTATAATAGATGCATGGATTTTTGATATTTCATTCATCTTTTCGTGCAGTTTCTGAA
>Ga0214927_100333_pt1 | contig 11293 bp, 10 predicted proteins | sample Stichaenrichm16X_FD_168612 | JGI IMG/M metagenome (GOLD analysis project Ga0214927, IMG submission 168612) | Xylose enriched microbial communities from anaerobic bioreactor in Madison, Wisconsin, United States - 16X | ecosystem: Engineered > Bioreactor > Anaerobic > Unclassified | place: USA...
CCTGCCATATATGGGAATTTCCACATTGCGCCTAGTCCTATTGCGGATCCAGCACTTGCCAATATGAAACCGAGCGAGGACTTCCATTGTGATTCATTGTGCATCGTTCATACATCCTTTACACCCTATTATTCTTCATTACGTTAAAGCGTTCATGTAACATAGAAAACTACTATAACATTTTTTTGAATTGAGCTCAATAGTTAATTGTTTAAAACACTTGATATTACAGTTTTCTTTACTATTATGACATTAATAAATCAATTTAATTAAACATCTTACATGGTTTAATTTTCTGAAATTTCATTGAATTCATATAACTTTTGTGTTATATTAATGTATGTTTTGCAACAAATAACTTTAAAAATAATAGAGGTATTAAAATGAATAGACTCATACTGATTTCCGGTCTTATGTTATTCTCATTTTTCTTTGGAGCCGGAAATCTAATATTTCCACCTATGTTAGGATATACAGCTCAAGAAAATATGTGGGTTTCAATGATAGGATTTTCAATCACCGGTATTTTATTGCCATATTTAACAGTCATCGTAGTAGCTTATATGAATGGTGGCGTTGAAAGTATTGGTAACAAAGTCCATCCAGTATTCGGTACGATTTTTGCAATCTGTATTTACGCGTCTATTGGCGCATTATACGGGATTCCACGTGCTGCAAATGTCGCTTATGAAATTGGTACAAAAAATGTTTTACCTGTACATAATCAATTAACTTTAATTATATTTTCAGCAGTCTTTTTCTTAGTTGTTTACTTGATTGCACTTTATCCAAATCGAATCATAGATAATTTAGGTAAATACCTAACACCTATTTTAATATGCATTATCGCTATTTTATGTATTTTAGTGATTATCAATCCTGAAGGTTCAATTGGTAAAGCTGGTGGCGACTTTGCGCAAACTCCACTTGTGTCAGGTATCTTAGAAGGTTATTTCACAATGGATCTCGTTGCTGCACTCGCTTTTTCAGTAGTAATTGTACAAAGTTTTAAATTACATGGTGTTAATGAGCCAAAATTATTAGTTAAAAATGTTGTGAAAGCTGGTTTTATTTCGGCTGTACTGTTATTTATCATTTATTTTGCTTTAGCCTATGTTGGCGCAACAACCGATCAGACAGGCTTTAAAGATGGCACAGATATTTTAACTTTTAACTCATTACGTGTGTTTGGTGCTTTAGGAAACTTAATTTTTGGGATAATTGTGATATTAGCTTGTTTAACAACATGTATTGGACTTGTGAATGCTTGTTCAGCATTTGCAATGAAAAAATTACCAAAAATTTCTTATAAATTATTTGTACTTATCTTTTCAATATTAGGTTTTATTGTTTCTACATTAGGATTAGAGCTTATTTTGGAAATTGCTGTACCATTACTTACATTTATTTATCCAACATCTATCGTATTAGTGCTTATTTCGTTATTGAGTATATTTATCTCATTTGAAATGAAATATAGCTTTATCATACCAACGATTGCAACATTGATTATTTCTTTATTACAAATATTAAATGATTTTAATTTAATTAAAGTACTTAATGTTGTATATGCGCATTTCCCATTAGTGAATATCCAACTAGCATGGTTGATACCATTTATGGTATGTCTGCTAATCGGTATCATTATCGATTTCTTTTACGCTAAATCGCAAACTGAAATGACTTAAGTTAGTGCGTACTGTTAATCAAACGATATGCCAACACATATCTATTCTCAACAATACATCCCTTCAAATATGGGGTGTATTTTTTATATGTAAAATAGCAAAATGCCAAAAGGGATTTCTGAAATTATCATAAACTGTTTATACACTCAAATTGGAAATTTAGATTAAATTCACTCGCCTATAAAGTGATATATTTGCATGTAATTGATATAATACGCTTACGCTATATAATAAAATTCACACTTTAAGGATGGAGATATTGTATGACTGAATTTAATGACTTTTTACAGTCACTGGAAAATGACAAACAAACAGCCACGATGGAAGCTATCTTTAATTGGATTTCTGAAACTTTTCCTGAACTCGAAACAACTGTAAAATGGAATCAACCGATGTACACGCATCACGGTACGTTTATAATCGCCTTTAGTAAGTCCAAACAGCATTTCTCAGTAGCACCCGAAGCTAAAGGAATGGCTGAATTTACGGAACAAATTGAAGCAGCTGGATATTCGCAAACCAATAATTTATTTCGTATTAAATGAACTCAAGACGTTAACTATGCATTATTGAAGTCCATTATTCAATTCAATATCGAAGACAAAGCGGATTGTACAACATTTTGGAGAACTTAATTTTAAATATATTGAAACAAAAAAGGATGACTTCTACTCCATTTAGTAGAAACCATCCTTTTTAATATTTTCATGGCTTATGTATAATCTTCAAAAAACGCGATAATATCTTGTTCTACTTCTAAATGACCTTCACCATACGTCATTAAATGTTTACAGGTAGCATAACCTTGAATTTCTTTATCCTCATGTGCAATTTGATCATAAATATAATTTGCACTAACTTCATAAGCCTTTTCATCCTGTTCGCCAAATTTTATAGCGATAGGAGCAGAAATCCGGTTTAAATTCGCCATCACATTATCAACAAGTTGTTTGAATTTATCAAACCCAGTGGTATAGGTTTCAATTTGGTCAATTTGTTGTTGAATTGTTTCTTGAGACAAACCTACTAAATTACCCATGCGTCCGCCATAAAATTCCAGCCTGCTCGCAAGTCCTGCATCATTTTTACTAAATGGTGTCGACATGACTGCAACAGAACTAACTTGTTTTTCTTCTGCCAATTTTAAAGACAAAATACCACCTAAAGATATGCCACATACACTTATATTCGAATAGCCCTTATCTTCTAAAAATTGATACCCTTCTAACGCATCTTGCCACCAATCCTCTGCGTCATAAGCCATCAATGATTCGAGTAATAAACCATGTCCTTTATAAGCAGGAACATAACAGGTAAAACCCGCTTTATTTAATTTTGTTGCTAATAATTTCACATCTCTGATCGTCCCTGTAAACGAATGTAATAACAATACAGCACGTTCAGAAGATTCATTTTCCAAAAATATTGGATTAGGTTCTTTTACATTTATCATCCATTGTCACTCCAACTTTTAACATCCATAAACATTGTAATAGAAAATCGTTACGATACAAAGAGATATGATTAATAAAAAACCAAGACCGTTCAAGTGATTATCGTAAAAAAATACAAGCCACTTCCTTAAAGGAAGTAGCTTGCTTCTATGAGGAAGTCTGGAAACATGCCTAAGCGCATGCTCACAGCGACCCATAGTGTGTGCATGCCCTTGGCATGCTTATATAGTGTACAATTTTATGTATCTTCTTTCAAACATTTATAAATAATGAAGTTATGGAAATTCATTTTATCTACATGCAAGTATATAAGATAATTTCTATTAAATTTCTTTATTTTTGTAATATTCAGATAAATTATCGTTAAATAATTATCGATTTTGACGAATATATATCAGCTTTAATAAAGTATAATATATAATGAAGGAATTTAAAGAAAACGAGGTAATAAATATGGATGATTTAAAAATCAACAAAAGATTAATTATGACACCCGGCCCTGTTAGCGTAGACCCCCGCGTTTCACAAGCAATGTCAAACTCTATCTTAGGTCAATTTGACTATGAATTTGTAGACATTATGAATCAAACGATGGAGCTAATTCGCAAATCATTTTTAACAAAAAACCAGTGGTCATTTCCTATTGATGGCACAAGTCGTGCTGGCTTAGAAGCTGTAATATCTAGTATTGTTAAGCCTGGTGATGATGTTTTAGTTCCAGTCATTGGACGTTTTGGCTATTTACTCGCTGAACTGGTTACGCGTGCTGGTGGTACCACAGCATTTATAAGCCAATGGGAGAGGTGTTTGAACAGTCAGAAATCATTGAAGCCCTAGATCAATATCAACCGAAAGTACTTGCTATTGTCCACGGTGAAACGTCGACTGGTAGATTGCAACCAATTGATCAACTTGGTCGTGCATGTAAAGAAAGAGGGATATATTCTGTTGTAGATGCTGTTGCCACATACCAAGGGATGGTTATCCCAGTAGATGAATGGGAATTAGACGCAGTCATTGGTGGCGCTCAAAAATGTTTATCTATTCCTTCAGGTATTACCCCAATCACTTTCAATGATAGATTTAGTGATGCCATCAATGCGCGCAAACGTGTAGAACTTGGTATTCGTTCTACTGAAACAACGGAACAAAATCATTTTATCAGAAGCAATTATTTAGATTTAACACAGTTACAAGACTATTGGAGTCCAAAACGTTTAAATCATCACACTGAAGCAACAACTTCAATATATGCGCTTCATACTGGTCTAAGGTTAGCACTATCTGAAGGTCTAAAAGCACGTGCTCAACGTCATACATTCCATCAAGAAGGTTTAAAATCAGCCTTGAAAGCACTAGGGCTAGAAATTTATGGCGATGAAGCAAACGAAATGAAAATGGTGATATGCGTTAATATCCCTGATGGTATAGATGATATAGCATTCAGAGATGGTTTATTAAAAAATTATGGCATAGAAATTGCAGGTTCCTTTGGAGAGTTAAAAGGTAAAATATGGAGAATCGGAATCATGGGTTATGCTGTCCAAAAACAAAACATCTTAACGTTTTTAGCTGCATTTGCAACTCACCTTATTTCCCAAGGTCACATAAAAAACCTTGATCTAGAAACTGCGATTAAAACACTTGTGGATCACTATGATAACAATGAAATATCATAAACTTTTTAACACATCTTTTAATTAGATAAATCAAAAAGGTACAACTCCAAACCTAAACCGTTGGTGTCGTACCTTTTTTAATTTTACTTTTTAAATTTAAGTCTTTTCTACTATTCATCTTCTACAACTCTATTTTTAGCTGCTGGGTAACCAAAAATAAAGAATAGTAATGACATTAACAATAATGCAATAATACCTGATATCCAATTTCCCGTGTAATCATGTAAGTATCCAATTAAAAATGGTCCAATTGCTGCGATTAAATAGCCTACTGATTGGCCAAACCCTGATAACGAAATACTACCATCACTTGTCCGTGCGCGAATGGAAAAGAATGTCATACATAAACTAAAACATGCGCCCATTGCTAAACCAGCAATGACCATACCGATAACAAGTAATACTAATGACTGTGTAAAGAACAAGCCAAAACCAGTCAAGAATAAGATTGTGATAATAACGACCAATATTCGTTGGTCTTTCAATTTAGATGCTATTATTGGAAATGAAAATGTCATAGGTACTTGAGAAAATTGATTGAGCATTAATAAATAGCCTGCTGTAGATGGATCCACACCTCTATCCACTAATATCGATGGTACCCATGCTACAACGGTATAGAACACCATGGATTGGAAGCCCATCGTCAAAGCCACCATCCAAGCTAATTTAGATTTGACAATATTAACTTTCTTGTGATGTTTGACTTGTGTTTCATCAATTGTTTGTTTTTCTAATTTTGCACCTTTACGTGCTTTCGGTATCCATAAAATAATTGCGATAATCCCTAGAATAATCCAAAATGACAATGACAACCTAAAACCAAGCGGCGTTTGAGATAATGGGAAACTCAACCCACCACCTAAGCCTGCTGTAAAGTTCATAGTCCCGCTATAAATACCAGTAGCTATACCAATTTGCATCGGGAAATACCATTTCACATAACTTGGTAATACAACGTTACCAAATGCAATTGCTATCCCTAATACTAATGTACCTATAATGAATAAACTAAAATCTCCAGCTACACGCAAGTACAATCCAATAATCAGTAATATTGTGGAGTACAAAATTGTACGAGACATTGTTATACGTGATGTTACTCTCGATACTAATGGAGAAACAATCGCAAAAATAATGAGCGGTATAGTAGTTAAGATGCCAGCAACACTGTTATTAATTTCCATTACATGCTTAATCTCATCAACTACAGGCCCTACTGATGTGAGTGGTGCACGTAAGGTAGAAGCAATAAACACAATTGCCAAAATTACGCCCCAATTTTCTTTGATTCTATGTATGCGATAGGGTTCAGTCATCTTATACCACCTTTCTTCCAAGTCTTTTAATATAATAATACAACGAATCGAACAAATGAAAGCCATTTGAACGATTCGCAAATAATTGATTCTAAGGAACTCATCTATGATTGATCAACATTTAATAAAATACGTGTACCTGCTTTACCCTCTAGTGCTTCGACTGCATCATCTAATGAACAGATAATCGCTTCTTTACCCATTTCAGCAAATTGAATCGCAGCTTCAATCTTAGGTAACATACTTCCTGCAGGGAATTGTCCTTCTGCAACATAAGCTTTTGCTTGTTCAACTGAAATCGTTGCTAATTTCTCTTCGTTCGGTTTACCAAAGTTCACACAAACATTTGAGACGTCTGTTAACATCATGAATGTATCTGCTTCAACTTGTTGAGCAAGTTTCAAACCAGAGCGGTCTTTATCAATAACCGCTTCAACACCTTGAATACTTCCATTTTCATCACGGTAAACTGGTATACCACCGCCACCAGACGAAATAACGATTGCTTGGTCAATCAATGCTTTGATTTGATTTACGCCGTGAATCACGAGTGGTTCTGGTGAAGGAACAACACGACGGTAACCTCTACCTGCATCTTCTACCATCACAAAACCATGCGTTTCTTCTAGGCGTTTTGCTTCAATTTCGTCAAAAAATACGCCAATCGGTTTTGTTGGATTATCAAATGCTTTATCATCTTTATCCACTTCTACCATTGTTAATAATGTTACCACATCACTTTGGATGTCTAACGCATGCAAATGGTTTTTCAAAGATTCTTCCATCATATAACCGATGAAACCTTGCGATTCAGCATTACAAGCGTTAATTGGAAGTGGATCAACAACGTCTTTTGCTGCTTCATTTTGTGCAATAATATTTCCGACTTGTGGTCCATTACCATGTGTAATGACAACGTTATGTCCAATTTTTTTCAACTCTGCCATTTTACGTGTAGCAGCAAACACATTTTTATATTGATTGTCGTATGACGCTTCTTGTTTAGGTTGTAAAATAGCGTTACCACCTAAAGCAAGTACAACACGCTTACTCATACGTTTCACTCCTTCAAGTTAATGCTACAAACATGCCATATACTGTGTCTCTTCCTGATGACGAACCTACTTTAAGCAGTCGATCAATGTTTGCCAGTGACGGTTCATGTTGTAACTCTGATATTTTCGAACTAAACAACCCTTGTTGTGCGCATTTTAAAAAGGTTTCTCCTACTAGTGTTGTTAATGGTTCATTAAGTAGGTATTTTAATTTTTCTAAATTTGGTTTTCTAATATATGGATCAGTAAAATGAATAAACAACATACCAGTTAGAATGTCATCACCAGAAGGCGTAAGCCCTTGTCCTCTACCAATTAGGTAGCGGTAATATTGTTCTACGGTTTCAACATCTTCATATTTAAGTGCATGTATAATTCGGCTCATTGTTTGGCGGTCAAAGTCACCTTCATCGTACATCGTAAAGTCATATGTCGATATATTTTGCTTTAGTTCATCATTATTTACCTTTTCAGCGAAGTCTTTAAATGGCAATGATGCAACATGCCACACAAGTTGGCATGTTTTACTCATATAAATAGTGTTAGGACCTATAGTGATTTGTTGGTTTAAGGAAATCTCATTTAACAAACTACGTTTCGTCTGTTGGTCTATTAATATACCAAATGGAAACATGCCATTTTCATCGGTACCTATAAATATAAGTTCTTGCGCATCGTTAACAATATTGAATCCTTTATTAAATATGCTATGCACATAAAAAGTTTGATGATTTGCTAATATTTCCTTGGCAATATTGCCTATAGCTGTTGCGTGGAAAATCACGCTTTAAAGCCTAATTTCTCTGCATATGCAGTAATTGCTTTTTCGAAACATTCAATCGGTGGGTGAACTGTACCTGCACCAATTTGACCATAACCAGCAATTTTATGTGCAATACCTGTATTAATAACTGGAGTAATACCTGTTTCAACGACTTTACGTGCATCAATGCCTAAGCAAGCACCTTTGAAGTTCCACGTAGGAATAGCAAAGTTTGGATTCTCACCGATACAAATTTCAGTCATTTCATTACTGATATCTAATGCATCATCAAAGCCACCAGTACCAACGAATCTAGTTACTGCTGGCGCAGCGATCATTGCCATACCACCAACACCGATTGTTTCAGTGATGGCAGAGTCACCGATATCAGTATTAGCATCTTCAGCAGAATAGCCTGTGAAGAATAAGCCATGAGGCGTATTGACTGGTGCAGTAAACCATTCATCACCCATACCAGCGATGCGAATACCGAAGTTTTCACCGTTACGACACATAGCTGTTACAACTGTACCGTGTTCGATTGTACGTGCGGCATCCATCATCGCTTTACCTGTAGCCATCGCTACGTTTAAGAAGAATTGATCTGTATCAGCTAAGAATTGTAACACCTCAGTACGTTTTTCTGCTTCAACATCGTCTAATGAGGAGATGATAGGCGTAACTTCTTTTAAGAAAGCTAATGAAGCTGCAATATTACGTTGGTGGAATTCATCACCCATTGCAATTGCTTTAGCGATTAATACATTAACATTTAAGCCATCGTTCATTTTGTGTAATGCTTTGCTTAATACTGGCCCTAAAACATCTTTCATCCAGTGTAGACGATTGACTACTGTATCATTATAAGCACCGAAACGTAATACTGCGCCGATACCTTCGTTCATTTGGCAATATGCTTCGTTACCTGTCTCTCTGTTTTCCACAACAAGTACAGGCATGTTAGCTGAAGTAATACCACCCATTGGACCAACTGCATTAACATGGTGACAGGGGATGAAAGTAATTTGACCTTCTTCTAACAATTTACGTGAATCTTGTTCATTATCTGCCCATCCTTCAAAAAGGATCGCACCGACACAAGAACCTTGCATAGGATCTGTCATATTTTCATATTTAATTGGTGGACCAGCATGTAATAATACATTTTCTTTGAGTTCAGGAATTTTAGATTTGGCTGGCACTACATCTACTAAAAATGGTGCTGCTGCAATCATCTTATCAATGACTGCTTGGTTAGCTTCATCTATTGTTTTATAAGCCATTTTATACCGTCTCTCCTTCATAATTGTTTAAAAATTGCAGTACTTTCATTAATTTTTCATCTCCACCTGCAATTGGGCGCCAGTTGAATTGAACGACTGGTGCATCACTTGCTTGAATTGCTTCAGTAAAGCTCTTCAATCCAATGTTAATCACACTTGGTTTCATATTTATTAAATTCATTACTTTTTCATCGACAGTTAAATCAACCGGTTCTGAATCAAATGATTTCGTTGCTAATTTTGGTTGAGCTACATTGCTACCAACTAAGTTAAGTGCAGTACGCACCATTTGATCGTTTGTTTCACAAACAATTGCGCCAGCTTCTGTTAACGTTTTAACTTGGCTATCATATCCCTGGTGGTCATGTTGCGTACCAACAACTGTAGCAAGAACCGCTAATGAACGACCGTTAGCTTTAACTTTTTCTAAAATCGTTTTGATTGTTGGTGCAAGTTCGCTAGCCATATCATCATGACTACCATAACCTATGACATTATCTAACATAATTACAGCAGTTGACGGATCATCAGAAGAAGTTTCTAACATTTCAATACGTTTGGATGGATCAATCATTGGATGCGGTCTACCTTGTGTATAAATGTCATCGCCCAAGTCGATGATTTCATGGTTTCCACCTTTATATGAGAAACCTTCTGGTGTTACTTCGCCTGAAGCGTCACCTAAAGTATCTTTAACTAACATAGCTGCTTCTGAAGCTAAAGTACCACCTGAATAATATCCTTTGATGCCATCTTGATTGTCAGCAAATTCAATACCAAGATTTTCTTTAAATGTTGGTTTGAATTGTGGCGTTTCATCATTAGACAATTGAACAGATACGCGTGCCGCTTCTTCTAATGTATATGCATGGTAAATATTTTCTTCAGTGTAAGTTGGTTTAGAACCTAAGAATAAGGTAACAACAGGTTTTTCAATATTACGTAGAAGATTTAATACTTTTTCTTCGACTTCTTTAGCTGGTGGTTTAGAAATAACAGTAATGACTTTAACCTTAGGATCTGCATTTAACGCTTTAATACTATCTAACATCGTGATTGCACCAACTTCAGTTGATAGGTCACGTCCACCAGTACCGATTGCGTTAGTCACGCCTTTGCCTTCACGGTCAATGATTGTTGTCACTTCTTGGATACCTGTACCAGAAGCACCAATAACACCAATGTCACCTTCGTTCACTGTGTTAGTGAAAGCAAGTGGTAAGCTATGGATAATACCTGTACCACAGTCAGGTCCCATCACTAATAATCCTTTTTCATGCGCCATTTGTTTTAAACGCACTTCGTCTGATTTAGCAACGTTATCACTAAACATAAATACGTTTAAATTATTTTTTAAAGCAGTTTCAGCTTCCATTGCCGCATATTGACCAGGGATTGAAATTAATGCCAAGTTTGGATTGTTTGCTAACTCTAAAGCACGATTCCAGTTTGAAGCTTCGTCTTGTTTTTTAGACTTGTCATCCTCTTCACCTTTACCTTTAAGTTCTGCATCTACTTGTTCATTAACTTCATCAACTTTTGATTCATCATCTGTATCTATGATGACTACAATATCGTTAGGTTTAGCGTTGTCTAATTCTGCAGTATCAAATCCTGATGATTTGAAAATATCTTTATTAGCAGGCGTCCCCATCATAATAGATACTTGGTTCACACCATCAATAGCAGATAATTTATTCGATAATAACATTAAGACAATCGAATCTTGGTACGTGTTTTCTTTAATTATTGTGTATAGCATACTATTCCTCCGTTATTATTCTGCAAATCTATTTTTTCCGTGATAACGATCAAAGTGTACGTCTTCTGACACTAAGTAATCGTAAATTTCATCAACAATTTCAATGCCTTTTTCATCGTATTTTTCACTACGTAAGCGTCCACGTTCACCTGGATAGAATATCTCTCCATATCCTTCAGCAGCTGGTTGAGCTTTCAATTCATCCAACATCGTTGAAATACGTGATTTAAATTGATCTAAGTCTGTAAAGAATGCAGGGTTAATGACAATGTGTAATTGTCCAAGATCAC
>Ga0214927_100338_pt1 | contig 11182 bp, 10 predicted proteins | sample Stichaenrichm16X_FD_168612 | JGI IMG/M metagenome (GOLD analysis project Ga0214927, IMG submission 168612) | Xylose enriched microbial communities from anaerobic bioreactor in Madison, Wisconsin, United States - 16X | ecosystem: Engineered > Bioreactor > Anaerobic > Unclassified | place: USA...
AAAATCTTCGGCTTCGACGGTACGTCCGCCGCTTCCGGATCCGCATCAGTCGGCAGCATATCATCCACAGCTGAGGTGTATACGTGGGCCGGTGAGACTCCCGGATCCTCTGCATCGATCAGCTTCCAGGACGGCAAGGTCGTCGCTATGGCACAGGCCGGTCTCAAGTAAATAGAAAAAGACCGCCGTCCTGCTGCAATCAGGACGACGGTCGAGGGATACACGGACACCCGCAAGCAAATAGGGAATCCATGTCTATTTATTATAGCATAGATCCCCCGGAAGGGAGAACCATGTTTAGAAGAAAACTGCCATCGGGCCGCGTGCAGTATGGCGAGTGGTACACGGATCCGCTGACAGATCAGCGGAAACGGATCACAGTTACACTGACGCCGACCGGGCATAAGAAGGTTGACGACCGGACCGCTCAGGACGCTCTGAGCGCCAAAATCCGGGACGTTTTCGAGGCATCCGGACAAGTGGACAGCATCACCTTAAAGGCCCTGCAGGAGCGTTACGTGGAGCATCAGGCAAGGCATTTCAAAGCGCAGACCGCCGACAACGACCGTCGGCACCTTAATACGATCATCCGGCTGCTCGGCGCCGACACGCTGGCGGATCGGCTCACCGCGCCCTACGTCGCAGATCACCTGGACGCCGAGCCTGTCACATACAACGAACGCCTCAAGCGCTTCAAGGCCTGGATGCGCTGGGCGTATCGTATGGATCTCATTGAGGATATACGATACATTGACAAGCTGATCCCAAAGAAGACCGACTCCGTCCGCATCAAAGACGCGCAGAAGTACCTTGAGCATGAAGAGATCACGAAGCTCCTGGACGGCATGACGGTGGAGCGCTGGCGGCTGCTCACGGAGTTCCTGATCCTCTCCGGACTTCGGATCGGCGAAGCCATCGCCCTCGAAGATTCCGACGTTGACGACGTGATCCACGTCACGAAGACATACAGCCCGACGCTGAGACAGATCAGCACGACAAAGACTGCCACCTCGACTCGTGACGTTGATGTCCAGCCAGAGCTATCTGACTGCATCCGCCGGATCCGGCATTTTGTGAAGCGGGAGGAGCTGAAGTTTGGCTATCGGTCGGATCTCTTCCTGCCCGCGTTTGGCGGCGGGTATATCACCTATGACGTATACGGGAAGTATTTTCGGGAAAACACGGAGGCGATCCTCGGAAGGAGATTGTCGCCGCACAGTCTGAGGCACACGCACACGGCCATGCTGGCAGAGGCAGGCGTGCCCCTGGAGACGATCAGTCGGAGACTGGGACACTCCGACAGTAAGATCACCCGCGAGGTCTACATGCACGTCACCGAAGGAATGAAGAGGCAGGACCGCGAGCGACTGGAAAAAGTCCGCATACTATGACAGGAGCCGACAGCAGCCGACAAATTTTGTCGCATATTTGTCGCACGTTTTCAAAATAAGCAATAAAAAAGAGACCGGAAATCCTTGATTTTAAAGGATTTCCGGTCTCTTAGTTAGAAGCGCGAGACGGGATTCGAACCCGCGACCCCAACCTTGGCAAGGTTGTACTCCACCCCTGAGCCACTCGCGCATATATTCACTTGCTTCTGCGCATCATCTGATATTGTCAGCTAAATGCGAGTCATGCAGAGATCGCAATGCTGCTGATTATATAAACCACGATGCAAGCAGGTGATGGGAATCGAACCCACGTATCCAGCTTGGAAGGCTGGTGTTCTACCATTGAACTACACCTGCATTCATTGATCCGGCAGATCTCTGTCGTGTCAACGAAGAAGATTATATAACAGACGCCTATACCTGTCAATTACTTTTTTCAGATAACAAAATTATTTGCCGCCTGATCGCTCCAGTTCATCAGATCCTCAAGTGTATACTTATCCACCACACTGCGGATTGCGTCATCCAGTTCCTTCCAAAGGCGCAGTGTCACGCAGATATCTGCCCGCGGGCAGGTATTCTCATCCGTCGAGAGACATTCCACAGGTGAAAGGCTTCCTTCCGTGAGGCGAAGAATATCACCGACCACATACTCATCCGGACGACGGGCAAGGCGATAACCTCCCTGTGGTCCGCGGATACTGATCAGATCATTTGACCTTACAAAAATGGACACGATCTGCTCCAGATATTTCAGGGAGATATCCTGACGTGCGGATATATCCTTGATTCTGACCGGTTCTCCTGTGTCGTGCTGTGCAATGTCCAGCATCATGCGAAGCGCATATCTTCCCTTTGTTGAAATCTTCATACTTACTCCTGTTCAAAAAAATGAAAAGGCTTCTCATGCTGTCTGCTCAGAATCATCTGAAAGGAAACGGCTGCCGCGGAGGACACAGCAGCCGGACCTTTAAATACAGCTTTTCTCACACGCTGCAGCACAAGTCTTAACCGTAACCTTTGTACGATGCTGCAGCAAAATCACCTGCTGCATTTTTTGATGCTGCACACATGAACGCTTACTGCTTTACAGCCTGAAAAGCCTCTTCCAGATCTGCAATGATATCATCGATGTGCTCTGTACCAATAGAAAGACGGATAGTGTTCTTCTTGATACCCTGATCCGCCAGCTCGGCGTCATTGTCCTCAGAATGTGTGGTAGATGCCGGATGGATAACCAGAGACTTCACATCTGCAACGTTTGCCAGAAGGCTGAACAGCTTCAGATGATCGATGAAGTCCTTGGCATGTCTCTCATCACCCTTGAGATCAAAGGTAAAGATGGAACCGCCGCCGTTTCGGCAGATATTTCTTGTAAAGTGCCTGCTGTGCCGGGTCCTTTGATGCAGCCGGATGGCTGATATACTCTACCTCAGGCTTTGTCTGCAGATATTCGATAACCTTCTTGGTGTTCTCTACCTGACGCTCCACGCGAAGACTCAGTGTCTCAAGGCCCTGGAGGAAAATCCATGCATGGAACGGAGAGAGGGTTGCACCCTCATCACGAAGAATGATGGCACGAATGTAGGTTGCGATGGTAGCCGGAGCGGTATCCTTCGCAAAGGTCAGTCCATGATAGGATGGGTTCGGTGTGGACAGCCATGGCCACTTCGGTGAGTTGTAGTCAAACTTCCCGGCATCTACGATCACACCGCCAATGGTTGTTCCGTGTCCGCCGATAAATTTTGTAGCGGAATGTACGACGATATCTGCGCCATACTCAATCGGACGGATCAGATAAGGTGTCGCAAAGGTGTTGTCGATGATCAGCGGAAGGCCATGCTTGTGTGCGATGTTTGCCCATGCTTCGATATCAACAACCTCGCCGTTCGGGTTGCCAAGGGTCTCGATATACAGTGCCTTGGTATTGTCCCTGATTGCTGCCTCTGCTGCGTCAAGATCAAAGGGGTCTACAAATGTTGTAGTCACGCCATAATCCGGGAAGGTATGTGCGAGGAAGTTATAGGTTCCGCCGTAAATATTCTTGGCGGACACGATGTGGTCACCGGCCTTGGCAACTGCCTGGAACGCATAGGTGACAGCAGCTGCACCGGATGCAACAGCAAGTGCTGCAACGCCACCCTCAAGGGCTGCAATTCTCTTTTCAAAAACATCCTCTGTCGGATTGGTCAGTCTTCCGTATATATTTCCTGCGTCCTTCAGTGCAAATCTTGCCTCTGCATGGTCGCTGTTGCGGAATACGAAGGAAGAGGTCTGATAAATCGGTACTGCTCTGGAATCGGTAACCGGATCTGCTTTTTCCTGTCCTACATGAAGGGCAAGGGTCTCAAAATGAAGCTTTCTATCTGCTAATTCACTCATAGGTATTGTTCTCCTTTATCTGATAAAAATTAATTCTCAAAAAGAGCTGTGGAATAATATCTGTCACCGCTGTCAGGAAGAAGCGCTACCACTGTCTTGCCCTTTGCTTCCGGACGCTTTGCTACCTGGATTGCTGCCCAGAGTGCCGCACCTGAGGAGATACCAACCAGGATACCCTCCTTATGTGCCAGCTCCTTTGCGGTCTCAAACGGAACCTCGTTGTCTACGGTAATAACCTCATCATAAACCTTCTGGTCCAGGACCTTCGGTACAAAGCCTGCGCCGATACCCTGAATCTTATGCGGACCGCCGTGTCCCTCAGTAAGTACCGGTGAGGTGGTTGGCTCAATTGCAATCACCTTTACGCCCGGCTTCTTCTCCTTCAGATATCTGCCTGTACCTGTGAGGGTTCCGCCTGTGCCGATACCTGCCAGGAAGTAGTCAACCGCGCCGTCTGTATCGTTCCAGATCTCCGGTCCTGTTGTCTCGTAATGTGCCTTCGGGTTTGCCGGGTTATCGAACTGTTCCGGAAGGAATGCACCCGGTGTGGATTCGGCGATTTCCTTTGCCTTTGCGATAGCTCCGGTCATTCCCTTGCTGCCGTCAGTCAGTACAAGCTGTGCGCCGTAGGCTTTCAGGATATTTCTTCTCTCAACGCTCATGGTCTCCGGCATGGTAAGGATGACCTTGTAGCCCTTGGAAGCTGCTACGGAAGCAAGTCCGATACCTGTGTTGCCGGATGTGGGCTCTACAATCGTCCCGCCTGGCTGAAGCTTTCCGGACTGCTCAGCGTCCTCGATCATGTACTTTGCAATTCTGTCCTTGACACTTCCTGCCGGATTGAAGTACTCCAGCTTTACCAGAAGCTTTGCCTCCAGATTGTAAGCCTTCTCAAAGCTTGTCAGCTCAACCAGTGGTGTATTTCCGATTAACTCTGTTGCGTTCTTATAAACCTTAGCCATTTCTGTTCTCCTTATCTGTTCGGGGTGTAAGCATTTCTTTCGCTCTGCCGCCCGACCTCATATTATTTTCTGAAATTATTTTTCTATTCGTATTTGTCTTTAATGAACTATTACCTTAAAACTATTGCATTCCGAAGGCAGCAACATCGCATGACTCCCCGGATGCCAGGATGATCATAAAGTCGTTTTTTCAATTTCTGTTGCACCTCCTTTTCCCTGTTTTCATATATTTCCTAGCTGTTAAATGGGATTATAGGGAATAGATTCCCATTTGTCAATAGGGAATCTATGTTTTTTCAAATTATTTTCTGTGTATCCTTCCTGCCGGATTGTAGAGTGTCCTTCTGCCCTTCCGGTCAAGTTTACCGGCCGCCCACGCCGGTGTTTTTCCGCCCGCATCCGGCATGGCTGCATTCATTCCGGCATCTGCCGCCTCATCTGTCCCGGCCGCACCTGAACCAGCGCCTGCCGCTGCACCCGTCCCGCTGCCAGCTATTCCGGTGCCTGCCGCTGCACCCGTCCCGCCGCTATCCATTCTGGCGCCTGCCGCTGTATCATCGGGAATATTCTCTCCCGCAAGGCGCAGAATATCCTCAACCTCGTCCTCGGAAATATGCATATACTCTGCCAGCTCATCCACATATACCTTGCGGCCAAGCTGCTCCTTCAGATTTGTGATACTCTGCTTGAGCTCCTCGACCCGCTCTACCATCCTCTGATCGCGGGTATGGACCTCGCGCTGCTCTTCCAGCATCGCCAGAATCCCCTCATGTACCTCCTGCAGCAGCTTCTGCCTGGCTGCGTCCCGGTCCTCCAGCTGTTCGGGATCGGCCTGATCAATGTACAGCACAAGCTGCAGGCTTCCCTCCTGGATCAGGTCTGAGAGATGCAGGCCGGGCTCGTACATCTTTTTTGCTTCTTCCACAACCTCAGGAAGGAAGAGCTCTGAAAGCCTGCGCACCGCTGCGTGATCGCCATCTTTCAGTCTGCCGACCAGTTTATCCCATTCTCCTTCCTCTTCCGGCGGTATGGCTTCCAGTTCCCCTGCATAGTCCTCCAGCCATGCCTGGTCCTCTTCCGTCCACAGATAGCCGTCCGTGTCTCCGTTTTCCTCCCGGCTCTCCATCTGTGCCGCGACCTCCGGAGCAAATTCCTCTGTGACATCCTTGTCGTAGCCCTCTACCAGAATTTTTCTGGACAGAAGGAAGCTGTATACCAGATTCATCTGCTCATCCGAGAGCTGATTCTCTTTAAAAAATTCCGCCACCTCATCTTTTGCAATATGTCCGTCCTTTTCTTCGGCAATCCGGAGGATTTCCTGCAGTTTTTTCCGGAATTTTTCTGGTGTCATATTTTCCTTCATATATTATTCCTTTCGTTATCATCTGATCTATTGAGAAAGGCTGTCTTCTTTATTCTGATTACCCGGCACGTATAGTAAAAAATCAGATCCGTATTTACTCTGATGAGCCGGATACTGCTGATACTGCGGCGTTCTCTTCTGAAGAAGTGGAAGATGAGACAAGGCTTTCCCCTGTTTCTGTTCCTGTACTCTCTGCTTCTGTCACATCCGCATATCTGATGATTCGTGAAAGAACGACCTGTGTCATCACGTAGTTGTATACATTTTCTTCCCCGTTTTCACTGATCAGCTTGTCTGTCGTGACATCGTACTGGTCTGCTGCCTTTTTCAGCTCTCTTTTATACGCGGGGCTGTCCTCCGAGAGCTTTTCCGCCTTGACCATCGCATCGAGAAGGAGCCTGCTGGCGGCCGCATAACGTCCGTTCTGTTCCTTCTGCTGGTTATAGGTCTCCTGGTCCATGCCTGTCTGCTCAATATACTCGTCCAGGGAAAGCCCATACTGCCTGGCCTCTGCCTTGACATTCTTCTCGAAGGTTTCCTCCCCTGCATCAACATATTTTGCCGGAAGGAAGTGATAGGTGCTGGCATTTTCCACCTGGTTCCAGGCATCGCCCTGCAGGGCGGACTCGGCATTGCTCTCGCTCTGCTGTTCCAGCGTCTTTTTCACGGACTTTCTGTAATCCTCCACTGTACTGACAGATCCGTTCGTGTAATCCTGTACCCAGGCATCGGTCAGCTCAGGCTTCCGCTTGATTTCATTCACAGTGACCGTGAAGACGACCTCCTTCCCCGCCAGATCCTCTGCGTAATAGGAATCCGGGAACTTCAGTTGGAGATCCTTCGTCTCGCCCTTCTTCATGCCAACAACGCCATCCTCAAATCCGTCAATAAAGGTGCCAGAACCAAGGGTCAGATCATAGCTGTCACTGGAGCCTCCCTCAAATGCCTTGCCATTGATTTTGCCCGTATAGGCAATGTCCACGGTGTCGCCGTTCTCGGCTGTGGCATTTTTGTCTGTTACTTCCTCCGGTGTCATCTGCGACTGAATATATGAAGTAACATCATCGTCTGTTACCTTCTGCACCTGTCTGGTCAGTGACAGGTTCTTGTAATTTCCAGGTGTAATGGCATCCTGCAGCTTAAAATCACCATCCTGAACCGGAATCGCCATGATACGTTCCGTCAGGCTCTCTGACGAGGATGAAACCGAGGATAATGACGAAGATGACTCTGCCATATCTTCCGCCTCTGAAACAGAAACAGAAGCAGAGGCGGAGGCTGCGCCTTGTGCTGAAGATGTCTCAGAAGCTGATTTTTCGCTGGCCGACGCACCGCATCCGGAAGCGGAAAGGCCGATTGTAAGGCATAATACTGCTGTTAGAAATTTCTTTTTCATATAGAAATGTTTCCTGTCTGTCATGTATTTCATGTGGCGGCATCACGCACCACCATGGCTGGTTCCATCACTGCATCTGCATTACCTGGTCATAATCAGCCTTCGAAAAAATTGTATGTGTGCCGATTCTGACATAGCTGGTGTCAATCTGTATCCAGGAGAACTCCTGATCATTTTCTGTTAAATAGTAGCGGAATCCCAGCTTCTCCAGATATTTGTACCGCTCATCCGTCTCGGAATAACCGCTCCAGCTTCCAATATCCCCTCCATGCGGGAGCAGCAGAATGTCTGTATCGCCAACCAGTGCACCGACTTCATCGGTCCAGCTGTCTGCATCTGTCTTCACCAGCTGCACGTCACTTGCGTAACTGATATCCGCATAGGTACCGCTTGCAAGGTGCCAGCCTTCCGCACGGAGGGTAGTAATCAGCGCAGAAAGCGTTTCCTTGTTCTTTTCCACCTGCTCCGCTGTGACCTCAGACCCGGTTGTTCCGGTATTTCCAGAAGTGTTCGTATTCTCCGTGCTGCCTGAAGAAACCACGGATTCCCCGCTTCCGCTATCCTGTGAAGCTGAGGAAGAGGAGACGCTCTCACCAGAGGCTTTCCGAATTGCATCTGAGCTGAGCTTTCCGACCTGCTTTCCGGTTTCCTTCAACGCATAGCCAAACATCCCGTCCTCTCCGGTAATGCCAAGTACGCCCCGGGCATCCTTATAAGAAAAATCCGGATGTGATTCGATAAATGTATCCAGACAGGCGGCAACATCCGCGTCTCCTGTCTGCAGTTTTCCCTTGGAATCGGTATAGGTATTGGTAATGCCCCCGTTGGCGTCTGCCACCAGCTGGTCTGCATGACCGTCATAGCCGGATGTATAGCCAAGACCGGTTTCCGAAATGATCAGGGGTTTCTTCCCCTTTGGCACAGAAACCTTTCCTGCTTCGAATCCGGTCGTCGTGCTCTGAGCAAGACTGTATAGATCAACCAGCACGTAATTCTGATTATACAGGTCCTGCAGGATGTTCTGGAATTCCGTCACTGTGAGCGTACCGGAAGCCGTACTGCTTACTGAAGCTGCAGCATCTGTATCCGATGCAGTGCTATCCGCTGTTGAACCATTCGCATCAGATGCATTGTTTTCATCCGTTGCGTTATCTGCATCGGATGTCCCATCGCCACCTGATGTATCATCACTGCCTGAAGCATTCCCATTCTCAGTCTTTGAGGCGGATGTTGACTTCGTCTCATCCAGCGTCAGAGCCGGAAAGCTCAGATGAAGCACCTCTGAAGCCGGATAAATATCTGTCGTCTGCGCTGCTTCTGCTGCAGCCGCTGCTTCATCTGCCGCCTTTTTTTGATCACCTTTGTATTTCCGCACGACCGCAAGGACACCGGTCAGAGCCAGCACAGCAACTGCCAGACAGAGAAAAATCTTAACCATTCTGATGATACGGCGGCGTTTTCTGCGCCTTCTCTCAAGCTCGCGCCTGCGCTTTCTCCGCCTCGCGCGCTCTCTTGCAAGCGCTATCTCGTCCTGCTCATCCTGACGTTCCTGACTCATCCGCTGCTCATACATGCCAGCATGTTTTTCTGATTGTGAACTACTGCGCGTACTGCTCTTATTTTCACGCACTCTGCTGTCTGTGCTGCTGGTATTCCTTCGCGTCCCGCTGTGCGTACGATTTTGATTTTCTTTATTCTCAGCCAAAATAGCCCCCTTCGATGGCATTTATCGTTCCAATTCTGAAATTGATGATAACGCAATTTTCTTAATGCCGCAACATATGCAGGCAGGGGCATTTTTCATACATTCGCATGCAGGCAGGGGTTCATTGCACGGTCGTCATTCGCTAACCGGCTGTAACAAAGATTTATCCTGGACTTTGAAGCTGCGGAACTCCTCAGGCGCTAAAGCGCCTTCGTCAAACAGTCCTCGCTTTTTACTTTATTGGCAGAATACGGATAAATCTTTGAACAGCCGGTAAGCTCTGACAAATGTGCAATGAACTCCCTTCCTGCTTTTTACACTTCACTGGCAGGGGCACTTCTTATCTGTCTTCTGCAGGGGATATTACAGACGGAAACAGACGAAGAAAAAAATTCCTGCCCGGCAAACCTCTCAAGTATAGAAAAGCACACATCGTTATGCGTTGCCTTTTGCCCGCAGGAATGCTAGAATAATGTAGATATTTTGACAAACGTAGGAGGTACGAGAATATGCCCTGGTGGGGAATCCTGATCATTGTAATTGCGATCACGGCTGCCGTGATTGCTGTCCTGTATTTTCTGGGCAAGCGCGCTGAGAAAAAGCAGGCGGAGCAGCAGGAACAGATTGATGCAGCAAAGCAGAATGTAACCATGCTGGTAATTGACAAGAAGAAAATAAAGCTGAAGGACGCCGGTTTTCCGGAAATTGTCTATGAGAAGACGCCCAAGATTCTGCGCGGACGAAAGTTTCCGATCGTGAAGGCACGGGTGAACACCGGAAGAGGCGCCATGGTTTCATCCTTTATCTGTGACAAGAATGTATTTGAAGCGATTCCGGTCAAGAAAGAGGTAAAGGCTACAATATCCGGGCTGTACATCACGGACGTAAAAGCTATTCGTGGAACGCTTGATAATTCCGGAAAGAAGAAAAAGGTCAGCAAGATGGAGCAGCTGCTCCGCAAGGGCCGTGGCGAAGAATAAGGCATACTGCAAGGGTGTCACATCCGTTCCGCCAGGCATAGGCAAAAGAATGCCGCATGTATCATGAGTGTTCATGATGCATGCGGCAATTTTTTTATAAACTATTCTGCCAGTCAGATTTTATGCCAGACGGCATATCGAATAATTACATCTGAATTAACGTTGACTGTCAGGCGCACAGCTGGTCAGATGAAAGTCTCCGCCGTGGCGGGCTTCAATGCGGATCTCAATCTCGCATTCCGCGGTCACGCCCTGCTCGATGGTCAGTGAGTAACCGACCTTGTAATCGATTCGTTTTTCCTGCTCTTTCAGTGAGAAGGAAGTCGCTGAAATCTGCATATTCATCAGCCCGAACGGAGTCTGATAGGATGCAGATGTCCGCTTCTCCTTTTCAAAGAGCATCTCCACATCGACCGTTCCTTTTTTGTGAACGAGAAGGCGGTTCTCTGTGAATTTCAGGATATTGTGGGTCTGCTCATGGGTGCCCTCATGTATTTCATCATACACGACATAATGCTGGCCGTTTTTGTTGAAATAGGTGCCGGGCACCAGCACCTCCACCGGCTCCGCCCTTTCATTGGAGGGAATATGCTGAAATCCCTTTAAGGAAATGATTACATCTTTTTCCATCGCACGTACTCACATATGACAGACATTGGCGGGATCTGAGGGTCCCTTGATGGACGGGAACTTCTTCTCGGCCTTTTTCGGGTCATCGAAGATTTCATCCATAGTGTGCCATCCGAGAACGGCACATTTTACACGGGCCGGCATATGGGAAATATCCTGCAGTACGCCTGCCTCCTCCAGCTCGTCTCTCTCCTCATCCGTAATCTTGCCCTTGATCATTCGCAGAAAAATATCTGACAGATGCTTTGCCTCATCAATGGTCCTGCCAATGACCAGGTCCAGCATCATATCTGCGGATGCCTGGGAAATGGCGCAGCCGTCTCCCACATACGCTCCGTCTGTAATTTTTCCATCCTCGATCTTCAGCTTGAGC
>Ga0214927_100340_pt1 | contig 11104 bp, 5 predicted proteins | sample Stichaenrichm16X_FD_168612 | JGI IMG/M metagenome (GOLD analysis project Ga0214927, IMG submission 168612) | Xylose enriched microbial communities from anaerobic bioreactor in Madison, Wisconsin, United States - 16X | ecosystem: Engineered > Bioreactor > Anaerobic > Unclassified | place: USA...
ATGTTGATCAGGATCCTTTTCTGAACGGGGCATGCATGATCCGTACGCTTCTCACACCGGACGAGCTGCTGGACCTCGGTGCCTCTCTGGAACAGAAGGCGAAAAGAGTCCGCAAGGTGCACTGGGGTCCTCGCACGCTGGATGTGGATATCCTCTTTTACGATCAGGAAATCATCGCAACAGAGCGGCTCAATATCCCACATCCGGATATGCCGAACCGGGATTTTGTACTCCGGCCAATGGCAGAAATCGCACCCTGGTGGCTGCATCCGATTACACACAAGACCATGGCGCAGATGCTTCATGAGCTGGAAACAAGGACAGGCAACTGATGCTGGAAAGCCAGTTGTGAAAATGAAAGGTATACCATGAATTTCAAGGAATCAATGAATTATCTGGATCATGTCCCGAAATTTTCCCCAAAGGACGTTGTCAGCGGTACGGTCGCCTACGAACTTGGTGCAATGCGCGCATTAATGGCATCACTGGGCAATCCGGAACAGCATCTTCGATACGTTCATATTGCAGGAACAAATGGAAAGGGTTCCGCTTCTGCCTTCCTTACACAGATCCTGATCGAGAGTGGCTGCAAAACCGGCTCCTTCAATTCCCCTGCCATCGAGCATTTCACGGAACAGTTCAGGATCAACAATCAGGACATTTCCGAGGAGGATTTTGCGAGAATTCTGACCCGTATAGCCGGACAGATTCAGAAAAACCTTGAAAAAGGAATAGATCAGCCGACCCAGTTTGAAATTCTGGTGGCGGTTATGTTCTTGTATTTCGAGGAGCAGCACTGTGATATCGTCGTCCTTGAAACCGGCATGGGCGGGCTGCTGGACGCGACAAATGTCATCCCCGCACCGGAAGCGGCGGTCATCATGACGGTCAGTATGGACCATACGGAAATACTTGGTCACACACTGGCAGAAATCGCCACACAGAAAGCCGGAATCATCAAGGAAGGCACCGATGTCCTCCTCTATCCCCAGAAACCGGAGGCCGATCAGATATTTGAAAGGGTAAGCCGGGAGAAAAATGCCCGTCTGCACCGTGTCAACGTCTGTCAAAAAGCAAAAAAAGCTGCACTGCAGGGACAGTACTTTGATTTTGCCTTTAATCCAGGTCAGAAAAATCCCGATCCGGCCGAAGATGCATATGCTTTACAGAACCTGTTTATTCCCCTGCTTGGCTCCTACCAGTGTTCTAACGCGTCTATGGCTGTTGCAGCCGCAGAAATCCTTGGACAAAAAGGGTATCCTGTCACAGAATCCTCTATTCGAAAGGGATTGAAAAATACCGTCTGGCACGGAAGGTTCGAGCTGATGCACTCAAATCCTGCCATTATTGTAGATGGCGGACATAATCCGGAAGGTGCTGTAATGCTCAGGGATAGTCTCCTTCGCTACTTCCCCGATCAGAAAATCACATTCATTATGGGCATACTGGCCGATAAGGACTATCACAGAATTATCGATACTGTCGGTCCATTGGCCAAGTGCTTTTACACCGTTCCTGTGCCAAACCCACGAGCGCTTGATCCGAAACGGCTTGCCCGGGAGCTGTCGTCTTCAGGATATACAGCTGAACCCTGTGATTCAATAGAGGAGGCAGTGAATCAGGCATTGCGAAACAGTTCTTCAGAAGATATCATCTGCTCTTTCGGGTCATTGTATTATGTTGGCCAGATCCGGGAATACCTGAAAAGCAAATGAGCAAATACATTCTCTTCCATTCTCGTCTTCTCATGCTTTTCTAACTGCTTGATCTATTTCCATGGCAATACCATTAGCTGCTTGGCCCCTAAGATAATTCAAAATGTCTTGTAAACCTTGAGCTTTGCCATCGAAGAATCCCTGTGCATTCAAAAATATTGTATGCGATCCATCAACTAGCAAAGGGAGGTCACTTGTAAACTGTATACATGTGATCTCCCCAAAATAGTTATATAGCATCAGCTACCAGTATCTGATGTACTATCCCCGGAACTGCTGTCAGAATTAGTCGTGGCTGTCTGTCCGGAGCTGGAACTGGATGTATCCGACTCAGTGCTTCCAGAGCTGTTTGCATCGGAAGCGTTGTCATCTGTCGAAGATTCTGTTTCATTACTTGAACTGGAACTACTGCCAGCAGTACTTGTCCCACTTGTGGTCTGAGAGCTGGACCCAGTTAAATCACTATCCGCATCCGAGAAGCCGCTGCTCTTTGCATTGCCAGTGTTTCCTACATTAATTTCAATAGCAGCAGTGATTTCGCTGAGCTCAGGGTTTGTCACTGTAAGCGTATAGGTTCCTGCGAAACTGAAGGCCACTGTACGAACATTCGCTTCCGTACCTGTTGTCAGCTGACTGGAAATATCATTTCCACTGGCATCCGTCAGCTTCCAGGTGGCATCCTTGACCGCCTGATCCTGAGAATCAGTCAGCGTAATGGTCACCGTATCATTCACGGATGGATTCGTATTATCTACGGACAGATTATAATCTGGGATATAAGTAATACGTCCATAGCCGTCACCCGAATTACCAATTACGTTGCGACCAGAAGGTGTAGTTATTGTTTCGTTCCCATTCAACATTTTAGCATTTTTTAATCCAGAACTGACATATCCAGATCCACCACCAGCAGCTGCACCTTTAGTATAACCCATTCCGCCGCCAAACCAGCCTCCGCCTCCGCCGGCTCCGTTTGGACCATATATCAAGCTTCCAAATCTACTTACTTTAACATCATCTGTTCCTCCACCTGCTCCAAACTTTCCTGGAGCGAAGCCATCTGTAATAGCGTTGCTTTTTATGGTAGTGACATAATATTTTGCATGTCCCGATCCACCACTATTCTGTGTGCCACCAGTTCCTATACCTTCACTTGGGCCTTCTCCAGATAATCCAGAAGCACCACCACCAGCGCCTCCATTATAAGGATTATTTTTATCTTTAGCTCCGCCGCCGCCACCGCCACCCGCTACAAGAAGTATTGTGGCTTTATCACTTTCAGTTCCAAATGCAGCTAAGTCTGCTAATTTTGTAGTAGCCATATGGGATGCACCACCACCAGATCCCCAGAGAAATGCAATATGGCTTTTATTTGATATCTCAGCTTTTGCATTACCACCACCATTCCATCCGCCTTTTGTTATTGTATTTGGCTGACCATTGGAATCTATATAGTTTGCCGAGGACATCTCACCCGCTCCACCAATATAAACATAAATCTTATCTCCCATTGTGAAGTGTTGATATCCTATAGAATAGCCGCCTTTACCTCCTTGTGATGCTAGCATTTTTTTACGTGCAATTACGTCTGGATCATTTACATTTCCGGCTAATCCACTTCCTCCTTGTGCTCCCCACACTTCAAGTTTATACCACCCGGTATAGGGAACGATAAATTCCTGAGCCTCGTCTTCTCCCTTCGAAAAATCCCAGCTATTGTTGATCTCATGCCATTGAGCATAAAGTGTCACCTTTGTGCCATTAGGAGCAAGGGCACGTACAGTTCCCGTATCCGAATAGGAATCTCCAGTTCCATCTGCCTTGGTATTCCATCCCACAAAGGTATAGCCATTTCTCTGGAATCGACACTTAGGAAGCGTAAAATCCCCAAAATAATCAATAGATGTACTCGGATCCATAATCCCTTTTATTTCGCTTGCAATGGCATTTGCATTATATTCAATTGTATAACCGTCGGTACTGCTCCAGTCTCCATATGCACTCATTCCTTTAGGCATAGGAAATGGATATATTACTCCATTTGTATACTGACTATAAGGATAAGTTGTTGATTGGATAGCTGAGCTCCCCATACCCTGAGCTTTAGTCAGAGCTGAGTAAGTATAAGCCCGTAATCCTGTGTAAGTATGCGGATTATTATTTGTAATTCCGGTCATGCTGGATAGATATCCACAATTACTCATTGAGAGGGAGTTATTGCCATCTAAAACAAACATATAGTAATTTTGAGTTTCGTTCTTCCAAATAGCAGCATAATCGTTTGTTAATTGAACATCATTGTTACTCTGTAGAAAACCAGCACCTACTTTTGCCTTTAGCGTCATACCAACACTGTGACAATTTGCAATCTTAGTTTTCCATTGAGTTTTTCCGCCAAAACCAGCTACCACATCAGCTGCACTTAATATTACATTAGCGTAAGAATTTGTAATACTTCCACCATCTGATTCACCAAAGAATCCATATGCATTCTGACTGCCATAGACCTTGCCGGAATAACTGCAATTTGTAATATTACCTTGATTGTTAATATATACAAATCCAGCAGTATTAGCATTCAAATTTTGAGTTGATAAATCTGCACCTGGTTGTAATCCACAAATTAACAGATTATAACCCAATTCCTTATTATTTTGCAGTTCGTTATCAATTGTATTAGTATTCAATTTATAATACCCATTATCTCCATATTTGTTAATGTAAGTATTATAAACATTGGCATCTGCATAAATCTGACAATCACTGACATTGCTGTTACTGTCATTTTTATAGAGGAACCCGTTTCCCCCAATTTGAGCATTCACAATGGAACTATTTTTGATTGTTCCGCCCCATTGATTTAAAGACCCAAAACCATTACCGGATATTTCAGCATTTTCAATTGTTACATTATTTATCGTCCCTGCATTGCTGTTCACAAATCCATCTCCGGAAATCTGTGCATTCTCTATACTTACATTTGAAATACTGCCATTTCCATTATTAGAGTCTGCTATCAGACCTTTACCGCCAGTAATTTTCAAGGTTGTGAAATATAAATTACTTATTATTCCTGCATTATTTTCAAGAAAATAATCTGCGTCATAATCATCTATCCTTAAGTTTAACAGCGATGCTTTTGGGCCATTCTGCGGATTGGCCACTTCCTGAAAAACAGGTGTTCTTAATCCCTTAAGCAAAACGGGTGTATTATTGTAAACATTTCCCTGATATGTATTGCCTGCTTCAATTTTATCAATTGTATAGGTCGAGTAATATTCACTATTATCATGAGCAATTTGCTCATTGAAGCGACAGAGAGCAGCATCACCAGAGTCCAAAGATATATCAGCATCCTGTTCAATTACATATTGCTCACTATGACTTTTGTTAATATAGCCATCTGCACTATTTTTCTCTTCTTTGGTAAAATCTATTAATTGACGTCCGCTTCGAATGGAAAAATATCTTTTTCCATCACTTCTAACTGTGCCGGCGGATGGTAAATTTCCTCCTGTTGTCGATGGTGCTCCTACCTCGTGCGCAAAAAATGGCAAATATTCGAATGCTGCAACAGGATACTGAATGTTGTTTTTTGAATAATAGAAGATAAGAGCACATCCTTCACCGTTGGAATAATACTCCCAATCAGTTGCAAACTTACTATCATCCAGCTTATATACTTTATATCCTGGAAAATCACTTTCCATTGAAGTATATTCACTAAATACTGAAGCTATATTATTGTTTCCATTGTTGAATGATTGCGCATAAGTAGATTTAGTATTAAACTGGCTAACAGAGTTCTTGCCAATATATATATCTTGAATATCATCTGTTTCTTTTACCAGAAGAAGATACCCTTCCTCAGCGATATATTCGTTTTGCTTATAGGGGAATATCTGATCAGCATCGACAGGAGATTCATTTCCCGCAGAATCTATATACTGATACTCGGTCTTCTTATAAGCATTTTTATCCATATCGTTTAAAACATCCGTTTTATCGGAAACTTTACTCGTGTAATATCCCTGGTATGCAATACTATCCCCATGTTTTTCATAATAAATTAACCCAAAGGGATTCTCATCCTCTTTACCTGTCACCCAGTCACCATAATATGATATAAGTCCGGTAACCATCTGATAGGGATAATCACCCGTTAAGGAATCATCATATTTATTTGTTTCAATAGATTGACTCTGTTTCGCAAAAGGTGTGTTGTTTTTTCCAGTTCCGGCTTTATTTACATTTGCACCTGTTAAAGTACTATTGTTTATTCCTGCCAAGTAATAATTATTTTGAGAAGAACTGCTGGCATTACCACCAACAAAATATCGCCCATTTATCAACCCAGTAGAATAACAATTTTTAACGACAAGCGTATTTGTCCCACTGTATGCAATAAAACTTCCTGACATTGCATTGCCGTCATTTGCATTAGATCCAGAATATGCGGAAGCAGTAGAAAAACAATTGTCTATTGTGACAGCCAGACTTCCACTACTATTACCGATCTGCCCAATAAATCCACCAGAATACCCATATCCCCGCACATTGTATCTTCCCTGGGTGGTATTGTCGGTTGTTACATCCTTGTACTGACCATCCGCTGTACGCCCGCCGACATAGCAGTTTTCAATGCTGCTGCCGGAGGTAGTACTGTTCATATATCCGATCAGACCGCCAAAGCCTGCCTTCTGTGTCTGTCCTGCCTGTATGTCTGCATCTGCAACATACATGGAGGCAGCACTGTCTGACACCTTCAGAGGTCCTGAGGTGCTAACATAGCCCAGAAGTCCGGCTGCAGCAGTTCTGGCTGAAATCAGGTCACTGCTTCCAGCTCCATATAACGTACAGTTCTGAACAGTCACAGAGCCCGCATAGGCGCTTCCGGAGCTTGAGGATGACGGTTCTGCAGATGCACAATAGCCGAGAATTCCTGCAGCAGAATACTTACCGGAAATCTGGATATATTTGTCCGAATCTGATGCTGTAGTATTTCCGGAACTGCTACCGGATGTAGTTTTGACAGATATCGTACAACCGGAAATGGACAGACCTGTCCCGGTGCCCTTCGTCCCTGATTTCTGCGCAGCCTGGCTTCCCAGAATTCCTCCAGCGCAGGATTGATCCGCATCCGCGGAGATGGCAATTGTTTTACCGGCTGCCACCGTTGTATTTTGTATGCTTGTTGAAGCAGAATCTGCCTGCCCGAGTATTCCGCCGGCAAACTGGTCTGCCTGAATGGCAAGCGAGGAACCTGCAGAGATTTTGGCAGCAGAAATTGAAATATTTCCCTGGGCAGAGCCGACCAGCCCGCCAGCTGCTGTTACTGTCGTCCCGGAACTCACATTCCCAGAAACTGCCTTAGCAAGACTCAGTGTAGTATCTCCGATCACACTGACATTCTGAATCGTTGTCTTCCGGTCTGTTCTTCCAGCAAGAAAACCGGTATAAGACGCAATGGCAGCAGAAGGATTTTTCAGAGTGAGGTTCTGAATGGTCATAGAGTTCCCGGCATTTGAAGCACCTGTACCAGAGCCGGTACCGGACGAACTGCCCGTGCCGGACTGCGCACTGCTGCCCTCGTCAATATATCCGAATAACCCAGAAACAGTGCTGCCTGTGTCAGAAGATATGGCAGAAGAAACCGCACTGATTTTAAGATTGGAAATCGTGCAGCTGTTTCCTTCAAATGATGTCAGCGCGGAATCCACAATACCGGAGAACTGCTCTCCATTACTGCTGGCGCTTACGTGATCGGCACGTTCTACCGGGTCTGTCTCCCAGAAGCGGATTGTCATCTTTGACCAGTCCAGATCCCGGATAAGCTTTGCCTTTGTGACCACGCTGTCAGATCCGTTTGTCCCTGAAGACGAAGCATTGACCCCTGAAATTTTCGTACTCAGGTTCTGAAGATGTCTGCCATAGACAATCTTTGCAAGATGATCACTGCCTGCGGATCCGTTTGCAAACAGACTGTTCGTGTTCAGCGTTACGCTTGCGGAAGCATCAGACTTGTCAGAAGTATTTGAAGTACTGTCCGAATTGCTCAATGTGACCGTAATAGTCAGATTTTCTCCCGGGATCAGTGCATCCGTACCTGTTCCAAACTGCTTTGCAAACTGCCAGTCATCTCCATCTGTGACACTGTCAAGGGTGTAGTAGTATACACGGTATCCGGTACCGGATTTACTATATACGCCTTTCAGGGCATCCTTGCCAAGAGAAGCGGTGTCAGAGGATTTACCCAGTGTGATTTCTCTGGTATAGCCGCTTGTCTGCCCCTTTATCGCTGCCTTTATGGTATAAGCTTTCTGATTCGATCCGGTATTTTTCTGTTCCGGCACTGCAGCCTGAAGGACCAGGCGATCGTCATTTTCAACGATTGCCGTCAGTGTATCTTCCGTATCTTCAGGTTCTGATCCCGTTGAAGTCGCACCGCCATAATATCCAACCATCGGCGTGCCCTTCATGCGCTCCGACTTGCTCTTTCGGCTGGCATTCTGATAAGCATCGGTATCGGCAATAGAAGTAACGGAAGCAGTACTGCTGCCAAGTGCCTTTTTAAGGTCAGTCTGCTTGCAGAACCATACGCCGTAGACCGTCGCGGTCTTGGCATCGTATTCTATGACAATATTTCCGTTTCCGCGCAGCGTCTCATCGATAGAATCATAGGGCAGAATCATAGAAAGAATGCCGGGATCGTTTGTTTCATCTGTACTGGTGACGACATAGCGGAAGTCATGCTTCTCGTCCTCTGCTAGTGTGCCATCAGCCCATTCTGTGCTCCAGGTGCCAAGTGTGCCATCATAATCAGACGGGCCAGCTGTATCGCCGGCACCGGCTCCCATTGCGCTTCCAAGCTGACTTGAAGCTGACGTTGAGGATTCCGCGTCAGAGACATAGGTATCCCAGTTGCCGCTGGCCTTCGCCACCGTCATATGGTTCTGAGCAGCCACAAAGATTTCCCTTGCGGTGTTGTCCAGCTCTGTCTGCTTCAGAGATTTCTGATAGCGGATTACCGCCACAAAGCCAAAAGCTGCCAGAATGCCGATAATCGCAACCGTGATCAGCATTTCTGCCAGCGTAAAGCCCTTGCGGGATCTGCGGAATTTGTCCTGGAGCGTATACTGTTCTCTGCCGCAGGATGACACCGCTGCCTTTTTTTCCCTTCTCAGATATCCTATATCTCTCATATAAATCGTCGTCCTTGTTAAGTAAATTTCAGGATATGATCAGCAAATCATAAAATACATGAAGCAATCCGTACAAATATCACACATAATATCGTGCAATTATGCATTTGTGCTGTACGTGGATTTTTAAATTCATTTTCGAAACAGAACATTTGCCAGCACATTTATTTTCAGGCGTCTCCACTGTCACTTTCAGAGGAATATCCACCGATCACAGCCGTCCGGACCGTCTCGGATTCTATCTTCTTGTCACCCTTATAGACAGTCATGGTATATGTAAAATACGGATTGAATGCCTGTACCGTCTTTGAATTGTCCTTGGTGCGCGCTGGTGTGATGGAGATATCGCTGATCTGCAGCCGCAGATTCAGAGTTCTCGTCTTTGCTGTCACAAGCGGGATTGCACCAGTCGCATCACTTGTACCGGTAGTATCGGCGGAAGATCCAGTGCCGGAAGTTCCTCCGGATCCGGAAGCTCCATCTGTTCCTGTATCCGCATCTGTCACATAAACCGTATCTGCATCGTTGTGGATATGCACGGAATAGCCGCGGTTTCCTGAAAAAAAGGATACCTCCGCCGCTTTTGAACTGCCATCTGTATCGGAATCAATTTGCAGTGTGGAAAGATCTGCCGTGGCAAAGTCATCATCTATTGCCGCAATGGCCGTTCCAAGCAATGTCTGTGCATCCGCCTTCAGCGTCATCTCACGATAAGTGCGGACCGCAGCCGTAATACCTGCGGCAATCGCCAGCGTTGCCAGCGACATCAGCAGGACAGTCACAAGCATTTCTGTCAGGGAAAAACCTGACGCGGATTTTATTCTGTTGTTTGTATCTGTTTCCTTACTTTTCATAAATAAAATCCTTTTGTCCGTTGTAGTCGGAAGCTCACTGTTCTTGTGCAGTGGAAGGAGTTTTGAAAATAGTTTCCTTATTTTTCGTAATATTGTCATTTATCCCTGCTCTGCTGGGAAGAATGTCAGATTTCCATCCTCCGCTTCACGAACGGTCACGCTTTCCTTGATCTGTGGCAGACTGTAATCTGACGCCTTGGAAGCATCAGCCGGCTTTATCACAACATCTGTCTTGCCATTGTCCGTAACGCTGCTTTCATCAGACGTACTGCCGGTACCACTACCGGTACTGCCGTCTGCAGTATCCGTTGCAAGTGCACTGTGCTCACTGATGTAGCTCGCATATGCCTTTCCGGATCTTGTGATCACCCTGCGGGCTGCCAGCACCATCGTTACCAGGAGAACCGATGCCAGCGCCACGATAAGCACCGCAACCAGTGTCTCTGTCAGGCTCTCTCCGGATCCGGACGACAGCTTTGCAAATACTGAGCCGCGTGGCGGACGATCCTGGCATGTCTTGTTTATTCTGTTTTTTCCTTCTCCATTTTCATACGTATGCATATCATCCAATTCATGCGTATGCATAGGGTTCGTATGGTTCAGCATCAATTTTCTATGCATGATCCTCATCGTCCTCTCAGGGAAAGATTCAGGTTCCTGCCGGATTCTGCGCAGTGATCGCCGATCCGGTGTAGACCTTTGCACTGCCCCATCCAAATCCGCTAAGCGTCACACTACGAGTCATTTTTACCTGATAGATCTCTGTCCTATCCTGCTTTGTCTCTGTCAATGTCGTGTTCGCGTCTTGATCATACTGAAGTTCTCCGGCGTTAGCCGGGATTTTTACAAGGCACCGGTTTGATGCATTCTTGAAGGAAATGGTATTTCCATTACTGTCGGATTCCTTCGGATAGATCTGTGCCTCCAGATTGAGATTTTTGTCCATATAAAGATCGACGCAGACTGAAACGTTGTCCTTATCGCCCTGATCTCCCTGCACAATTACAACATAAGCCTGCCTGCTCAGGCAGGACTGTGTTTTCAGATAAGTATCAAGATTGGATCCGCTGTGTCCATACATCCAGGTGTGATTGGAAGGAACCTTATCACCCTTCCATTCGTACGCATTATCCGAAGAAAAAGAGCTGTCCTGCACGCTCTGCCCCAGATATCCATCATCCTTCAGGACATAGCTGTTCCAGAAATAATTCATGATCTGACCCGCGCGTACCTTTTCATAGCCCGTAAAATCCAACCCTGTCAGTGATGCGATTTTGTCAGAACTGCTTAGCGTCGCAAATGGCGATACAGGCAGCTTTTCACCAGGGTAGGA
>Ga0214927_100341_pt1 | contig 11071 bp, 11 predicted proteins | sample Stichaenrichm16X_FD_168612 | JGI IMG/M metagenome (GOLD analysis project Ga0214927, IMG submission 168612) | Xylose enriched microbial communities from anaerobic bioreactor in Madison, Wisconsin, United States - 16X | ecosystem: Engineered > Bioreactor > Anaerobic > Unclassified | place: USA...
TTCCGCGGCCTCGAGCAGAAGGAATACGACAGCTCGGACGGCGATGCCTCGCTCCCCATGGTCCACAGGGTCATCTCCAACTTCAAGGCATACGTGGAGGGAGCCTTCCACGGCCTCTCCAAGAAGCGCCTGCAGTCATATGCGGACTCCTACAGCTGGAGATACAGCCACAGGAGCTCCTCCGATGCCTGCATGGAGCTCCTCCACGAGATGTGCCTCATGCATGTCCCGCTCTCCGGCATCGCAGCCACGGCCACGGTCCAGCCGAAGCTTCCTGCGAGCTTGCCTAAGCCGTTTACAGTTCAGGGAGCCTAACTATGCCGGAGGTACTCAGCCATTTTGCGATAATGAGCACCGCAATAGCTGCTCCCCTGTTTGCCAGAAACCTGTTGAACGTCTCCCGGGCGTACGAATAGTCAGCATACTCACGGTTGTCCGCATCTTCGTGTCTCGAGGTGCTCAGCCTGAAGAGCCTGGCGTCTTCATCCTGGGGCATTTCCTGTGCCTTTGCCGATATTTCTGCTTTCATGGCTTATTTGCCTCCCGCAATGCGGATTCTGGGATCGATGATCACATAGAGCACGTCCATGAGAAGCATTGCCAGTATGAACATGACGCTATAGATGAAGCTGATTGCCAGCACCACGTTGTAATCGTTCGACTGTATTGCCGTGATATAGAGGCTTCCAAGGCCAGGGATCGAGAAGATCTTCTCGATGACCAGGCTGCCCGTCATGAGGCTCACCAGAAGCGGGACAAGCACCGTAATGACGCTGATGAGGGTATTGCGCAGCGCATGGTGAATTACCAGCTTGGCCTTCGGCAGCCCCTTCGACTTGGCCAGCATCATGAAATCGGACTCCATGATGCTCACCATCTCGGAGCGCGTATAGCGCTCGACGCTTGCCAGGGTAAACATGGAAAGCGCGATGACAGGAAGCACCGACGAAACAATGGGATGGGCAGGATCGAATATGATGGGGAAAAGCTTTGCCCTGTAGCCCAGGAAGTAGGAAAGCGCCAGCGCGAAGACGAATGACGGCAGGCTCACGCCCAGCACGGCAATGATGGTCGCTGCGGTATCCCAGCCAGTGCGCTGCCTGAGTGCAGCAATGATGCCCAGCACCACGCCCACAAGCGCACCAAGAATGCCCGCTTCGAGACCGATGCTCACGGACGTCCAGATGCGCGGCCCCACCATGCTCGAGATAGGCATGTTCGTCTGGATGCTGTACGAGACTCCGAAATCCCCGTGCAACATGTTCCACACATAGAGGAAGAACCTCTCCACGACCGGCTTGTCCAGGCCATAGTGGGCCTTGAGCGCGGCAATCTGATCAGGCGAGAGCTTCTCTTCGTTGTTGAAGGGCGATCCAGGCATCAATGTCAGAAGCAGAAACAGCACCAGCAGGATCACGAAGAGCGTCGCCAGGGCAATCAGGAGACGCTTTGCGATATAGTGTCCCATCTCGCTTCTGCCCCGCTTTTGGGTCCTCTGGACTGTTGCGCCTTCCTGCGCCATCAAAAACCTCCTTGCCTGTCCTGCCCCAGGCACGGCCTACGGAGAGGAAAGATCTCCGCAGGCGCCTGGGCACGCTATGCCTTGGTGACGAACTTGTAGTAGCAGGGGATGCCGGTGATGTGCTCCGTGATTCCCTTCACGCCGCTCTTCGTAATCGTTGCCGTGCCGGTCTGATAGATCGGGATGCAGACAGCCTGCTCGGTGCAAATCTCGTTGCAGCGCATGAGCTCGGACCAGCGGGCATCGGCATTTCCGGCATCGGTCGTGTTCGCCTTCTCGTAGGTCGCATCGAACTCGTCATTCTTCCAGCTCGAGTAGTTGGATGGATGGTTCGACTCATACATGGCGAGGATGGCTGTCGGGTCTGCGTAGTCAGGTCCCCATGCATGGAAGCAGACTTCGAAATCGCGGGTGCCTTCGCGGGCAATCCTGTTCTTCTTCGGCGTCGACTCGAGGTTGATGGTCAGGCCATCGAGTGTCTTCTGGAGTGTATCCTGGATATAGGCGCAGGTCGTCTGCGCAAAATCCTTCTCCTGGTCATACAGAATCGTGAACTCGCGCACATCGGTCTCCTGCTTGGCCTTCTCCCAGGCTTCCTGAGCCTTGGCAGTGTCATAGGCATAGAGCTGCGGGCTTGCCGAGGCGAAGTCCGTGCCATCCTCCTTGCTGTAGAGCCCGACCATGCACATCTGGTTGACTGGAGTGGATCCATCTTTCAGAACGTTCTCGCAGATGTCTTCCCTGTTCAGTGCGTAGGCAATCGCAATACGGAAGTTCTCGTTGCTGAGCCCTTCCTTCGTCGTATTCATCATGAGGTAGTAATTGAAGTTGCCCGATTCCTTCTCGAAGCCCTCATCGTCCTTGTACTGGTTCACGAGCTCGCCCGTCAGCTGGACATAGTCCACCGTGCCGTTCTCGTATGCCATGACTGCCTGCTGGGTATCGGAGATCACCTGCAGGTTCACGACATCGACATCGACATTCGCTGCATCCCAGTAGTCCGGATTCTTCGTCAGGGTGATGGTGTTGCCCGACGTATCGTACTGGGTCAGCGTATAGGGCCCGCAGTACAGCATGTCATCCTTGGTCAGAGCGAAATTGCTGCCCTTCTCTTCACGGAACTTCTTCTGCACTGGCGCCCAGGGCGTGAAGGCAAGGAGATCGAGGAGGAACGGCACCGGATGCTCGAGGGTGACCTCGATCGTCTGGTCGTCTGCCGCCTTGGCTCCGAGCTCGCTGACATCCTTCTTGCCAGCAAGGACATCCTCATAGTTCTTCAGTGCAGCCATCTCGATCTGATACTGGAAATCGGCAGCGCCATTCTCGGCAAGCGCATTGCGCTGCCAGGCATACACGAAGTCATCTGCCGTGACTGCATCCCCATTGCTCCACTTGGCGCCGTCACGGATGTGGAACCGGTAGGTCATCTGGTCATCCGATACCTCATAGGTATCGCAGAGGCCATTGACCGACTGGTTCTTTATGTCCTTCACGAAGAGGCCTTCGCAGCAGTTCGTGATGACGCCCATAGAGATTGAGTCTCCGGCGACGATGGGATCGAGCGCTACCACCGCAGTCGCAACGGCGATGTTCACGGTCTTCTGCTCCTCGGCAGAAGACTCCTGGCTGCTCTGGCTGCCTCCGCAGCCGGCGAGGCCGGCACCCATGAAGACCAGGCCAGCTGCCGAGCTTGCCTTGATAAAGTCACGCCTGCTCATTGTAGGGACGCCAAACTTGAAGTTCATCGTAAGCTCCTTTGTTCCGCCTGCGCCGAAAGTATGGTGATGGAGCCACGCTCGAAGGGGAGTTTCTTCGCGTGGCTCCGGTGACAGCACGCATAAGCCCTAGGGACATATGGCATGCGGGTGTCCGAAAGCTCCGTGGACCGTACAGGTATGCGAAGCACGCTCGGCCGCATATCTGAGAGAGGCACGTACGTCATGGGAATCTGCATAGCTCACCAGGAATGCTGCCGCGAAGGAATCTCCTGCACCCATAGCATCGATTGCCTGGCAAGGGACGATCGGCTGCTCATAGAGCTTGCCGCCGTGCAGCGCTATGCTGCCGCGCAGCCCCTTGGTGACGATCGCGATATCGGGACCCAGCTCCTTGGCCCTTCTGGCAAGGGAGACGCACTCGCTATCCGTCAAGCCCTCTCCCGAGAAGAAAGCGATATCGATGCTGGGACAGATCGCTTCCAGCAGCTCCTGTCCATGTCCGACGGAAAAATCGTATGAGACGGGAACGACCTCATGGATGCGCCCGAGCTCGCTATCGATGCCCGCCTCGTTCGTCGTATGGCAGATATCGAATCCGGAGATGAAGTCGAGGTCTTCCTGGGAAATCCCGAGGCGGAGCAGATGCGCTACCGTATCGCGCTTTCCCCGGAAGAAGACCCTGTCCCCATCGATGATGCGCACACCTGGCATAGGGGTCGTGCCGTACGCCCTGCGGCAACGCTCGAGGCTGACGCCCAGCTCTTCGAGGGCTCCCTCGATATGGCGGGCAGGAGCGTCATCGGCAAGGATGCCGAGAAAGCTTGCTTTCTCGGCTCCATCGAGCATAGCGTTCGCGGCGACATTGACTGCCTGGTCGCCTGGATAGAAGACGCCTTCGTCCAGATAGCCGTCGGCAACGCAGTCGCCTATGCTCACAAGCTTCATGTCCTTGCCTCCTGTCAGTCTTCCGCCCCGCCCCAGGCGCCTTCCCGGCTCTTCTAGTACTCCAGCTGCCACATATAGCGGCGGACAGAAAGGGAGTGTCCGCTGTCATGCGCATGGGCTTCCACAAAGACGCGGATGGCAGCGCTGAGCAGCTCGGGGGCGAAGTACTCCTGCACGTCCTGCGGCACGCCCTCATAAGAGAAGGCATTCTCGTCGAGGACCAGGAGCTCCTGAGAGTACTGCTTCGCAAAAGCCAGGGCACGCTCATCCAGATGCTTCGTCGCACCATTGCCGACAGAGATGATGAAGGGAACGTCAAAGTCCGTGATCTCGAATGGGCCATGGAAATACTCGCCGGAATGGATGCAGTTCGAATTCACCCACTGCATTTCCATCAGCCAGCATATGGCAAGAGCATACATCTCGCCGTAGCTCGCGCCAGAACCCATGGTGTAGATCAGCTTTGACCGCTTGGTCCTGCTGGCAAACCTGACGCAGTCATCGCGGTACAGATCTTGTGCCTTGGCCTTGAGCTCCGGCAGGGCATCGACAGCGCTGGAAGCCTTGGCCCAGCGCTCTGCATGCTCCCCATCAAGGCTCTTGAGGAACTCGAACCAGGCACGGAGCTCCACAGAGCCGCTCTTGTCCGCTTCTTCTGCCCCCTCGCCGTGATCGTAGTGGATGGGATAGGATGCTGCCTTCCAGAGAGGGGAATCCACGGCATTGCTGAATGCGATGGAGAGGGCTCCGGCATCGGTTGCCTTCTGCGCCGCAGCAACGGTCTCCGGCGTCGTGCCGGAATGGGAAATCGTGACCACGATCGAGCTGGCGTCGAAAGCCTTCGGCGTTGCGTAGTTGAACTCGTTCGAGGTGTAGATGGCAGAAGGGATAGCGAGCTCGCGGTCGAACATATACTGTGCCGGCATCATCGATGCCTGCGATCCGCCACATGCCACGAAGTAGACATGCGTTGCCTTGCCAGCCTCCACCTTCTCCCTGATTGCCGAGGCGGCGGCTTCGATCTGGTCGATGTGCTCCTGCTTCATATGATGCCCTCCTACATAACGTTCTATTACGATATATTGCTTTATATAATGTCACATGATGTATTGTCAATAAGCAATTCGGCGTGGAAACAAATCGCTAATAAATGGGAAGCGAACCCTCGGCAAAGGCCGCGCTGCAGGCAGAAGACGCAGGGTGAAGCGGGGGGGGGGGACAGTCCGGCATTCCCACAGGCTGCACCATGCAAGCGCTGCCGTTTGGCCCTCCAGAATTGCAGCATTCCGGCATGAAACAGGTGCAATCTGCCACAATCTGCATTTCCTTCCTAGACTTTGGGGCAGATCGTAGGTCAGAAGTTCAAAGGAGGTATCTGTGGATGCATTGTTGGGTGCCATGAGCTGGTATGCTGCGCTACCTGCTGCAGTCATGGTCATGATCGGCATCTTCCTGGTAGGGCTCTTGCTGGCAAGGCTTAAGGTTCTTGATGCCCTCCGCTCGGCAATCTATGTCGCGGCAGCGATTGTCGGCATGAATGCGATGGTGGGGATGTTCGCCGGCGCGGCTACGCCCGTCCTGCAGCTGGTGGTGGAATCGACGGGTCTGAAGCTCGACATCATCGATCTGGGAGTCGGCTCGTCTTACGCATCAGTGCTCTTTCCGCTGAGCTTCTACTCCATCCTGCCGGTTGTCGGGCTGCTCGTGAACGTCGCCATGATTCTTCTCAAGTTCACCGACACTTTCGACGTGGACGTGTTCAACTACAGCGTATGGGCGCTTGCTGCCTCCTATGTCTGGGTCATCACCGGAAGCATCCCTCTTGCCATTCTGGCTTATGCCATAAACGAGGTGATCGTGCTGAAGTTCGCCGATCTGACAGCGCCTGCCATCGAGAAGGCATATGGACTGGACGGCGTCTCCATTCCCCATGGAAATGCCGTCATCTTCGCTCCCGTCGGCATGTTCGTGAATTGGGCCATCGAGAAGATCCCTGCCTTGGCAAAGATCGACTGGAGCCCTGAGAAGATCGAGGAACGTTTCGGCGGAATGGTATCGCCTTCCACCATCGGTTTTGTCATGGGCATCGTGCTCGGTGCAGCCGGTGGCAAGGACTTCGGGCAGACGCTGCTTTTGGGCATCACGATTGCCGCATTCATGATCGTGTTCCCGCGTGTCGAGAATATCCTCGTTGAAGGAATCACGCCCGTTGCAGACGGCATGAGGGAAATCTGCACGAAGAAGTTCAACCGCGACCTCCACATCGGACTCGATGCAGCAATCCTGATCGGCATGCCCGATGTCATGGCCACCGGAATCCTTGTGACCCCCTTCATACTGCTGCTTGCTTTCATCCTTCCTGGCAACCGCGTCATGCCAATGGCCGACCTTGCCATTGCAGCGCCCTTCCTCATCAGCTGCTGCATGCCCTACTGCAAGAAGAACATCTTCCGCGGCCTCATTGCCGGCATCATTGTCATGATCATCACCCTGTACATCTGCACTGCGACAGCAGACTGGTACACCGCCTGCGCTGCGATGAACGGACTTCCCTTCGAGTCCACTTCGACGACGCTGGGCATCTGCTCGAGCTGGGTTGCCTGGGGCATCGCCAAGGTGTTTGCGCTCTTCGTATAGACGCGACCCGTCATATTTCCCTATCCGATACCGTTTCCCAACCGACCGACAGAAAGAGGCAGGAAAATGAAGAAGATCGTTGTTGCCTGCGGCACAGGCGGAGTCACCTCGAAAAACATTGCCATGAAGATCGAGAAGTATCTGAAATCCAAAGGCGTCGAAGCAAGCGTCACGACCTGCAGGGTGCTGGAGGTGGCCGATCTCGTGTCGCAGATCCATCCCGATGTGGTCTGCTCTGCAACAGAGCTTCCTCCGCTCGATGTTCCAACCATCAGAGCAACAGCAATCCTTACAGGCGTCGGCACCGAAAAGGTCTACCAGCAGATCCTTGACCTCGTCAAATAGGTTCTATCCAGAACAAGATGGGAGAGTTCCTGCCATATTCAGGATTCTCCCATCTTCCAGAGAGAAAGGAGACGCCTTGGGTGCACGTATTGCCATTGCACCGTCTCTGGTTGCCTTGGACCTTGCTGCAGAAGACAGCTCGGATGCCATCAGACAGCTGGGTAGCCGCCTGATCGAGGGCGGATTTGCCGGAAAGCAATACATCGATGCCGTGCTCGCGCGCGAAGCGACCTACCCAACGGGACTTGAGTTCCCATCCTGCGGTGTGGCGCTTCCGCATGGAGAGCCAACCGGGGTACGGGATGCAGCGCTTGCTATTGCCAGATGCAGGCCCGAAGTGCAGTTCCGCTGCATGGACGATTCGTCGAGGAGCATACCTGTCAGATTAATTGCGCTGCTTGCAGTGAACGCCCCTGAGGAACACCTGGATGTCATCGGCAGGCTCATAGGCGTGTTTTCTGATGCAGGGCTCTGCAAGAAGCTGCTCGAGGCAGAGAGTCCAGACGAGGCGGCAGCTGTTCTGGACAGGGCGATAAACGGAGGGGAAAGGCAATGAACCATATGCAGGAGACACTGCTCAGGTGCAGGCAGAATGGAAAGAAGACTCTGGTCGGCTACTTTCCCCTCGCAGATCCGGCTATGGGCGACCCGGTTGCAAGGGTGGGCGAATACCTGGAAAGCGGCGTGGATGTATTGGAACTCGGGCTGCCCTGTGAAAAGCCTGCGCTTGATGGCGGCGTTGTCCGTGATTCGATGAAAAGAGCGCTCGGAGTCATGGGAGCAGAAGCCGCACTCAAGTCAATCGGCAGCCTCCGCCAGGCATTTCCGAATGCATGCCTTCAGATCATGACCTATCACGAAATCATCGAGGGCATAGGGCTGGAGCGGTTCTGCAGGATGGCAAAAGAAGCGGGAGCTGACGGAGCGATGTCTCCCAATGCTTCGGACAAACAGACGGAAGAGCTGGGCCTCGCCCTCGAAGAGCAAGGTCTCATCATGCCGAGGTTTGCCCCCTTCCATCTGGATAGGTCCACCGCTGCAGATATTGCCCACTCAGCCAAAGGCTACGTGTTTGTGCAGGCACAGGACGGAAAGACTGGTGTCCAGACAGGCATTCCTGGAAAGGTGGGCGAAAACATCTCCCTGCTTCGCAGCTGTTCCGAAGACATCCCGCTGTACGCAGGATTTGGCATATCATGTCCTGAACAGATTCGGACGCTGATAGATATGGGTGCAGATGGCGTGATTGTGGGGAGCAGCATAATATCGGCTGTGCTGGAAGGAAAATCGAAGATCTATATCTCATCACTCAGAGCAGCTCTTGACAATCAGGCGAGATATTGAAGCAAGATGAGCCCGAGAGCATGGAACATATTCCGCATGCTTATGAAAGATCCTTTCGGAGCGACGACGGTCCGTCAGCTGGCGCTCGCACTCGATGTATCCGAAAGGACGATACGCTATGACCTGAATGCGCTCTCAGGCTTTCTGGGAGCGCATGGCATAGTGCTCCAGCGAGTACCTCACAAAGGCATCTCGATCTCTCCTGATGATGTTGCAGCTGCGCTCGACCTGATCCAGGATGAACAGAAGAGCGGCTGCGGCGGATACCTTTCGGCAGAGGAGCGTGAACGAGCAATTGCTTGGGCGCTCCTTGATGGCACGTGCCCCAAATCTCTCGCCGGCATGGCCGAGAGCCTTGAAGTCAGCCGGAGCACAGCCAAGAGAGACTTCGATCATGCAGCTGCCTGGTTTTCCCGACATGGAATACCTGTCTGCTACGATGCAAGGGTTGGATGGCACCTCGAAGCAGACGAATATGCACGGCGTAAGACTATGGTCGACTTCATTCAATCTCTGCCGGATAATAGTGCTGATATCATTTGGAGCAGCAAAGATGCCAAAGCCAGGCTTCCGTTCCAGGCCATCCTTGAACCATCCGATCTGGAGGCAGCTTCGGCAAGCCTGGCAGCTCTCTGCGCCCTTCATGGAGAGCGGCTGACCGATGAGTCATTTCAGATGCTTGTTTATTACCTTTGCATAGCGATGTCACGCACGCGGGCTGGCAATTCTGTCGGCTATGGCGCCGTCAAAGGACTTGCTAGCGGCTGGCTTGGAGACATCTGTGACATGCTTCCAAATCTCATGCCTGACCTTCCCCCATCGCACGTCGATGCAGAGGCCACAGTCCTGGATGCGCTGATCATGGCGGCATCGCGCCAGTCGCTGTCATTGGCGGATTCCGATATGCCTGGCTGGGCTTCGAAGATCGCCGACGATTTCCTGGAAAGCATTTCCAAAGCTTTGGGATTTGACCTGTTTTCCGACAAGGACCTTGTCCAGGCGATGACCATCCATGCAAAGGCGATGGTGGCACGGGCAAAGCTCGGCATTGCTGCCAGAAACCCGATGCTGGACCAGATAAAGACCCAGTTCACCGGGCTCTACCAGGAGTGTGCATCGACTCTTTCGGTTGTTCTGGGACCTCATGGACTCACTCCTTCCGATGATGAGGTCGGATACTTTGCCACCTATGTGGGAGCTGCGCTCGAACGTCTGAAGAAGCAGCCTGCCGTCAGCAGAAAGACCAGGGTAGCCGTCGTATGCGGAGCCGGCATAGGGACAGCATCTTTTCTCTCCCGCGCCCTTGCGAATGAATACCCACACATGGAGGTGGTGGCCCTTCTGTCCGCACGAGACTGCCAAAGCTATGACTATGCAGGAGTCGACCTGGTACTGAGCACGGTGAGCATACCCTTTGTCCTGCCGCGGCCAGTCCTGCGCGTAAGCCCCATGCTCACCAGATCGGACATCAGGCTCATAGATGCGTTTCTCAATCCCGTATCTGCCACATGCACGGAATCGAGTGCTGCAAAGATATTGGAGATAGTCGAGAAGACCTGCGACATCAGGGACCGCACCGCTCTCGAGCAGGAGCTCAAAGAGCTTCTTGAGCCCAAACCCTCCTATATCCTGCCGAAACCCGAAGGATTCATGACGCTCGCACAGCTTATGGAGCGGGGAGAGATCCAGACAGCAGTCAGTGCAAAGAGCTGGGAAGATGCCGTATGGATAGCTGCACGGCCACTTCTGGACGATGGACGAATGACCGAGCGCTATATCCAGCAGGTGTTCGATATGGCAAAGAGGTATGGGCAGTACGGCGTGATCTTGGCACCGCTCTGTGCGCCGCACGCAGAGCCAGATATCTCGAACAAGGCATCGATATCAGTTGTCACGACCTCCAATGATGTCGTGGTCTCCATGGGCGGCGATGAGGTGCGGCTGAATGTCATCATGCTTCTATGCTTGCAGACTCCAGTTGCACATGCAGTTGCCCTTGACGAGCTCTTTTCCCTGGTCGATGAATATCCCGGCTTCATAGGCGATCTGCATGATGCCCACACTCCTGCCGAAGCTCTGGGCGTGACAAAGAGATACCTCAAGCATATGCTCCGCCAGCTGCCGGCAAGATCTATGACAGCAATCTGATTGCGTTTTCATTGGCACATGAGAGATGCATCAGGACTGCCCACGAGCCACACTATGCGGCTCTTTCGCCCAGCCGTTGTCATGACCAGCAGATCCGCGTTGCCGACCCCCAAGTAGTAATTGCCTTGTTTCTGCTGCCTACTGGACGACAACATCTTCGAAGCACCGTAGTTCAACCCCTGTCTGGTGCTAAAGCACATGCAATGGCCAAGCATGAAATCCTCACTCTCAGCTTCCGCAGCATGTCATGAAGTGATCGAGAAAGAGGGGAACCTCGCTTCCTTGGGCTAGACGATATGTAGAGTGATCGGGACCTCACTCTGTGAAGCAGTGGCCATCGAGTGGCAGCATGGGTTAGGCTCGGTCCTGAAGGAGTCCGGCTTACCATATTCACAGGAGGTCCCGACCATGT
>Ga0214927_100344_pt1 | contig 10999 bp, 10 predicted proteins | sample Stichaenrichm16X_FD_168612 | JGI IMG/M metagenome (GOLD analysis project Ga0214927, IMG submission 168612) | Xylose enriched microbial communities from anaerobic bioreactor in Madison, Wisconsin, United States - 16X | ecosystem: Engineered > Bioreactor > Anaerobic > Unclassified | place: USA...
TTGCGGCTTATATGACAAAATCGAGCTTTGGCATTTACATTGTCCACTATCTCGTTGTTCTTTCCACCTGTTATTATCTGAAGCTCTATACGAACATGCCTGTATTCGCAATTTATCTGATTGCCATTGTCTCGGTCCTTATTATTTCTCCCACTTTATATGAACTGCTGAGGCGCATCCCAATTCTGAGAACCCTGATTCTTGGCATCAAAAAGGAAAAGATAAAAGCATAGCAAGTAAACGAGCCAACGGTAGTAGGGGGTCATAACGAAAGCAACTGTGAAATTGTATCAATCTTCCCGCTATTGGACATCGAACCTTTTAACGATGGAGTGCGCCCTTTAACGATTCCTCCAGCCGGAGGGATACCTTTTAACGAAAGGTCGCGAAAGTGCATCTAGCTGGGCATTGTATCAAATATATCATTACCTTTCAAAGCACTTTTTCGTCAGAAAGAGCTAACTTAAGAGGGTCCCTACTGCACCGCGAAGAAATTATTTGTTATCTTCGTCAAAGCCTGACCAACCACTCTCATCGTCTTCATCGTCAAAGAGGTCTATGTCATCTTCGTTTTTTTTGTGGTTGAAATAACGCTGGCGCGTCTTTTTCTCCAGTATATAGGCAACAAGCATGAAAAAAAGAATGCCACCGACAATAAGCGCAAGAACACCTTGACGTGAGCCAAAAAGCCATGAGAAAAACCCACTGATAGCAGACATCAAACACCTCCCGGAGGCAAACCTCCGCTTCTTAACCCATCGCGGTCACGCGTGCTTATAAGTATATACTTGATGAGCTGCAACGAATGAGCGTAAGTGAGCCTGAAGCGAGAGGGACAAGATGCTCGACATCAAATTTGTACGGGAAAATCCCGATGTAGTGGACAAATCGTGCGCAGATCGGCAGAATGCGCACTGGGATCGAGAAAAATTTTTTGAGCTAGATGAGCAGCGTAGAGCTTTGATTGCAAAAGTTGAGCGTCTTCAAGCACAGCGCAACAGCTCTTCCAAGCAAATTGGCCAATTACTTCGGCAAGGAGAAAGGGACCAAGCCGAAGCTATCAAAGCTAAGGTCGCTGCAAATAAAAGCCTCATTGCACAACTCGATGAGGAACGCACAACCGTTGAAAAAGACCTCTTTGACCTCGTCGCAGCGATTCCTAACATTCCTGATCCCTCAGTGCCTTATGGCGTCAGTGATACAGACAATCCAGAGGTAAGGCGTTGGGGTAAGCCCACCTGCTTCGACTTCAAGCCCAAACCTCACTGGGATCTTGGCCCACAACTGGGGATTATCGACTTTGACAGAGGCGTTAAAATCGCGGGCAGCCGTTTTTATTTGCTTGGCGGCATGGGAGCTCGGATGGAGCGCGCACTTATTAATTTTATGGTTGAAATGCATGTAAAGGCTGGCTTTAAGGAATGGTGGCCGCCCGTTGTCACCAATTACGACACGCTTTTTGGCACGGGCCAGCTCCCGAAATTTGATGAGGATCTCTTCCATGTTTCCGGTGGCTTATATCTCATACCAACAGCTGAGGTTATGCTCACCAACATTCATCGTGATGAGGTCTTAGACGGCAGCAAACTTCCTCTTTGGTACACCGCATTCACACCCTGCTTCCGCGAAGAAGCTGGATCGGCCGGTCGTGACACGCGAGGAATCATACGAGTGCATGAGTTCGACAAAGTCGAAATGGTGAAATTCTCTAAGCCAGAAGACTCAATGAATCAACTCGAGTCAATGGTGGTGGAGGCTGAAAAAGTCCTACAAACCCTCGGGTTGCCCTATCATGTGGTGAACCTATGCACAGGCGATCTTGGCTTTTCAGCGCGCAAGTGCTACGACCTAGAAGTCTGGCTTCCCAGCTACAATAATTACAAAGAAATATCAAGCTGCTCCAACTGCTGGGATTTCCAAGCAAGGCGCGCCAATATTCGCTATAAGGACCCCGCTGAATTCAAGGGAACCCGATTGGTGCACACACTTAATGGGTCTGGGTTGGCAGTTGGACGTACGATGGCGGCAATCCTTGAAAATTACCAAAATCCGGATGGTACTGTTAGAGTCCCTGATGCTCTTGTTCCTTATATGGGAGGCGTGGAGGTTATTAAGCCAGAGGCATAATCCCTTGAAATAGGAACCAAGAATGAGCTATGCATTTCCAAAGGCACAACGAGCATCGCCTGTACTGCGATTAGCTACAAGCGATGCTCGTTTTGTTCGTCTCTTATTAAAAGTTGGTGTGGGTTCACACATTTAGTTCAGATCATTCGCTACATATTTCTGCAAATCTGATAACTATTTGTAGTGCATATGAGCTATCCTCTTGTTCTTGAACGTCGGTCCATTAGTCCACGTGAAAGGAATTCTATGACCGCTGCAAAAGATTTTTACCTCTATCAACGTAAGGGAGCCTATATTCCAAGGGTCGCCGCTGTTCATGACCTTTGTGGATATGGGAAGTGTTCTCTAGGTGTGGCTATCCCAGTCCTGTCAGCGGCTGGCTGCGATGTATGCCCCGTGCCAACATCTCTTTTCTCAGCCCATACGAAGTTCCCTTTTTTCTACATGCATGACACGACTTCTATGCTGCCAGAATACTTGGACGCTTGGCAAAAGGAGGGTATTGACCTGGATGCCATCTACTCAGGTTTTTTAGGCTCCGCAGAGCAAGTAGAGAGCATCAAGCGCTTATACGACGAGTACCCACATGCGCTACGCATAGTTGACCCTGTCATGGGCGACGGTGGATCAAAATATCCTACCTATACTGATGACATGTGTGACGCTACGCGTGGCCTTGTAAGTGGTGCTGACCTTCTTGTGCCAAACCTCACTGAAGCTTCTATACTCACCGGTCTCCCTTATGAGGGCCAAAACATCTCATTAGAGGATGCCAAACGCATAGCCGATGCTTTGCTTGAAATGGGAGCAAAAACAGTTGTGGTAAAAGGAATTGCACGAGGAGACGGAAAAATCCGTAATTATGTAGATGGACAGTCAGTTAAAGGCGAAGAGGTCGTATCGGAACTCCTCCCCTACATGATTCATGGCACAGGCGACCTCTATGCAAGTGCACTTCTGGCTGCCGCCATGTGTGGCCGCTCACTGTATGATGCTGTTACTTTTGCGGGAAACTTCGTGGTAGACGCCATGAGGATCACAAAGGAGCAGCCCGACTTCGAAGTGCGCGGCGTTAGCTTTGAGAGTGTGCTGGGAGAAGTAACAGACCTGCTCAAGAATAGTTAGTTTCTCTGAATATCTCCCCTTACCCCTTGTTTATTGTTCGGTATTAGCTGCCGATTCATTTTCAGTATTGGTATTTGATTCGGCAGCTGATGTAGCAGTGTCATCCGTATCTGAGGTGGAGTCAGAAGAAGACCCATCATCACTGTCACTACTATCGCTGCTGTCACTGTTGTTTGTAATATTAGAGATGATTGAGCTGGATGATATCGCGCTTTTCAGCTCTTCAGCAGTTGTATCGTCAACACCTGTGATAGTGCAGTCAAAGCGTACCCCTCCCGAACTGGTAACAGTCTTTGTCCAAATGAACGTCATGAATGATGTCATATCACCAGTCGGTTTTAAGAAGTCAAAAAACTCTGACGTACGGAATTTTCCGTTTTCATCAAGATGCACATTTACATGATAGATGACGGTGTCAATGTCCGGATTAAGCAATGCATTAACAGACAGGGCAGTCGCCTGAATTTGAGATCCAGCAAAACACTCAAGCGCCGTCTTGCTTGACGTATCAACTACGGTAACTTCTATGCGATGTGTATTCTCATCAGCCTCCTGTACGGTAAAATCCTCTGGAAATTGCGTAAAACCATTGCCCCACTCAACCCCACCTCTTAGGGCAGATGCGACCGTGGTGACATTCACGTTTTCAGAAAGATTAGCGGTGTTTACACGGCGAATAACCCCGCAACTGACTTGGGCAAGCACAACAATAGCTAAAAAAATGAGCACGAAACTGATTGCTGTACGTGTGATGGTTCTTTCAACAGTGGATCCAGAAGGGTCCTCCGAAGACAAGGGGTCAACGTCAATGCCTTGCCCTTTTTCTTTACGGCGACGATGTTGATTCGCGGCCCGAACTTCGTTGCTATGACCAGTTTCATCAACCGTAGAAAATAGGCGCTCTGCTTCGTCAGAGCTTAGAGCTCCCTTTTCAAAGCGCACGGCATTTTTCTTCTTCATAGATCCACCCTCCTTCCCAAGATAGTCAGCTCTTGTCATCAACTGCTACCGAGAGGCCCTCTTGCACTAACTTAATCGATGCGATACTGCATCACAGACAAGGGCTCCTATGATTGTTTTGGCATCTTCAATACGCCCATCAAGAACAGCATTGATAAGCTGCTCTAAAGGAACAAGGTCAACATTTATAAACTCATCCGCATCTGGGTTGGATTGCCCAAAGTGTAATCCTGTAGCCATATAAATATGTATCAACTCATCAGCAAAGCCACAAGATGAGGCAATGGTTGTGAGGAAGGCTATTTTTTCAGCCTTAAAGCCAGTCTCCTCCATAAGTTCACGGTGTGCACAATCCAAAGGATCCTCACCAGGATTAAGCTTTCCTGCTGGTATTTCGACGGTCACACGCCCCAACGCTGCACGATATTGTCGTACAAGACAAATCCTGCTATCTTGAGTAAGTGCAACGATGGCCACAGCTCCTGGATGGCGAACGACATCTCGTATGGCCTTGCGGCCGTCTGCAAGCCTTACGCCTAATCTATTAATATCAAAGATACGTCCATGCCAAACAACATTTTCTGACTCAATGTGTTCAGCGAGATCTTTATCCCTCGGGTCATCTTCGCCAAAAATAAGGTCGCGCTGCTGCGGCTCTCCAGAAACGTGAGTGAACGCTGAACGGTCCCCATCATAGGTATAGGCTTCGGCGGTCTTCAAAAGGTCATTGACTCCAGAACGATCAGGGCTGTTGCTGTCTTTGCCCTGCATGTTTTGTGTAGAAGAGAACTCGTCTGACTTACTTGACATGCTAGTCACGTCCCTTAATTGCCCGAAGGCCAATGTCATGCCGAAAAGTTTTGCCACTAAAGCTGATTAAATCGCAGGCTGCGTAGGCACGGCGACGCGCTTCTTCAAAATTTGAGGACACCGTAGTAACGTCGAGGACGCGTCCGCCATTGGTAAACACACGTCCATCCTTCAACTGCGTGCCTGCATGATAAACTGTCACTCCAGGAATGGCTTCTGCCTCGGCTATACCAAAGATTTCTTTTCCTGTTTCATATGACCCTGGATAGCCAGCGCTTGCAAGTACGACCGACAGAGCCCAATCGTCTTTCCAAGAGATCATATCTGGCGAGAGTGTGCCTTGATCGCAGGCTAGGAATGCCTCAATAAGGTCTCCATTGAGACGCGGTAGGATAACTTGAGTTTCTGGGTCTCCAAAGCGGGCATTGAACTCTAGCACTTTGGGCCCTGAATTGGTCAGCATAAACCCGCCATACAAGCATCCTGAATATGAGATCCCATTGCTGCGCAGCTGATCCACCACGTCCTGTTCAATCTCTCTCATTGTTTTAAACTCTTCAGGAGTGACAAATGGTACTGGGGAATACACCCCCATACCACCGGTGTTCGGTCCCCTATCGCCATCGAAAGCGCGCTTATGGTCTTGAGCGGAAGCCAATGGCACGACGGTTGTTCCATCAGTCAAAGCAAGAAGAGAACATTCAGGCCCCACAAGCTTTTCTTCAACAAGAACCGTGGAGCCGGCCGAGCCAAAATGGCCACCAAAGCACTCCTCTGCACCATTAAGGGCCTCTTCAGTAGTTTGTGCAACAATTACTCCCTTGCCTGCAGCAAGGCCATCAGCTTTAACGACGAGAGGACCGCCCAGCTGGCGTATGTAATCTTCGCAGGCTTCTCTCTCGGTAAAGCAACGCCATGCCGCAGTGGGAACTTGAGCCTGTTGCATGATCTCCTTGGCGAATTTTTTTGAACCCTCTATGCGTGCTGCGCTGGCATTAGGACCAAAACAAGGAATGTGGGCTTCGCGTACAGCATCGGCAACTCCGGCGACAAGAGGGACTTCCGGGCCAATTACCACAAGTCCAATATGGTGATCACTAGCAAATGAGGCAACGCTACTTGGTGAGTTGGGATCACAATGAGCTAGCTCTGCTTCAGAAAGCATACCGCCATTACCAGGTGATACCCACAGCTGTCCTGCATGGGGGGAGGAGGTGATCTTGCGTAAAAGGGCATGCTCTCGCCCACCGGAACCCAAAATTAGCACATCAACCTTGCCGGCTACATTGCCCATGTTATCCTCTTTCCGCTTCAAAAGGCAGCTCAAGCTCTGATGCTTTAACAAGCGATTGTGGTGCAAACGCTACCCCAACAATGGTCTGGCCCATGACAAAGGCCGTCGATGGCCGCACTTTGAGTTTGTAAGCACACTCTGATTGAAATTCATTTGTGTCTAAGGGTTTTTCGAGCACAGCTAGCAAGCGTTTGTCACCAGAGTAAATGTCAACTCTTGTAAGCGGACCTTTCGCCCGAGAATAAAGACTCATCTTTCGAGCTAGCAGGCCTGCTAGATAAGGTAAATCGTTAGAGCGACGCTCAACGATAACATCTCCTGACGCAGCGAGCGTTGTAAGAATATATCCGCCGGAGACTTTAAGCGACAGCAGCATGAGGCTCCGACGAAGCCCGCGTGCATTGTCAAAGAGATGCGCCCCTTCAGGATTAACCTCCGCTGGCATGAGCACGAACAAACGCAGCTCACGAGCTAGATTCGATATATGTTCCACCGCTTGGTCAACTGACAAACCTTGCGCACGATCACGAGCAAGACATGTAACCAGTATGGTAAGCTGCGCAGATATGCATTTAGTATCAATTACCTCGATACGCGCTCCGCTTACTTTGTGAGCGGCTCTGACAGCAGCCTCGTATGAACCTGTGAGTAATGAGGAGGCAGTCACAACAACAATGGATGGGAATCCTTGCTCAACCAATTCACTAAAAACTGCTTCAAAGCTTTCGTGCCCGGGCATAGAGATCCGAACTTTGGAAAGATCGCTACCTACTATCTTTTTTAGATCTGAGGTGCTGACATTACGATCAAGCCATTCCTCATCTTTAAAAAAAATTCGTGAAGAGACGAGCGTCACAGCCATCTGAGAACATTGCACTGGGCTTAGTTCGCAGCTGCTGTCGCAAACTATTGCAAAGGAATGCGACTGGTTGGTATAACTCATTAAAACTACTTCCAGTAACGGTTTATCGACTGCTCCCTGTCAGGACCCACAGTGATGATCGACACTTTAACGCCGGCGAGTTGCTCTAGAAAGTCGATATAATCCTTTGCCTCACGAGGAAGTTTATAAAAATCGCGTACCCCAGAAATATCACACTTCCAACCAGGCAATTCTTCATATACGGGTTTTGCGTGATAAAAAACGCTTTGATGCTCTGGGACTGTGGCATATCGCTTTCCATCACATTCATAGGCGACACACACTTTGATTGTATCAAGTGAGCCAAGAACATCGAGCTTGGTAATTGCGAGATCAGTAAGGCCGTTCACACGAGCAGCATAGTTCACTACAACTGCATCGTACCAGCCACATCTACGGCGGCGACCTGTTGTAACGCCAAACTCATGACCCACTGAAGAAAGTGTCTCGCCCACCGGATCGCCTGCGGCTAATTCTGTAGGGAATGGGCCTGACCCCACTCTTGTAAGATAGGCTTTTGCAACGCCTAAGACGCGATCGATATTAGTCGGGCCAACCCCTGATCCGGTAATAGCTCCTCCGGCTGTGCAATTGGATGAGGTTACAAAAGGATACGTACCATGGTCTATGTCGAGCATTGTCGCTTGAGCGCCCTCAAATAAGATGTTCTTTCCTGCTTCTAGTTCCTCATTGAGCAAAAGAGAGCTCTCGACGATGTAGGGACGAATTTTGTCGGCCATGGGTAGATATGTCTCGCATATTTGATCCACGGTGTAGGTAGGCATCCTATAAACTTTTTCAAGAATTGGATTCGTGTAGGCAAGCGCTGCATCAAGCTTTTCACGAAAGATCTTTTCATCCAACATATCTTGTATGCGAAGACCAGTGCGATTCATTTTGTCCATATAGCAAGGCCCTACGCCACGCTTTGTGGTGCCAATGAGATTCTTACCAAGCTTCTTTTCATGAGCACCGTCGAGGTCTTTGTGGTAAGGCATCACAATGTGGGCGTTACCAGAAATCTTTAGAGAGGCGCAGCTGACCCCTGCAGCCTCGAGCATATCAATTTCTGAAAGCAAAATTTCAGGATCAACAATACAACCATTTCCGACAACCGGCGTTACGCCCTTATACATCACTCCCGATGGAACCTGATGCAAACCGAATTTCTTTCCGTTGGTAACAACAGTATGACCTGCATTTGCGCCACCAGCATAGCGGCATACCACTTCAAAATCTCCGGCAATGAGATCCGTAACCTTACCCTTGCCTTCATCGCCCCATTGGGTTCCTACGAGCACTGTTGCGGGCATGCGCCTCTCCTTTACCTTACGAGCAGACAACGACCTATTTAGTATACGCCCGACAAGTCTTTGCATATTGAAAACCAGCATATGTAACAAATTCCACTACGGAGGCAAATCTTGTTGGGGCTATAGCACAGCTAACCACTGTCAGCTTGATTGTAAACTTCGACGAATTTCGTTGAGTTTGCAAGGAAGGTAAGATCAACTGTTGTAAGGGGACCAGAGCGGTTCTTGGCAATAATGAATTGCGTAACCCCTTCAGGAGGACGATCTTTTCGCTGAGCTTCCTCAGGGCTTGTCGACCTGTCAAGAAGAATGACTATATCAGCATCTTGCTCTATAGCTCCCGATTCTCTCAAGTCAGACAATTGTGGGCGCTTGCCTGTACGCCCCTCTACAGTACGATTAAGCTGAGAGAGCGCGACAACGGGGACGTTAAGGTCTTTGGCCATGATCTTCAGTCCACGGCTCATTTCAGAAACCTCTGTTGCGCGGTTGTCTGAGCGCCGACGAGATGGTGGTGGAGAGATGAGCTGCAAATAATCAACGATAATAAGACCGTTCTTTTTATCATGGAGCAGACGCCGCGCTTTTGCGCGGATCTCGGTTACTGTCGTTCCAGCTGTATCGTCGATCTGGACATCGAGATTTGAAAGCTGCCCTGTGGCTTCAAGCAAAGTTGGCCACTGGTTATTTTGGATGTGAGCTCCACGAATATCTGAAAGAGGTATCGAGGCGGTCGCTGAGAGCAATCTTTGCGCAATCTCAACCTTACTCATCTCAAGTGAGAAAAAAATCACCGATGCACCTGAGGCAGCGGCGTTAATACAGAGATTGAGGGCGAAGGAAGTTTTCCCTACGCCTGGACGCGCGCCAACGACGATCATTTGCCCGGGGCGCATTCCCTGCAATGCCTTATCTATGCCCTTATAGCCAGTTTTAATGCCAAAGGAGTTTTCTCCTTTGCTGCTCATTTCTCCAAGCTGTTCATAAAGATCTCCCATGATCTTAGCTAAAGGAGCAGAATTATCTCGAACATCTTGGTTTGTAACATCAAAGATTTGCTTTTCGGCAAAATCAACAACATCATGGGAGTCTTCTGGAGCGTCAAAAGCCATAGCTTGGATGCGGGCAGCAGCAGCGATAAGTTCGCGAAGCGTTGAATCTCGCTTGAGCATGTTTACATGATGGCGCCAACTTGCAAGCGCCAACGAATTAGACCCCAGGTCCAGCAGATACGACATCCCGCCTATACGTTCTAGCTCACCTGCACTCTTTAAATGATCGGCCAACGAGATAGGGTCAACAGGATCGCCATGATCGAACATTTCAGAAATTGCTATAAAAATAGAACGATTCGCATGCAAATAAAAATCATTAGGATGAAGCATAATGAGGCACTCTTGCAGAACATCCTCTGAAAGGATCATTGCAGAAAGCACAGAACGTTCTGCGGCTTCGTCTTGTGGCATAGAAACATTCCCCGGAAGCTTCGCAGCTGCATCTGTCTGATTTTCTCTTTCTGTCGCAGACACGTCAGTTGCACCTTTCCATAGCTATATGTTTGAAGCTCATAGTGCTTGGATGGTAACCCAAAAGACGATGCTTGTTTGCGGGTGAGTAGGAGCCAATGAAACTATTGACACACGTTCGTCGAAAGCTTTTCCCATCAACCTGCAAAGTATTGACTTTTCAACGTTTTCGACAATTTTAGAAATTTTCTGTATCAGACTTTTCAACAAGACGGCTATGAGCTGCTTGTATGCAATGACCTAATCCAAAGGCGCATAAATCGCCTCATGTACATCGTAAAAAATATTATTTACGCAGCTAGATAAAGTTATTTATTCATAACCACAAACAGAGTCCCTGTGGATAAAAACTTACTGCATTACAAAAGAAATGGTAACTTTTCGAGTAAAGACAACTTTACAAAGAACTGACCTGCGTGTTTTGTTGAAACATGCAGGTCATCAAAGCTAAAAGGGGAAACTACTCAGACTGTTCAGACTTTTTTGCTTCTTCTGCCCCAACCGTCTGCTGCTCATCAACGTGAACAGCATCAGCTGGTGACTTAGGTTCAGGCTCGACACTGGCTTCAGGGCCAACTTGAACGATTATCTTGGCGGTAATATCACGATAAAGGTTAACCTCTACGTTATGGCGTCCCGCAGTCTTAATGGTAGCACCACGAGCAATACGCTTTCTATCTATCTCCACGCCAAGCTGTGACTTAAGCGCATCGACAATTTGCGTCGATGTAACTGAACCAAAAAGCTGACCATCCTCACCTATCTTGGCATTAACAATGACTTTCTGTCCGTCAAGTTGACCCTTCAATAGATTTGCATCAGCAATACGTTTAGCTTCACGCTTCTCTATGTTATGGCGACGCTCTTCAAGCTGCTTGATGTTTCCTGGGGTGGCAAGCTGGGCAACTTTGTTAGGAAATAA
>Ga0214927_100345_pt1 | contig 10997 bp, 10 predicted proteins | sample Stichaenrichm16X_FD_168612 | JGI IMG/M metagenome (GOLD analysis project Ga0214927, IMG submission 168612) | Xylose enriched microbial communities from anaerobic bioreactor in Madison, Wisconsin, United States - 16X | ecosystem: Engineered > Bioreactor > Anaerobic > Unclassified | place: USA...
CTGCACTTCCATTGCCGCCTCCCCGGTGGGTGTCCAGCCTTCCCCTGCAGGGCAACATCCTACCGCTCGGAGGAGCCGGCCGCATCATTGCAGAGATGTGCTACCCACCAGAAGTGACGAAGAGCCTAAAAAGAGCCACCCGCCGTGCGGGTGGATGGCAACGATGCTATGCAACGAAACTCACTCCCCTCCAGGATGGTGATTGTTCAGGCCGCCGGCCGCGAGAGGAAGGAGAGCACGATGGCACAGAAGGCCAGCAGCCTTGCGCACACCAAGTGGATGTGAAAGCACCACATCGTGTCTTGCTCAAATCATGGAAGAAAGGCCATCTGCAGCCAATGCCGCGAGGACCTCGGGACGATCATCGGGCAGCCATGCCAATGGAAGGGCGTCGAGATAACAGAGGGAACCTGATGCCGGACCATGTGCACATGCTGGCGGGCATCCCGCCCAAGATCAGCGTCTCGAGCTTCATGGGCTGCCTGAAGGGGAAGAGCGCACTCCTCATGTCCGACAAGCATGCGAACCTCAAGTACAAGTCCGGGAACAGGAAGTTCTGGGCAGAGGGCTGCTGCGTCTCGACCGTCGGCATGAACGAGGTCGCGATCGCGAAGTGCATCAGGGAGCAGGAAGCTGCGGACATCGCCCTCGACAAGCTCAGCGTCAAGGAGTACGAGGACCCGTTCAGCAGGAAATAGGCCGGCACATGCCCGTCTGGCGGGCTAGCCACGAGCCAGGCGGCCATAGGGCCTGAACGAAGCGAAGGCCAGGGGCTTGAGTCCCCTGGCGGGATTTTTAGGGTCATGCCCTAAGAGCAAACAACTCGCCATGCGGGTGGTCATGATTTTACGGCAGAGGAACAACCACAAGGGGAATGCAAGCCATGAGAGCCCTAAGATGCATGTGCTTCTAGGGAATGGAGGTGTCGCATGGGCTTCTGCCTTGCAGCTATGAGTAATATTGAAGAGTGCTGATAACATTGCTCTGTATGCAGAAGAAAGATGAGGAGCTATCGAATGCTGTCCTCCAGCAAGAATCTGTCCATTGTAATACCTGTCTACAATCTCGAGAAGCAGCTTCCTGTCTGCGTTGACAGCATTCTCCAGGCCACTGATGACTCATCGGAAATCCTGCTGGTAAATGATGGAAGCAAGGATGGCTCGAAAGATGTTACAGAGAGCTATCAGCAGAAGTATCCCGAGCGCGTTGTCGCGATTACGCAGGACAATGCTGGCCCTGGTGCGGCGCGCAACCTCGGCATCGCCAGGGCGAAGGGCAGATACATCTGCTTCATTGACGGAGACGACGTTGTCGAGCCGGAGTATTTCAAGAAGCTTGTCTCGGCGATAGGGGAGACGGGCGCAGATATCGTTGTGTCCGGCTACAAGCGCGTTGTGGATGGAAAGACAGACTTTACGCTCATTCCGCAGGACATCCCCTGGTCCCGCTATCTGGTCATGGCGCCGTGGGCAAAGATATACGACCTGGATTTCATCAGGCGCAATGGCATTCAGTTCAGCGATACGCCTATCGGAGAAGATGTCTATTTCAATACAGTGGCGTATTCCTGCTCCGACAAGATTGCAATACTGCCATATGCCGGATACAGCTACATCTGCAATAGCGAGAGCCTGACCAATACAACGTCAAGAGGCCTGAGGAAAGAGATAGAGTTCACGGACCTTCTGGATCGCATCGATCGCAACGTAAGACGTCGGGACAGTCTCCTGAATTATCAATACATCAAGTACGGCGTGCACTACATGCTCTATTCAGGAAGAACGGCAACAAAGGCGCGCTTCATGGAGGAGCATGGCAAGCTCTTCGATTGGTATAGGCGCCATGATGTGCCGCTGAAATTCCCGATGGGGAAAGAGACTTCTTCCGAATTCCTGAGGAACCGTATCGCAATCAACGGATACCTTGCTTTGACAAAGATGCATCTGATAGGTGCGTTTGCAAGCATCTGGTGCCAAGGAAAGTAGCTAAAGTCATTGCTGGCAAGTTGGCTGCAAGCTCTGTGCTGACCCTGCGCAGTGGTATGGTCATTGTGATCGGTAACAACGCATCATCTATAGTATCCCGGCATGATCTGGAGGACAGATACATGGGCTCCCATGAAAAGAAGCTATCCATTGTCGTTCCCGTCTACAACGCAGAAAAATGGCTCTCCAAATGCGTCGATAGTATTCTGGCCGCTACAGATGACACGGCTGAGATTCTCCTGATCAACGATGGCAGCAAGGATGGCTCGAAGGAGCTGATCGAGAGCTATCAGGACCGCTATCCCGATCGCATCATCGCAATATCGAAGCTGAACAGCGGATCTGGAGAGACCCGCAATATGGGCATCGAGAAGTCGACTGGCAAATATATCTGCTTCATCGACAGCGACGACTATGTTGACTGCGACTACTTCAAGAAGTTCGTCGATGCTATCGAACGTACCGGTGCAGATGTCGTCGTCGGTGGATACAAGCGCATCGTGAACGGCAAAGAGCAGTTTGCGGTCATTCCAAAAGATGTGCCCTGGGCGAGGTTCCAGATTCTTGCTCCCTGGGCCAAGATATTCGATCTTGATTTCATCAAGCGAAACCATCTCAAGTTCGTCCCTCTTGTACTCGGTGACGACGATCACTTTGCGACAGTTGCCTATTCATATGCAGACAAGGTCGCTATTCTACCGTATGCCGGATACAACTTCATCTGCAATGAAGAGAGCATCACGCAGACCAAGCACAAGGGTCTGCGCAAGGATATCGAGCTTACCGATCTGCTTGACCGAATCGATGCCGATGTAAAGACGCATGATGAGCTGCTGAACCTGCACTACATCAAGCTCGGTGCGTACTACATGCTCTATTCCGGCGGTATGGCAACGAAAGAGCGCTTCATGGAAGAGCATGCCAAGCTTATTGACTGGTACAAGCGGCACAATGTACCGCTCAGATACCCTGTGACCAGCATCACCACTTCCGATCCGCTCAAGATCCGCCTTGCTGTCAAGGGCTATGTCATCCTGACCAAGCTGCATCTCATGGGTGCCTTCGCAAGCCTCTACTGCAAGGGGACTGTGAAGGAGTAGCCTGAAATACCGGACTCGAGGCAGAATTTCGCCCTCCAGAGCATGATGCTCCGGAGGGCGAAATTCATCTACTGGAGCTGCCTAGGCTGCGAGCTTCTTGTTGTGGAAGAGACGGAAGAGAGACAAGGCTGCGCCTGCCAGCGAAGCAGTGATTACCACATAGTTGATTCCCTGCATATCAAACGTTGCTTCCAGAGGAATCATGGTTGCCAAGGTGATGGCAAGGGCAGCTGCGGCGCTGATGAGTGCACCCTTGATGTCGCGGCAGAGAACGAGGACATCAGACAGGTAATAGAGCAGGGCCAGAGCGCTTGTGCTTATGAGGACGTTTGTGAAAAGGTAGGTATATCCTTCGACCTTCTGTCCATAGACCAGATTCAGAAGCGGCGGTCCTACCAAGGACAGGAGAGCTATGCAGATAACGATGAGCAGAGCCATAACGAGAAGGGTCTTCTTGAAGAAGGGGAGGAATGACTTCTTGGGGGAGTCGTTCCACTTCTCGGAGAGCGGCACGAGTGCTGGCGCATAGAGATAGCGTGCTGCTGCCTGGATGAGGACGGCAGGCGTAGCCACTGCAGCATAGATGCCAAGGCGTTCCGAGCCGTAGGCGTTTGCATAGTACTGGCGGGCGACGGAGACGATCATGCCGAGGAAGAGAATCTCCAGGACGATAGGGAGGCACTCGATGAGCAGGTTCTTTGCCTGTTCGGCCTTGATGTCGGGCCGGATGTTGTCGATGCGTCCAGCGTGCGGGATATCGTAGAGAATTGTCACAAGGAGGCCTGCGGGGAACATGGCAAGAATGGCAAGGACGATGCTCTGCGAGAAGTAGAGGCTGAGCGAGAAGGCCAGGACGATGATGACGCCGCGGACAAACTGGGAGATGCCGATATAGTCCATGCGCTCGCCACGCTGGTCAATGCCGTAGAGCACATCGCAGAACGATTCGTCGGTCTTGAAGAGCAGGTAGGCAAATACTGCAATCAGCGTGAGGCTGTCTGGAGAGACGGCTACTGAATAGATGCCGATAGCGACAAGGCCAATGAGCAGGGTGATGAGCCTGAAGGCGACATAGTTCCTCTGGGAGTATTTGCCCTTGACGTCAGACACCTGGTAGGTCCTCATGCTGTAGGTGCCGATTGCCGAGAACATGTTGCCTATGGTCATGGCGAACGACAGGATACCGGAGTCGCTGTAGCCATTTGAGAGGATGACCACAAGGACGGTAGTGATCCATAGGCAGCCCTGGTAGGTCAGGCTGCCTATGGTGTTGTAGAGCATGTTCTTTTTGATATCGAGTGGTTCTGGCTGGTTCTCCAACTGCTGCTCCTAACGGCGGGGTGCTACCACTTGATATCGATGCCGAAGTGGCTGATGACGGCACTGTAGACAGAGAGGAAGGCAGGGAGCAGTCCGAGCTTGTAGAACCTCGAGACGGTCAGGAGCCTCTTGAATGTCTTGCCATGAAGACGTGCATACTTCCCGTTGATATAGGGGGAGTCATGCCAGGTGGGGAAGTTCTTGTTCAGGAACTCCGTGCACATCTGGATGGTTGCCTTGAGATCGCAGTCAGGGGAAGCGGCAAGGCGGTAGTTGAACGAGATGCCGAGGTGCAGGAAGGCGGCAGCGTCGAGCGCTTCTTGCTTGCCCCTCGGAGCATTGTGGGCAGTGTAGCGCTCCTTGACCTCCTTGAACGCCTCGTAGGTCGACTCGATCTGCTGTGGCTTCACGGTCTGGATGATTGAGTCGGAGCGGACCATGTAGTTGACAAGAGACTCCGGCACGAAGACGACTTCGCCATTCATCTCGAGATAGGCCAGCCAATGGAAGAGAAGGTCGTCGAGCACAGGCGGCTTTGTCGGCAGGTCCTCGAGGAACTTGAGGACGCTTGCACGGAAGATCTTGTTCCAGGGGGCGCCGTTGAGCTCGAGGAGACGTCCTGGATCCTGGCTGATCTTGAAGGGGCTGCGCTCGTCGCACATCTCGCGGGAGAGTACCTTGCCGGTGGTAAGGTCGGTCCTCGAGAAGCCGCAGACAGCGACATCAGCATCTGCGCTTTTTGCCGCGTCATAGAGGTCCTGGAGGAAGTTCGGTTCTGCATAGTCATCGCTATCGAGGAAACCGATGTATTCGCCCCTGGCCTTTGCGATGCCATCCCAGCGGCCACGCCAGACACCCTCGTTCTTCTTGTCGATGATGACGATACGGTCAGGATAGCGGGACTGCCATTCTTTCAGGATATCGATGCAGCAATCGGGAGAGCCGTCATTGATGAAGATGAGCTCATAGCTGTCGAGCGTCTGTCCCACAAGCGAAGCAATGCATTTTGGCAGATACTTCTCTACCTTGTAGCAGGGGATGATGACGCTGACTTTTGGGCTTCGATTAGGCATGGCAATCACTCCTCAACAGCGAAGATAGGAATCGAAAGGTAGCAACAATATAGTATCGGGACGCTCTGGGAAAAGAAACGCAGGAGTGAAACAACTATAGAAGACTGCTGTTGAAAGAGATGCAGACTGCTTGGCGCAGAGATCTCCGATGGTCCTACGGATGCTTGGCTGCTTGAGTGTCGTATTCAGAGCATATGCTTCGGCGTTCGATATAATAACCGTAATTATCAGTCCTGTATTTCAGACAATAAGAAGCCAGCTGCTTCGATTGGAACAAGAAGATGTATATAGGTTTTCTGCTTGCGATAGTATTTCTGTTCTTGCCTGGCTTTGCTCTCGTAAGGGCATTTAGCATCCGAATGCCTCTGCCTCTCTCCGTTTCTATGGCTCCTGTGGTAAGTGCAGCATATTACGGTGTGCTTGGCATTCTATATTCATACATCGGCATAACATCTTCTCCGCTTACCATGCTGGTTCCTGCTGCTGCATTGCTGATTATCGAACTCATTCTGCATATCAGAAAGGGCAGGCGCCATATCCTGTCGGATTGGGGTACTGTTGGAGCGATAGCGCTGTATGCAGCGGTCGGCACATGCATAGGCTGGTATGTATTCGTTCGCTCCTTGCCGAGCTATAGTGGGATGGTCGAACAGTATGATGCTATCTTCCATGCCAATCTTGTCCGAAGATTTATTGCAACTGGCGATTTCTCCTGTATGGGAATAGATATAGGAACATTAGATCCCCCCTTCTATGGAAGCAGTACTACTGGTTTCTATCCTGTCGCGTGGCATGAAGTCGTGGCCCTGGTAACAATGTCTGGCAATATATCGTCTACTATGATGGCCATGAATGCAGTCAACTGGGCTTACTGCAGTGTTGTGTTTCCTGTTGGCATACTTGGCCTGTTCATGGTGCTTTTCAAAGACGATAGACAGACAATCCTCATCGGCTCGATAGTGCCGGTGGCATTCACTGCCTTTCCTTGGAGAGACTTACTTTGGGGACCGATATTCCCAAACCTGGCATCTTTCTGCAGCGCCCCAGCTGTGGCCCTTGCTTTCTTGGTACTCTTCTCACCCATGGCCGAGGTAAAAGACAGAGGGAAACTTCTTGCTGCTGGGATTATGGGAATTATAGGGCTTGGAATGCTGCAGCCGAACGCTGTATTTGTAGTGGCAGTCTTCGTAGTCTTCTACATTATGCATGTCATGAACAGCCCAGAGGGCTATCGCCGTCTGCAGTCTCTGCTGCTTCTTGTCGCATGCATTGCTGTATGGACGTTGCTGTATAGAAGCTCCTTTATGCAGGGGGTTGTATCCTACTCCGCTTGGGTTTCCTATACAACGGCAGCTCAGTCCTTCATCAACATCCTTGCCCAAGCATACATGAAAGGAATGAACTATTACACGTTTCCTCAGCTATGTCTGGCAGCAATTGTGCTGCTCGGCATTGCTGCTGCGCTCCTTCGCAGAGAGACCCGATGGCTTATCGTGCCATATGGTTTCTTCTGTATCGCATTCATAATCAACGTATCAACGGATGGCTTCCTCAAACGGTACCTCACAGGCTTCTGGTATTCCGATCCGAATCGGATTGCAGCCATCTGTGCAATCATGGCAATGCCGCTTGCGGCAATTGGGCTTTCTGTTATTTGCACGTGGGCGCATGCGGTTATCTCCAGGTATTCCGACCTGCCAGAGAAGCTTCATGGTCCCTTGTCCGCTCTTCTGACAGCTGCGGTCTTTCTGCTTATGAATTTCTATCCGAACTATATTGATCCGGAGAACAGCGCTGCAGTGACCACAGCTTTCGGCGAAATTCGCAGTCAGTATGCAACCGCGTATGCAAAGACAGCTCCATATTCCGAAGCTGAGGAAGCTTTCGTCCAGGAATGTCTGAGCATCCTTCCTCCGGATGCCATCGTCATAAATGATCCGAGCGATGGAAGCGTTGCTGCCTATGGATTTGATGGACTGAATGTTGTTTATAATCAGATTGAGACAGGACTGAGAGCATCCGACTCAGAAGATTCCCCTGAGAGCCAACTTATTCGTACATCTCTGGTCAATATAGGTAGTGATGCTGCAGTGCAGAAGGCAGTTGCTGATACCGCCGCCAGATATGTCATTCTGCTTTCTAAAGATGATGGTAACACATCGGTGACAGAGCATTTTGTCTCTGAGCAGTGGAGCGGCATCTCTGGAATAGACGATGAAACCCCAGGGTTCAAGCTGCTGCTGGCGGATGGGGATATGCGCCTGTATGAGATAGAGGAATAAAGCCATACCTCTCTGTCACCATTGCCTGGTTCCAGAGGAAACTTGTCTCCACAGACAGAGGAAGCGCACTGACATTCAGAACTGTCGGTGCAGGCATCTTCATCTGCTTCGCTGTACTGAAATATGCTCGCTTCTATTCAATACCAGGCTGGGAGCATGCGAGAATCGCCGATGCCTTCACGGCATATGACAACAATTTGCAAGGCTTCTATAACATTTCAAGCAGGTTTGCAGCCTTGACGCAGGAAGAGCAGGACTTTGCAGAAAAGGTATTGGAAACCATTCCTGAAGGCTCGGTCGTAATCAACAATCCTGGAGATGGCAGCCTTCTACTCTGAGTAGCACAGCCATTTGATACCGACATTCCAAGAAGACGGTACCGCCTCTGCGGGCAGACGGTACCGCCGTTTCGCCTATCGGGAACCGCCTATTCCCAGTACCCCTCCTGCTCCTCTGCCTTCTTGGAGGCCATGTACTGGCGCATGTCCGGGCCCTTGATATCGATGAAGCGGGCGCTCTTCACGATCCTGCCGAGTATCGAGTCCGCGCAGATCTCCGAATCTATCCTCAGATACCATTGGTCGGGCTCGAGCTGCGAGGCGATGAGCGTGCTGCCCCTTCCCTCGCGGCGCTCGAGTATCTCGAACAGGTCGATTGCATTCCTTGCGTCCTCGATCGGCGTGGTGAGGAAGTCGTCCAGTATGAGGAGCCTGGGACCTGAGAAGGCGTCGATCGCATCGTACAGGGCCCCTTCGGACCTCGCGATGTTCAGCTCCCGGAACATGTCGTTCAGTCGCACGTAGCGCACCGTGAGGAGCTTCCTGCAGGCGGCATTGCCCAATGCCTGCGCCACATAGCTCTTCCCGCCTCCGCTCTCCGACAGGATCACGAGGTTCTCGTTCGCGGCTATCCAGGCGCATGAGGCGAGCCTTGCGATGCGGTCCCTGCCGAGCGTCCGGTCCGGGAGATAGGCTATGCCCTCTATGCAGGCGCCGGGAAGCTTGAAGCGTGCGGCACGGACCGCCTTCTGGATCTTGCGGTCCTCCCTGGCCGTGCGCTCGGCCTCGATGCAGAGGCCGACCTTCTCCTCGAACGCGAGGCTGTCCATCCCCTCGTCCATGCATATCTCCCGCAGCTTCTGGCCGAACGCCCTGATGCGCCATCTGGTGAACAGCTCGAAGTCCTCATCGCTCAGCATCGCTGCCCCCTCTCCTGTAGTGGCTGGCGCCCCTGGCGCGCCCTGCATGGGCCGCACGGTCCTTCATGGGCGCCTGCGCGCATGGAGCTGCGGCGGAAGGCGCCCCGACTCCTTCCGCACGCTCGGCCCTGATGGCCGACATCGCATTCCTGACCCGCGTGTAGCTCGGCACGGCGCCGGCTGCATTGACCATCCTGCATGCCTCTTCGAGGATGTCCCGCCTGCCGCCCTTCGCGAGCGACAGTATGTTCGAGCATGGGACATAGCCCTGGGGCTCGACCGGATGCGAATCCAGCACCTTCGAGATGAGCGCCCTGGCCTCGGGGCCTACCTCCGCTGCCCTGCGCTCGAAGTATCCGCGCGTCCAGAGCGACGAAGCCTCCCTGTGCCTCTCGGGCATGTCCTCCGGCCTCGTGGAGTACTGTCCGCGCCTTCCCGAAAGCCGGGGATGCTCCGCCACCACCTCGCCGCCCTCCAGCACGGCAACGGTGGCAGAGCCGATCCTGACATCGACCTCGTGGCCGACGAGGCGCCATGGCACCGAATAGCGCATGTAGTCCACCTGGACATGGTAGTCTGGCGATACCTTGCAGCGCCTCCATTCATACATCTCGAAGCGGGCTTCCGGCAGGGGATTGAGGGCAGCCCTCTCCTCTCCGAAGAACGCGTCGTCGCGACTTCCGTCCCGCTGCTGGAAGGGGCGTGCATCGAGCTGCGCGACAAGCCGCTCCACCTCGGCATTGGCCTCTGCGATCGAATGGAAGACCTCTCCGGACATGGGCGCGAGCACCCATGTCTCGCACAGATCCACAGCCTTCTCGGCAAGGGCCTTGTCCTTCGGGTGCCTCACGCGCGCAGGCACGATGCCGCAGCCATAGTGCTGGGCCATCTCGAGATACAGGTCGTTCAGCTTGATGGGAGCGCCCTTCCCCTTCCGGTCTGTCGCTGTCGCGCAGTTGTCCGGAACCAGTATGTCGGGGACCCCGCCCATCGCCTCGAGGCAGAGGACATGGGCCTCGATCCATGAGCGCGAGCGCATGTCGGCGAAGAGCCTCGCCCAGATCCAGCCCGAGTACGGAAGGCAGGCGACGAAGAGGTAGGCAGGCTGCCTGCGTCCGGTGACGGGATCCGTCCATTCCGCCGTGAGCCCTGCCCAGTCGACGAGCAGCGTGCGTCCGGGCTCGTGGGCGATCCTGGCGGAGAGCTCGTGCGTGCGGATGTACTCGCCCACCTTCTCGCAGAACCTGGAGAGGCCATAGAGCCGCTTCCCTCCGGGATTACAATCGCAGTAGCGCTTCCACTGCAGCGTGAGGGTCATCTTGGGGACATTCGCAAGCTGCTCGCAGATGCGCTCATAGTCGGGCTCGAGCCACTCTTCGCCGCGCTTCGTCCGGCCATCGGCGAAGAGGGCCGAGACCTCGGCCTCCGTCATGCGCGAGAGCTCCTCTGCGCCTATCCCGCGCTCCTTCATGGCTTCGGCGCATCTTGAGACGGTCGCCTTGCTGCATCCGAGCGCTTGGGCGGTCTCGTTCCAGCTCGCCCCCTTCGCCAGCAGCTCCATCACATCTTTCTTGGTGGCCATGCAGGCCTCCTCTCTTCGGATGGAGACGCCTCCCATAGGCATCTCCCTGGAGAAGAGGCTATCGGCCGGCAGCTGGTACCCCATAGTCGGAATGCCGGTACTCGGTAGATGGAAACGAGGTACTAATTGACCGTACTAGTCATCTACTCTATGGCGTGGATGGGATGAGGTGCTACTACAGGACTGCATCAGGATATGAGGAGGGGGAGACCGAGGAGAGCAAATTGATTCGTACGAATCTCAAGGACATCGAGACCAATGAAGCCGTGCGAGCGGCCGTGAACGAGATCGGTGCAAAGTACGTTCTGGTGCTCGATGCATCGAATTTCAAAGAAATGGCTGAGGACCTCCGGCATAACCGCAGGAATTCCTGTCGCCGCTCCGCTGCATCATATGGATGAACGGCTGATGCATCCGGAAGAGCGGAGGAAGCAATGGCGAAGGGCCATGCAGGCGG
>Ga0214927_100350_pt1 | contig 10887 bp, 10 predicted proteins | sample Stichaenrichm16X_FD_168612 | JGI IMG/M metagenome (GOLD analysis project Ga0214927, IMG submission 168612) | Xylose enriched microbial communities from anaerobic bioreactor in Madison, Wisconsin, United States - 16X | ecosystem: Engineered > Bioreactor > Anaerobic > Unclassified | place: USA...
ATACAATTGTCAAAGAACAAATTCTCTAACCAAAAGAGCCAAAGAAACTAGCAAACTTAAAACCGTTCGCCAACCCTCAGCCCCGCCGGTGAAGCGCTTTCTAAGCTAACACCAACACACCGTCAACCCCTCTCGCAAATCACACAAAATACCCCAGTCAACAGCCAGAAACAGCGCAGAATCAGGTCTCTGGAGCCTCACCCGAAAGATTAACTATCGTTCATTTTCGATATTTTTCGATATTTTCGGGTCGCCTCTTCTCTATCGCCGCGGTTTTCTTCAAAAATATTTTTTCCACCCCCTCCATCGGAAGGAATTCATTCGTTGTCAGACGCCTCCTCCATTATCCGGATTGCGACCGCACTGATCATGAACCCGCACGGCAAGGTCCTGCTCGTGCGCAAGGCTGGCACAACAGCCTTCATGCAAGCCGGAGGCAAACTTGATGCAGGAGAAACAGCACGCCAGGCTGTGGTCCGGGAGTTGAAAGAAGAATTGTCTCTACAGATCGAGGCTGAGAGCATTGATCATATCGGCAGCTTTAGAGCGCCCGCAGCCAATGAACCGGGGTGGGATGTGGTAGCAGATTGCTTCTATGTGCCCTGCTCTACCAAGGTTTCTCCCGAAGCAGAAATTGAGGAAGTGCTGTGGATAGATCCACTTTCCCCTCCTGACATTGAACTTGCCCCCCTCACCCGTGACCATATTCTGCCGCTTGCACAAAAACGGCTTCGGGATGGCGGTGGAGACCGGCTCGCCTGAAAACACGGTTTTCCCGCAAGCATCAGAAAGATACAGGAAGCGGCATGGCATCTCGGCCTCTCCAATAGTCCTAAGGAGTTTTCTTGGACTTGGAGAGGCTATTCCGAAATCCGGATATGCTGGGCTTTATTAGGAATAACCAAGGCCCTCAAACGCAAAACGATCCATCAGTTCATTCTGATGGATCGTTTAAACGCTGGCCACTTCAAATAAGCTGAAGGCTACTTTGGCTTAAGTCCGAGAAAAGACTTATGGAGTAGATGCAGCACAACTACCAGAAACAGGCTCGCCTGCCATTACAGCTTGAGTAAAGGCTGCAGAATCAGGCAGTGAGGCCAAAACGGTCTGGGAATGATCAAGCCCTTTATAGACATGCGCCTGCACCGTTGTGCCCGCCGCACAAGCCGCTTTTACCAAGGCTTTTTGTGAACTGGCAGCAACATCCAGATCCTGACTCCCGGTCCCAACAAATAGTGGCTGTTTCAAAGCTAATGTTGGGTACATCATACCCTTGAATGCCGGGGCCAGCGCTTTCCCCATTGTGGGAGTAAATGCATTTCTGCGCGTCAGGCCATCTTTGCTGACCTGCTGCATCAACGGAGCAAGGCAAACCTGCGAGGCCGCATGATACGCATCCATCGCTTTAGGCGTAAATGCTTCTTCCGGTTTGAAATTCGGATCAATGTTACCCAGAGAAGCCCCTAGAAGCAGCCCGTAGGCAACGACGGGATCCTGCTTCTGAATGGCCTGCTTTGCCTTGGGTGATGTCTGCTCCTGATGTGTCAGCAACGCACTCAGCACTTCCGGCGTCATGTAAGGAATACCTGTGGCGACCGTCCCACGGATATTGAGGTCTGGGGCATAATCTGGTGCGTAAGCGGCCGCTCCAAATGCTGCCCCTGCCCCCTGTGATTGCCCCACCAACATGACCTTGTTCTGCAACCCAGACACACCCGCCAATGCGGCACGGACGGAATCAAGCACACTATAGGCTTCTGTCCGCACATTCAGATACGGATGAGGGCCTCCACCGCCCAGCCCCTGATAATCAGTCGCCACAATGGCAAAACCGCGTTGCATCCAAGCTGAAAGATAATCTCTATTCCGCTCTGTATAGGGATGAAGAGACGGCGCACAGGATTCCGCAATGCCCACCGTGCCATGCGACCACGCGACAATAGGCCAGCCCCCGGCAGGAGGGGTGCCCGGTGGAAGGATGACTTCAGCCGTTACCGGCACAAGGCCTGATCCGGTAATGCCGTTGGTGGAAAGATAGGTTATTTTCAGGGACCGAGCCGCGCCGGGCAGACTCAGTTGCGCATCCAATGGCGCGGTTTCAATCAACTGACCGGGCGCTTTAACAGAAGCAGGTGCCGATTTGTGTTCTGACGCCGCGCAGGCGCTCAGCAAAACGCTCATAGCTCCTGCTGCAAGGAACGTCCTGAAACCAAGCGTCTTACGCCGAAAATTTTCTACCATCCGCCAGTCACCCTCTTCAGCTCTGTTATATCCTTGCAGCCTTACTGACGTATCTATTCCCAATACTCTGTAAGTCTTCCTTACACCCTACCTTACTTTACATAACGGGCAAGGAACGGAGCCGTTTGACTGTGGGGATTAACTGAAACGTCACATGGTGTTCCGCTGGCTACAATATGCCCCCCGTCCTCTCCGGCACCGGGCCCCATATCAATAACCCAGTCGCTCGCGGCAACCACACGCATGTCATGTTCAGCCAGAACCACGCTGTTGTTCTGGTCCACCAACCGCTGAAGCTGTTTAAGCAACCGGTCCACATCAGCCGGATGCAAGCCTGTGGTGGGTTCATCCAGCACATACAGAACATGGCCCACCCTGCGTTTCTGTAGTTCAGACGCCAGTTTGATGCGCTGTGCTTCGCCGCCGGAAAGTTCCGTTGCCGGTTGGCCAAGACGCAGATATCCCAGCCCACCCTCCCGCAATGTTTCAAACCCATGGGACAGAGCGCTGTCCTGCGCAAAAAAAGCGCAGGCGTCATCCACACTCATAGTCAACACATCCGCTATGGTCTTACCACGCAACGTAACCGCCAGCACTTCTGGCTTGTATCGCGCGCCATGGCAGTCCGGGCATGGGGCATACACGCTCGGCAAAAAGAGGAGTTCCACCATCACGGACCCCACACCCTCGCACTTGGGACAGCGGCCTTTGGCAACGTTGAAGGAAAACCAGCCAGCGTCAAACCGTCTCTTTTTTGCTTCCGGTGTTGCGGCGAAGGCCTGCCTCACCAGATCAAACAATCCGGTATAAGTTGCAAGGTTGGAACGCGGTGTGCGGCCTATGGGCTTTTGGTCAATAACCACAAGCCTGCGCACCTTTTCCAAACCCGAAACAACACGCCCTTGCGGCTGTCCGGCTTCCGCCGGATCAAAAGGCGCGTCTTCTTCAGTGTCTTCATCAAGCGCAACCGGCTGACCCAAAGCACGAGAAACGATGGAAACCAGTGCCTGTTGAATCAGGCTGGATTTTCCAGAACCGGAAACTCCCGTGACGGACACCAACACGCCCAGTGGCAGAGAAAGATCAAGATCCTGCAAATTATTCCACGTGATATTTGCCAGCTTGAGGAACGTTTCTGCGGCCCGCGGCGGCGTCTCCCGCTTTGTGGGAGCATCAAATAGATAATGCCGTGTCTGGGAAGCCTGAACGTTTTTCAGGCCCTCAGGCGGGCCACTGTAAAGCACCTGGCCGCCACGCTCGCCCGCCTGTGGTCCAACATCCACCAGCCATTGCGCGCGGCGAATAACATCTGGATTATGCTCCACCACAAGCAGAGAATTTCCCGCTGCCAGCAGGCCATCAAGCGCTCTCAATAGCGCCTGTGTGTCCGCCGGATGCAGGCCGGAGCTGGGTTCATCCAGCACATATACCACCCCGAACAGATTGGAACGGATTTGAGTGCCAAGCCGCAAGCGCTGATATTCGCCAGGGGAGAGAGTTTGCACGCTCCGGCTGAGCTGGAGGTAGCCAAGCCCCAGATCAAGTAGCACGGCAATCCGCTCAATCAGCGATGCTACGATGCCCTGCGCCGCGACACTCACCGCATCCAGCCCAGTCATGTGTGGCTGCATGACCTGCAATGCCTGAGCAATATGCTTCAACGGAAGGGCCGAAAATTCCGCGATATTCCGCCCATCAAATGTGACTTTGAGAGCATCCGGATTCAATCTTTGACCATGGCAAAGGGGACATGGCGCACTGACCATGAAGGATGCCGCCCGCGCCCGCATTTTCGCACTTTGGGATTTTGCAAAGGTTTGAAGCACATACCGCCGTGCACCAGTAAAGGTGCCGTTATAATCCGCAGGGTCTCCGCGTTTTATGGCGGCCAGAACGTCTTCATGCGTGCGGCCCGGATAAACGGGTTCAGTCGGCGTTTCCTCCGTGTATAAAATCCAGTCGCGCGTTTTTTGCGGCAGATCTTTCCACGGCTTATCGACATCAACTCCGCGCGTGATCAGAATATCGCGTAGGTTCTGCCCCTGCCACGCGGTGGGCCAAGCCGCCACGGCACGCTGCCGGATGCTGAGAGTATCATCCGGCACCAGCGTTTTCTCGGTCACATCATAGATGCTTCCTAGCCCGTGGCAGCGGGGACATGCCCCCATAGGCGTATTGGGAGAAAAGGATTCAGCTTCCAGCCGCGCCATACCCGGCGGATAAGACCCGGCGCGCGAGTAAAGCATGCGCAACAGATTGGAAAGCGTGGTGACACTGCCAACAGTGGACCGTCCGCTGCTCCCTCCCCTTTGCTGCTGTAAGGCGACGGCAGGTGGAAGCCCTTCAATACTCGCCACCGCAGGCACAGGCATCTGATTGAACAGTCGCCGTGCGTAAGGAGAGACAGATTCAAGATAACGCCGCTGCGCCTCGGCATAGATTGTGCCAAAGGCCAGTGAGGATTTGCCAGACCCAGAAACCCCGGTAAAAACCACCAACTGGTCACGCGGCAAATCGACATCAACGTTTTTCAGATTATGTTCCCGTGCGCCCCGAACACGGATCATAGACTGGGGGGATGGAACGGGTGTGGCTTGATCTGTCATGGCCTCACTATACCGCGAGGATACAGAGAGCGTGACACCCCGCGTGTGCATCAGACCCATGCAGACAGCAGGGAGCCTTAACTTGCCTTGACGGCTTCCAACCCAAGCCAGTGCGGCTTGCGCCGCTCTACCCACGCCAACGCCCGATCTGTCAGACGCCGCAGAAAAGCGACATCTTCAGAAAGAAGCACAATCCCCAAAGGCAGCATCCAAAGCCCCAGAACCGGTAGAATGGAGAGAAAACCACCGCAAATCAGCAATATCCCAGCCGGGATCCGCGCCCAACGAGCCTGTGGCTTGCGCATCCACCGCACAGCAGGCCGCGCCTTTTCTGGCAGCCGGAGAATAAGCAGTTCGATCCGACGCTCATGGTCGTCCTCTATTTCCAGGATCTCTGTCAGAGTGCGTTCTGTCATGGTGTTTCAATTCCTTCTCCCGAGAGGCTTAACGCCATACGGGCTGCGCCAAAAGGCGGTTGAGGACCTACCGGCACAATTCCTGTTGGGTCCAGCCAAGGATGGCTCAGGTAATAATGGTGCTTGATGTGAAAGAAACTCACAGTTTCTGCAATGCCCGGCAACGCGTAGAGCCGCTCCACATAGCGGCTGATTACGGGATAATCGCACAGGCGGCGGACGTTACATTTGAAGTGTCCCACATAAACGGCATCAAAGCGTATCAATGTGGTGAAAAGACGCCAGTCAGCTTCCGTCAATTGCTCTCCCACCAACCAGCGCCTGCCACGCAGATGATGTTCAAGCCAATCCAATGTTTCAAACAGATCATTCAGCGCGCGTTCATAAGCCTGCTGGGATTGTGCAAAGCCGCATTGATAAACCCCGTTATTCAGCGTGCGATAAATACGCTCATTCACCGCATCAATCTCACCACGCAGCAGAACAGGGTAATAATCCCCTTCCCGCGCCCCCACTTCATCAAAAGCGCTGTTCATCATTCGAATGATGTCGGCGGATTCATTGCTGACAATTGTATCCCGATACGTGTCCCACAGCACGGGAACAGTCACATTGCCAGAATAAGCGCTATCAGCCCGCACATAGAGTTCATACAGAAAACGGGCAGAATGAAGCGGATCTGGCTGCACACCCGGCCCAGCCTCAAACGTCCAGCCTTGCTCGCCCATCAGCCAGTGCGTGACGGAGAGGGAAATATGACCAGTCAACCCTTTCAGTTGCCTGAAAATCAGGGTGCGGTGAGCCCACGGACAGGCCAGAGAAACATAAAGGTGATAGCGCCCTGATTCCGCACGAAACCCTCCCTCCCCTGTTGGTCCAGCCTTGCCATCGGGTGTAATCCAGTTTCTGAACTGTGACGGTTGCCGCGAAAATGTTCCGTTTTCATCCGAGGCATGCCTGGCGCCTTGGGCCGCATGCCATTTGCCATGCAACAGATAGCCCATTCTCACTCCTTCCGTGCTTTGCACTCCGTATGTTCTGAATCTGAACGCAGTTGACGCCTGAAATTGCATAGTCTCTCGAAAAGAATTCCCTGTTTCCACCGTTTCTTTCGGTCACTCGCACCTACGGATCATCTCTGGTAGAGCTGAAAATCGTCCGCACATTTCAGGAACCGCCATGTCCATACCCAGGCAGCAAGCCGTTATTGGCCTTACAGGCCGCAGCGGCTCCGGCAAAACCCATTTGATGGCGCGCCTGCTGCCAGCCCTCCGCACACGTGGCCTCAGCGTTTCCACAATCAAACATACGCATCACCGCATTGATATTGATAAACCGGGCAAGGATTCCTTCATCCACCGTCAGGCGGGAGCATGCGAGGTCATGCTCGTCACACCAGATCGGTGGGTTTTACAGCATACCCAGCCAGAACCGAGCCTGCGTGACGTTCTCGGCCGTATGGCGCCTGTGGATCTGGTTATTATTGAAGGGTTTCATGCCTCCATTCCTGCAACGCTTGAGGTTTACCGGCCAGAAGTTGGAAAAGAACCGCTTTTCAAAACACAGACCAACATTCTTGCTGTGGCAACCACCACCCCATCTGCTGTGCCTTCATCCCTTTTAACTCTCGATCTGGACAACACAGACGCCATAGCGGAATTTATCCTGAAAAATTCCTGCTCTGTTCAATTGATATGAAGAGGCATTACCCATCGCGTCTGTCCCGCAATAACAGGCGCATGCGGGTCGACCCGCAACAACGCATTGGCACGTGTCAACACGATAATATCTGAGGCCCCAACAGTGGGAAGCAGAGAAATGCGCCATCCCGAACCGTCAGACTGGCAGAAAACAGGGACAAAATGCGTAGTATCGCACGCAGGGGCCAGTTCAAAATCGACAGTACCGGCTATCAGCACAGGCCCGTGCGCATCCCCCATCACGGAGCGTAGATACGGCAAAAGGAACACCAGTGCACAGACAGCAGAAGCCCCTGGGTTTCCCGGCAGACAGAAGGCCAGTTTTCCGTCTTGCTCCAGAATGGACAGCGGCTTGCCCGGCCGGATTTTAACGCCACGAAACAGGACCCCGGCACCCAGTTCCTTCAGAACATCCAGAACGTTATCTGTATCCCCCACCGATATGCCACCAGTGGTTACCAGCATGTCTGAATGTTCCCAAGCAGAGCAAAGAACAGCGCGCAGTTGATCTGCGTCATCTGAAGAAACCACATATGTTTCCACTTCGGCCCCGGCAGAGACGAGCAAGGCCGCCAGCATGGGCGTATTTGAGTCCGCCCGGGCATCCGGTGCGTCTGCAGCTAATTCCGCGCCATTTGCCACCACGGCAATACGAAGCGGGCGCACCACCGCCACATGCTGCACATTCTGGCTTGCCAGCAAAGCGATATGCCGCCAATCCAACGCCTGCCCTCGCCGAACAAGACAGGTACCGCGCGTAAATTCCTCGCCCTTGCGACGGATATTGGCTCCTTGTTCGGCCAGGGCATGAAGAGGGCGAACGCATTCTGTCTGGGGGTCAAGCTGCATACGCTCACCCGCCATCACGCAATCTGCCCCCGGCGGAATACGAGCGCCGGTCAATATCCCTTGCGCTTCACCCATTTTCAGCACTGAAGGCATGTCACCCGCCACTTTCTGCCCGACCACCCTCAGTCCTGCAGGCGCTGCGGCCATTGCTGAGTGGGCAAAAGCGTAGCCGTCCATAGCGGAAATATCAGCTACGGGCCGATCAGAAACAGCCAGCACATCCTGCGCGGCAATGCGCCCGTTACTGTGAGAGAGTGGCACATTCTCGGCTTGGTCGGATCTTTTTTCCGCACAGGCCAGCACAAGCTGCAAAGCCGTTGGATAATCGACCAAACCTGTAAAACTATTCCGCATCACCACCTGTTACTTTTGTCTCCGGCATAAAAAAGCATGAGCGCCATTTTGTGCCAGCGCCACCATCAGTTTACCCGATGTTCCCACTCTGCAAGCCACCGTACGGCCTTGCTCTTTCTATTGCAGCGTCCGGAAGGGGTAGGTGTTCCAAACGCTGCGTATCAGACCGGAAAAGCAAACGGATTCAGCGTGGCCCGCACATATCCCTGCTCTTCAAGAGCAGCGTCCAGCCCGAGCGAGGCGAGATCATCTGCCACCACTTCCAGCGCCGGGTCCCTGTCCTGCCGGAAGAGTTTCACATAGCCGTGGCAATCCCCACAGGTTTCTCCCTGAATGACTGCATCTTTTGTCTCAAAGGACCAATAATCCACGTGGTCTGTTCCGCCGCAGACACTGCATATCGCTCGCACTTTGTGCCAGCGTGTCTCGCACAGACTGCATTGAAGGTAGCGCAATCCCTCACGGTCTCCTGTCAGCACCAGACCGCCAGAAGGCGGAGCACCGCAACAGGGGCAGCGGGCTCCCCCTGTCTCAAGCCCCTCGCCCGCCGCGCCTTCCGGTACGGCAAGGGCAACGGCCTGCGCCCAGAACACGGAAAGGGCCGCCCACAGAATCACGGAACGCCCTGCATCAACAGCCGCATAGTCTCCGGCCAGAAGGGCTGCGGCCTTTGCTGCCAGTTCAGTACGATCAGCATAGAGCAGATCAATCAGGCCAGCCGCAGCCGGTTCAGGCATAAAGGGAGACAGGTTTTCAACCATCCCTCTGAAGGCATCCTGCCAGTAGGCACTTTTCTCCAGCATGGCAGCAGAGGGCCGCTCCGGGCGAGAAAGGCCGTCTCCCAGCAACGCACTGACAGGGGTTGCATCATCCGCACTGAGTGGGGCGTCCCTGAGCAAGCGAGCCTGTTCATCAACCAGACGCGCGGCAAAGCCCAGATATCCCTCATTCCGCTGTGGGGTGCCACCCTCGCCTTCAGCGGTTTGGGCCTGCTGATCAAGCTGGCGCAAACGCTCCGCCCGCCTGCGATACAAAACCGCCAGCCGAGGCAGGATAATGGGCTCGATGGCCTGAACACCGGGAACTGTTTTATCCAGCGGCGGAAGATCAGAAAAAAAAGCGCTCATGAATGATGCTTCACCGGGGCATCAGGGGCAGGCTTGACCTCTTCATCATACCAGCGGTCATGATGCTGCCTTGCCCATGCGCGGGATACATAGCCTGTCAGCATACCCGTAATGGAGCCGCGTACCCAAAGACCCATGTAAATGTGCCCCACCACCAGCAGGATCAGCCCAAACCCGGCCGTGGCGTGCGCCAGCAAGGCAAGCCGAATAACCGGGATGGGAAAGAACGCTGCAAAATAGGCGCGCCAGATCACGATACCGGTGAAAAACAGCACAGAAATAAGGGACATGATCCCCCAGAACAGAAGCTTCTGGCCGGCATTATATTTGCCGATCCTCAGCTTTTCACCATGCTTGTTCATCAGCACGTCAAGCACATGCCGGAACCAGATCACATCCGTTTTTACCAGCAGGTTATGATGCACAAACCGGAAGAACATGACCACAAGCAACAAAAACACCACTGTACCAAGAAACGGATGCAGGATGCGCGCTGTCTGTGGGGTTCCCAGAACGTTTCCTAACCAGTTCAGGCTGGGGAAAAACCAGGAAAGCCCGGACATGGCCACCAGAAAAAAGCAAGCCACCATGGTCCAGTGGCACATCCGGTCAAAAAACTTGGTGCGCAGAACAGAATTTCTCGTATCCATGATTAGTCCCTCCCTTCCGCACGCTCGTCTTCAGGGCGCTGTTGCGGGGGCCCTCCGGCATCCACCAGTTCTTTCTGTTTGGGTTCCGGCTGGTCTTCTTCATCTGTCGTGTTAGGGCCAACCCCCACGTAATGGGCAAAGGAGGCGGCCAGAGTGACAATAAATCCGAGGGCCCCCACGGGTTTGAGCCATTCTTTCCAGCCGCGCACAACCGGGCTGATATACGGGTCTTTTGGCAGCCGATGATAAATCTCCGGTGTGTCCGCATGTGTCAGCACATACATGACGTGAGTGCCCCCAACACCTGCAGGGTCATACAGACCTGCACCTTCATGCCCGCGGCTTTTCAGTTCATCAATTCGGTTAACAGCAAGCTGCTTCATGTCCGCTTTGGAGCCAAAAGCAATGGCACCCGTGGGGCAGGTTTTAACGCACGCGGGCTCCTGCCCTACTGCCACGCGATCTGCGCACAGGGTGCATTTGTAAGCCTTGTTATCTTTTTTGCTGATACGCGGCACATCAAACGGGCATCCGGCAACACAGTAGCCGCAGCCTATGCACTGGTCAGACTGAAAATCCACAATACCGTTGGCAAACTGCACAATGGCACCGGGGCTGGGGCAAGCCTTCAGGCAGCCAGGCTCCGCGCAATGCATGCAGCCTTCCTTGCGCAGCAGCCACTCCAGTTTGCCGCTTTCATCTTCCACTTCATCAAAGCGGATAACGGTCCATGTTTCGGGCGCTAGATCGGCGGGGTTATCATACACCCCAACGTTATGCCCAACCTCGTCGCGCAGATCATTCCATTCTGAACACGCAACCTTATGTGGACGGCCGTTTAAAGGCAATGCTTCACATTGTCCTTCCCATGCAATTTCCAAAATGTATTATTTTACCGGCTGGATGACGAATACCGATTTGACGTGAAGATCCGGTCAGATGCG
>Ga0214927_100356_pt1 | contig 10750 bp, 10 predicted proteins | sample Stichaenrichm16X_FD_168612 | JGI IMG/M metagenome (GOLD analysis project Ga0214927, IMG submission 168612) | Xylose enriched microbial communities from anaerobic bioreactor in Madison, Wisconsin, United States - 16X | ecosystem: Engineered > Bioreactor > Anaerobic > Unclassified | place: USA...
ATTGCATTTCTTGTTCGTCATAAAAATACAATTCCATATTTGATGATAAAAAGAGGTCTAACCAGTATTCTCTTTTCCAAGGTTTTATTTCAAAATCTAATATATTTTTTAAATTTTCTAATAATTCAACTGGTACTTTTTTATTATAAAAAAGATTTGTTATAGCTAAAAATCCATTGGGTTTTAGTACTCTTTTATACTCCTTAATCGCTTGTTCTCTATCTCTGATAAAAGTGTTAGCACCTCCCGTTATTATTAAATCAAAATAATCGTCTTCAAAGTCTATGTTCGTGGCATCTCCTACTTGGAACGTAACTTTTTCAGAAACTTCATTTGACTCTTTATTTAAGATAACATTAGCTTGTCTTACAGCATTTTCATTAACATCAATACCTACAATTTCTGCATCTATAACTTTAGCAATCTCAATAGATGTAAAGCCTGTGTTTGAGCCTATTTCAAGAACTTTGATTTTTTTATTTCTTGCAAACAATAGCGTTTTAAGTAAAATTTCATTTATTGTCCTTTTTCCTCCCGGACATCTGTTTGTTTCTTCTATGTAAGATAATAAATTGACATATTTACTATAATTTTCCACAAAAAAACCCCTTTATTATTTTTATACAATATTACACTAAAAAAGATTAATTTTCTACGATATTTTTAATTTTATTCACGCCAATTACTAACATACTACCTAGGATAAGTATGCAACCTAAAATAATACTCATATTTGTTACTGAAATATAGACGTATAAAACTAATAAAAGCCTAGATACTATTTGAGAAAAATGAAATCCTAAAGAACTGATAGCCAAGTAACTTCCTCTATTTTTCTGTGGAATCAATCTAAATTTCAATACATTATAAATAGGAGCATAAATAATTTCACCAATTGTAGCTAATATCATAGCAATGAGTAAAATACTAAAGAAGTTTGAATAACTTACTATAAAATAACCTATGGTATACATAATGAACCCAATTAATAATTGTTTAGATGGAGATGTTTTTTTTGAAATTTTACTAATTATTCCAGTTAAAATCACAACAATAACTGTATTGGTAAACATTAATATTGAAAACATTAAAACACCATCAATATTGATATTAAATATTGTAATATTATGAAATTGTTCTTTTAATTTAACAGATACATAAGAAGAAAGAGAGAACTCTCCAATTAAAATAAAACTATATCCAAGTAATAAAAAGATATAAGGTTTATCTTTAAATATTGAAATATAGGTCTTTACTATATTTCTCGTATTCATTTTTTTATTTTCAGTTTGAATATCACTCGCAATAATCCATTTTTTATAAAGTATTGCAATTAAAAGAAAAATTGAAAAGCCAATTATAAATAATATGTATGGTTTCCAATGGTAAAAAAATCCTCCAATTAAAGCTCCAGCTGCAGTAGCAATGTTATTAAACCAATACTGAATTTTATACACATCATGATCGTTATCTACAATAGCATTCATTAATGTTGCTTCTAGAATAGGAAACTGCGCACCATAAGTAAAATTAAAAAGTAAGTAAAAAATACAAAATAATATTATATATTGATCATTTAATAAAGAAACAGCCATTATAACCATAAAAAGTGCTAGAAGTAATTGAGAATATACCATAATACTCGATTTATTTTTATTGTCGCTTATATATCCTCCTAGGAAAGAAGCTATAACATTTAGTACGGTACTTATTGTTAAAAAAACACCTGAAAATAAAGGGCTAAAAATATCTGCCAAATATAGTGCTATAAAAGGCATAGTTGCGGTCATTATTAATGTTGAAAATAAATCGGATATTAATCTTACTTTTAATGTAGTATTGAATTTTTTAAAAATTTTAATCGCCTCTATCTTTGAAATTTCAAAATTTTATTTAACATTACAATACTTTTTTATTCATATCAATATTATTTATTATCCTTATTTTTGACTAGGTATTTTATTATTAAGATTGTGCCTGATTAGAGTACACCTTTATATGTCTAATTAATAAATGTTTTTCAAAAATAGTTGAAATTATAGAAAATACTAGGAAATTTTAATAATGAACGAAATAAAAGATAAGGGAAGTGTTTAGCTGAATGAAATTTAAAACTATGTCAAACTCTATAGATTTAGCATTAAGTATTGTTTTTATTTGAGGATATTGGATAGTATGTTTAAACGTTCGTTATTGAGACAAAATTTTCAAACCATCTCTTTTTAAAAGGGGTGGTTTTTTAATATATTATTGTTTCTCATAAGGAAACTTTGTTTCTATATGTTGATATATAAGAAATATACCTTAATTAAATTTTTTAGTAACATTAAATATAAGAGGTGTTATGCATGATTCAAATATCTAAAACAATTAAGCAAGAACGTTTAAGACGTGGAATGACTCAAGAAGCACTAGCTGAATATCTCAATACAACAAAAACAACTATTTCTAAGTGGGAAAATGCATCGCTTTATCCTGACATTACGATACTTCCTAAATTAGCAAAAGTGTTTAATATTTCAGTGGATAATCTGCTTAACTATAGCATTACTATGACAGATGAAGAAATTAAGGAAGTATCTATATCATTATCTAAGATGATAAATAAAACTAGTTATCAAGAATATGTATCAACTGTACGTGACTACTATATTAGTCACTGTAATGAATTTAAGTTCCTCAACTCGTTGTTAGGGATTTTAGCAAATAACATTTTATATTGTGAGAATGAAATGCAAGTAAAAGAAACAACAAAATTAGCTTATGAAATAATTAAAACAACAGAGGATAATTCAGAATCTATTTACTTGAAAAGACATGCACAAGGATATCAAACATTAATGTATATGTTTGAAGGTGACTATTCATCAGTTATAAACAACACACCTGATTTTGATTTAAAAATTGGTGAAAATGCTATCTTAACTTTAGCTTATTTACAAAAAGGAAATATTTCAAAAGCCAAAAATGTAATTCAGACAGATATGTATCAATCTCTCATGATTTATATACATGACTTTGCTTTAATGCTTACTTATGACTTATATTCTATCCCAATAGAATCTTTAGAGTCTAAGCTTCATTATATAAATAAAGCTTTTAATGTGGATTATTTGTACCCTCACTTAAGTATGAATTGCTATTATAAATTTGCATTATATTACGTTAAAAATGATGATAATAAAGCCATTCAATATTTGAAGCAGTATTGCCAATGCTTTGATTATTTGACCCAAGATTTTGTTTATCAAAAAGATGAATTTTTTAATGAAATTGACGAATGGCTAAACACTTTACCATTAGAAAATCGATTGCCAGCAAATTATGAAAATACTTTGAATACAGCAAGCTCTAGGATTTTAGAAAATGAGGATTTTATGGCTTTGGATAACTTTAAATCTATACAAGAAGATGTGTACAGAATATATAACAAAGGGATGAAAAATAATTGATACATAGAAAAAAACTAATAGCATTACTATTATTAAGTTTCACTTTGCTTTCAGCCTGTGATTATTCAAAGTCAGAAAATAAAAATGGCTTTTTCTATAATACTTTTGCAGTACCCATGGATCATTTTTTACACTGGCTAGGTTCTATATTTGATAACAATTATGGATTAGCAATCATTACAATCGTGTTAATCGTTAGAATTATCATGCTACCGTTCATGTTAGCTCAATCTAAAAATGGGCATTTGATGCGTAAGAAAATGGAAATCGTGAAACCTGAATTAACTAAGATACAGGAGAAAATAAAGAAAGCGAATACGCAAGAAGAAAAAATGGTAGCGAATCAAGAAATGATGAACAAATATAAAGAATACAATATGAATCCTATGAAGACAATGTTAGGATGCTTGCCATTACTTATACAAATGCCTATTTTATTTGGACTGTACGTTTCATTAAAATGGCCTTCGAGTGGTGGTTTAACTGAACATACTGATTTTCTTTGGTTTAATTTAACACAGCCTGATATTTGGATTACTATAATTGCTGGTATTTTGTACATTATACAACCCTTAATAAATATGGAAAATATGCCTAAAGAACAGCGTTCTATGGGTTATATCATGGCAATTATTTCTCCTATATTCATCATATATATTTCAATTACCTCAGCTTCGGCTTTAGGGCTATATTGGACGATTAATGCTGCATTTTTGATTATTCAAATGTTCTTCTCAAATAAGTATTATTCGAATTTGGCTACAAAAGAAGCTAATCAATTGAAAAGAAAAATTGACTATACTTAGCATAGTTGCTAAGTATAGTTATCTTTAAATCAATCGTTTTTGACACAAAACCTCTTAACTTAATATTAAGAGGTTTTTCTTGGATATTTAAGTCTATAAACTTGTGTTATAATCAATGTATCATAAATATCAAAAATCATGAGTTTTTAGACGATGAGAGACGCGTTTATTTGCATCGAGAACTAGATTTCATTAGTAAGTACTCATAAAACGATTAAAAGAGGTGGTATTCAAATGGCTAAAATTGGTTATGCACGTGTATCAACACAAGATCAAAGTCTTGATGGACAGATTGATACACTTGAGGAATATGGTTGTGAACGTATCTTTAGCGAGAAAGCGAGTGGTCGCAAAACGAAAAGAACGGAACTTGATAAGTGTTTGGATTATTTACGGGAAGGAGATATTCTAGTTATCTATAAACTAGATCGTCTTGGACGTACAACGAAACAATTAATTGAGTTATCCCAATGGTTCGATGAAAACAGCATTGATTTACATATTATTGATATGAATGTATCAACGAAAGATGCGATGGGCAAGATGTTCTTTACTATGATGAGTGCATTCGCTGAACTTGAAGCTAACTTATTAAGTGAACGTACGAAAAAAGGATTAGAAGCAGCACGAGCAAGAGGGCGAAAAGGCGGGAGGCCTTCATTACCTGACCATAAGAAAAGAGAAATTAAGTTTCTATACGATGAGCAAAAACTTACAGGAGAAGAAATTGCGAAACAAACAGGTGTAAGTCGTTCTACAGTATATAGGATGCTTAAAGATTAAACTCTATGAAAAAATATATTACTTAAGGCTCTTATAGGTGTATCTAAATCATTTTATGAACATTGATTTTATGTTGAGTTTTTGAACATATTATATACTGATATTCATAGATTTTGGATTATGAAGAAAGAGTGTACAGAAAACAGTTATTTTCTGTACACGCTTTAATCTAATCAACTTTCGTATACTTTCAATGTACTCTTAAGTTCTTTGACTAGCATATTCCTTAATTGAATTGGGGATTTTATTTTTACATCTTTTCCAAATGTTAAAAACAGAGATTTCAAATATTCTAATTCTTGAGATTTAATCAATAAATCAATATATCCATAGTTTTGATGTTCTATCATCAAATTTTTTTGTAACCAATACTCGTCATTGCATTTCTTTATACCTTCCTTATTGAACTCTGCTTGTAAACGTTGACTTTCATGTTCATTAGGATCACTTTGTATATTATTTAAATATTCATTAAGCTGGAAATCTATATTGTGATATTTTTTTGTGAATGTAATATCTTTAATTCTATCAACTCTAAAAGTACGCATTTCCTTCTTAATCAAATCATATGAGGGAACGTACCAATTTCCACTATACGCATATAAACCAATAGGTATTATTTTACGTATAGAATTTTCTTTTACAGCATGGTAGCTAATCTTCAATATTTCACTATTAACTGAAGATAGTATTATATTTTTCAAACTTATATCTATAGGTTGCTTTTTTGAATTCCAGAACTTGAAATATTGATTGTATCTTTTTATTAATTTTTTCGCATCTAATGGAAATGATAAGTATAATTTTTCTTTTACAGTTTGTATATTTATATCAAAGGGAATTTGTTGATAAAATTCTAATGATTGAAAGGCAAAATAAATTGATATTGCTTCTTCTTCATTAAAGATAATAGGTGGAAGTATTCTATTTTCTAACACTCTATATCCCCCATACTTGCCAACTTCAGTGTATAAAGGTATGCCTAATTCACTTATTTCTAACAAATATCGATGAGCCGTCCTTATAGAAATAGAAAACTCTTCGGATATTTCTCTAGCAGTAAATTCTTTCTTATTATTAATATACATAATGAGGTTAAATATTTTTTGGATTTTATTTATATTAATCTCCTCCTAATCATGACAACTTATGGCAAGTTTATATAGTAATATTAACATAAACATTGAAGGAGGAATTTTACATGAGAGCTATTACGCTAAATGAATTTGGCAATGCAGAAAAATTGAATTTGAATGAAGTTAACTTACCTAAAATAAATGAAAATGAAGTTTTAATAAAATTATTTTATGCTGGTATTGGTCAGTGGGATATTTTTGAAAGAGAAGGTGGATATGAAAAAATGCTCAATTTATCAGTTGATTTCCCTTATATTTTGGGTTCTGAGGGTCTTGGAGAGATCATAAAAATAGGAAAAAATGTAAAAAACTATAAGGTTGGAGATATAGTGTGTGCAGTGAGTTTTTTAAATTCTAAAGGGGGTTTTTATGCAGAATATGTAGCAGTACCTGACTCTCATGTATATTTGAAACCACGGTGCTTAAGTTATGAAGAATCTTCTGCTATATCTGGTATTGGACTTACTGCATATAGAGGATTGGTAGATGTATTAAATATCAAAAAAAATGATAATGTTCTTATTCATGGGGCAAGTGGTGGAGTAGGACATATTGCCATTCAAATAGCAAAATCATTTGGTGCAAACATTTTTGCTATAGTATCAGGTAACGATGGTATCAGATTAGCTAAAAGTCTAGGTGTCAATAATGTTGTTGATGGAAAAAAATTTAATTCACAAGAAATCATGTCAATGTTTGATATTAATCAATTTGATTCAGCTTTTTTCACCACTGGTGGTATTATAGCAGATCAACTAGTTGAAAATATAAAACCTAATGGAAAAGTTGTATTTCCTTACGGAATCCAAGAACTTAATATTGATAGAAGTGATTTAACAGTCAAACCTTACTATGCTGACATTGACTTAAATTTACTTACCTCATTCTTAAATTGGATAAATTCAAACCAGCCAACTATTCACGTAGATAAAGTGTTTGATTTAGATAAATATAAGTCAGCTCATTTGGCATTAGAACAGCATTACGTTGGAAAACTATGTTTCTCAATATTTAAGTAGTTAACTCATATAATTGTAATTATTATAAATTTATAAAATTAATAAAAAAACCAACGAACACTTTAAAAATGTTCGTTGGTTTTTAATTTACTAAGTAAAATCGTTCTCATATATCAAGTAAAGTGACAAACAACTTATTTTGTATTATTAGGGTGTACTCTTATTACACTATGTATTCACTTAAAATACTCCATACTTTTTGCAATATTTCTTTATTATATGCTATGAGTCCAACTTCCCTTGAATGATTTTCCAATTCTCTGATTAAAAGATTCATACTTTCAACTCGTATTATTAATGATTGAGGAATGATTGTTATTCCTTGTTCAGCATTAACACTAGCCAGTATGGACTCTAAATCATTTTTATGTTCAAGATTCATCTTAGTTTTAGAGAGATGTTTTTGTATAAAAGATAAAGTATCACATGGTGGATTAAGAAGAAGTATCTTTTCATTTATTAAATTACTAGCAAATATACTATCGGATAGCCTTAAATCACTAGTTCTTGGAAAGACCACCATATATTTTTCACGATATAAAACTTTACTATAAAGTTGATTATTTTCTGTAGCAGTTATGTCTCCAATAACTACATCTATATCCCCATTATGTAAGTGATCAAGTAAAATTTGAGTGTTACTTTCAATTTTTATGGAGAGTCTTTGCTGTATTAATGCTTCTTTTTTCTCAGCCCATTTATACAATGAAAAGCTTGGTAATAGACCAACTCTAATTGTTGCATCTCCATTTTTTGAAGTCTCTGCTTTTAATTCGTCTATATCGCTTTTTATAATCTTAACTTTACTCAAAACTAACACACCATACTCAGTTAAAAATATGCCTCGAGAGGTTCTATAAAACAAGTCACCTTCAAAGTATTCTTCAACACGCTTAATTCTCTTACTAAGTGCTGGGGTACTGATATTAAGTAGCTTAGAAGCATGGTTAAGACTCTGATATTCAGCAACTTTTATGAAATCCTCTATATATTCAATATTCATATATTACTCCCCCTATTAACTTTTCTTTAATACCACTCTTAATGTATTCATTATTCCATTAATTACAATATAATACTACGCTAAAATACATAAATATATTTGTTAGGAATGATTAAATCATGAAGAAAATTTGGATTTTAACATTAGGTATGTTTGCTTTAGGGATGGATACTTATATTGTGGCTGGACTATTACCTGATATAGGAAAGAGTTTTAATAAAAGTAGTGCTAAAATAGGGCAGGGCGTTACTGTTTTTACATTATTTTTTGCTTTATCAGCCCCTGTTTTTTCAACTATACTAGCTAAGTATTCTGTGAAAAAAATTCTTTTACTGGCTTTATTAACTTTTGGATTAGCTAATTTGATTACTATGCTATCTCTAAACTATTCAATATATATCTTATCCAGATGTATAGCTGGACTAGGTGCAGGATTATTCTCTCCTATGGCAGTTAGTTCGGGTGGACATTTAGTAAGTCAAAAAAATAAAGGAAAAGCATTAGCTTTTATAGTTGGAGGCATGAGTATAGGTACGGTTGTTGGGGTTCCCATAGGCTTACAATTAGCTAATTTAATTAATTGGAGGTTTGCTATAGGTATAATTGTAATTTTAAGTATAGTTGCCTTTATAAGTATATATTTTTTACTTCCTGATTTTAAAATGCCTTCAGCACCTAGCTTGAAAGAAAGATTCTCACTTTTTATAGATCCACATGTATTAAGAGTGGTCTCTGTAACTGTATGTGCAGCAATTGCAAGCTTAGGTTTATACACCTATCTTTCTCAAGTTATAAGTGAAGGTATTTCACCACACTACATTACACTTTTCTTAACTACTTGGGGAATTGGAGGATTATTAGGAAGTTTTGGAGTCGGTTTAGTCATTGATAAATTTAAAAACACCCAAATTTTGATGCTTATCATTTTAGTCACTTTAGGGATTAGTATAGTGTTAATCCCTACACTTATTAAAATTCCTATTTTAGGACTTATACCGTTCATACTATGGGGAGCAATGGGATGGGCTACTCAAGCACCACAGCAACATATATTATTAAAAAATCATTCTGAACATGGTAGCACATCTGTGGCCTTAAATAGCTCTCTAAATTATTTAGGAAGTGCGATTGGCGCTGCATTAGGTGGTTTATTACTTGCACAAGGAGCTTCAACTAACATATTAATTTATTGTTTTTTTGCTATAGTTATTATAGGTATTATTATTCAAATAATAAATGTGTTTATCGATAGGAATAGTATAGAACTTTAAATAAATATCATTACAAATAAAAGCACCCTACTATTTGATATAGTAGAGTGCTTTTATTTGTAATGATATCTGCATGATGCAACTAATATTGCATTGTCATTTACTGTATATACTAATCTATGTTCTTGGTTAATTCGTCTACTGTAATATCCAGAAAAATTGCCAACTAACTTTTCAGGTTTACCTATACCATCTAATGCACCATCTCTAGAGATACTTTTTAATAACTGATTAATCCTTTTAACCATCTTTCTATCTTTTGTCTGAAAATATTCATAATCATCAAACGCTTGTGGTGAAAAGGTAATATTCAATTTAGCCACTTATATCAAAATATCCTTAGTTTTTATATTACCACGTTCTAGGTTTTCAATAGATTCTGATAAATATTTTGCATTGGCAGGATTTTGTTGCAAGTATAGTGTCTCCATTATTTCATTATAATTATCTTCTGACATTATAACTGCATTACGGTCTTTTGTTGTAATTGTTATCGTATCGCTATCATCATTAACTTTATTAATCATGTCTTTGAAATGTTCACGTACATATGAATAGGATTTAACAGTCATATCAAATGCCTCCTTACAGTTGTTAAACATTTTATTATCTAAATTGTACAATTTTTTGTACGATTTAGCAAGTTTTTAACTTATAGCATTATTACAATAAGTATCCACTTCCGATAAGTTGAATTACGTCTATAAAAAATTTATCACTTGTTACTTTTAAGTAAAAATTTTTTCCAGTTTACCTAAATGTCTTAATGTTGATGTTAGTGTTGCAAAAATAAAACGTTTTAAAAAGCTTCATTCAAGTTATTATAAATATCAAGAGCCTGGCTTACTTTCATTTTTCTTATTAATCATAATTAAGGAAATAACTATTAAGGCTAGTCCTGATAAAGTAAGTATAGTCATTTTATGCCCGAAAATTAAAAAATCCATAAATGCTGTGAGAGGTGGGGCACAGTAAAATAAACTTGTAACTTTTGTCAAATTACCTTTATTTATCATGTAGTACAACAACATAGTTGCCCCAATAGATATAATTAGTACCATCCAAGCAAGTGATATGATAAACGAAAAAGTTAAGTTTATAGATAATGTATTTATAAATGGGGCAAAGGTGATAAATATAATAAAACTAATGGTATATTGTATTACCATATTAGGAATCAGACTAATACTAATCTTATTTTGTGAAAATGTCCCTAGGGTTATTGATAATACAGAAAGAGAACAACAAATAATTCCAATAGTAGACATAGATCCTGTAGT
>Ga0214927_100359_pt1 | contig 10715 bp, 12 predicted proteins | sample Stichaenrichm16X_FD_168612 | JGI IMG/M metagenome (GOLD analysis project Ga0214927, IMG submission 168612) | Xylose enriched microbial communities from anaerobic bioreactor in Madison, Wisconsin, United States - 16X | ecosystem: Engineered > Bioreactor > Anaerobic > Unclassified | place: USA...
CGATGTGCTCGCCGATCAGATTCACACGGCCCGGCGCGAAAAATACGCGCTCGCCGGATCCCCCGAATTTTTCCTCAAATATGATCTTCAGTTCTTCAATTACTTTTTCGTCTGACATACAACACCCCCATGCTTATTGTTCGTGTCTCTGTATTGCTTATGCCTCTGTATCATTGCTTCTGCTGCTGTAATGCTTCTGTATTCGTATTACTTTTGTATTCGTATTGCTTCTGTATTCGTATAGTTTCTTTATTCGTATTGCTTTTCTCTTTGTAGTTATTATTGTGCATCAAAGGGCGCGTTTGCACAATAGCTTTTCGTGTTATGAATATGTAATTTTGTTGCAGGTTGTGATATAGGGCATTATACTGAGGCTGAATGCAGATTTCGTGGAGAGGGATATTGAACAGCATGCAAAATAAATTTTCAGCTGAACATACGTTGGGATATGATCTTCCGGGGGAATTTAAGGAGAGCAACAAGGTTGCGGAAAAGCAGAATATGATCTCCCTATCGGTCTATAATGTGGGGCGACAGAGATGCACGCCGGGTTATAAGTGGGGGCCGGGTATCCGTGATCATTTTCTGATGCATTATATCAGCTCCGGGTCCGGAACCTATACCACGGCGGGGCGTACCTGGCGGCTGCACACCGGGGATATGTTCCTGGCTATGCCGGACACACAGATTCTGTACCAGGCGGATACAGAAGATCCCTGGACATATGAATGGGTCGGCTTTGCCGGGACAGACGCGGCGACTTTGATCGGGCGGACAGATTTCTCCGCCAGCCATCTGGTGCTGCGCCAGCTCTCCTACGGTGATGAGGTTCGCAGACACATCAGCCTGATCTATGACGCCTTCGGCAATACATTCTGCGATACTGTAAATATGACCGGTGAGCTCTACCTGCTGCTTGGTCTTCTGATTGAGAATGCTTCCCGCGCTGTGCCTCAGTCAGCGGCAAAAGAGGACAATGTGTCACGTGCGATTGACTATATTTCTTCCCGCTATTCTTATTCTCTGACTATCAGCGATATTGCTTCTTATGTCGGTGTCAGCCGCAGTACCCTGTTCCGGGAATTCCGGGAGGAGCTGCACATCTCTCCAAAGGAGTATCTGGACCGGTACCGGATCCAGCGTGCCTCTCTGCTTCTGAAGGATACAGATCTGACGGTTGCCTCTGTCGCTGCATCAGTGGGCTACGACAACGGCTTGTACTTCTCAAAGGCCTTCCGGCGCATGACCGGGAAAACGCCGTCAGAATTCAGGTCACACGGAGCATAGGCAAAAAAAGACAGGCAGAATGCACAGTCCTGACACTGGGGCTGCAAATCCTGCCTGTACGCGTGGTGGTATTACTTTTTATATGAAGCATTCACACGAAGATGATGCGTTCATATCGGAAATAATATATATTACATTTCAGGCACACAGTTCACTGTATCCGGTAATACATTGAATTTCAGATACAGATTCTGAAATCTCAGGCGATGCCTGCGAATTCATATCCAGCGTCTTCTACCGCCTTCTTGATGGCATCCTGAGGTACTTCCTTGCTGACCTTCAGTACAGCCTGCTTGTCTGTGTGAGAAGCCTCTGCGCTCTCTACGCCATCCAGGGCTTCCAGAGCCTTCTTTACATGCATCTCACAGTGGTTGCACATCATTCCATTAATCTTAACTGTTTCTGTCATTGCATTTTCCTCCTGATTTTCATTTGTATTGTTATCTGCTGCGGCATTGTATGCCACTGTAGTGTTGCCTGCTAAATTAGTACCTGTTGCATTGTTGTCTGATGCACCGTTGGCCGCTTCATGATTGTCTGCTGCACTGTTCTGTGCACCGACCGGGCAGGCGGTCTGTGCTCCGTTGACCGCATTGACGGCAATGGTAAGTTTTTCTGCATTTGTATCCGCAAGAGCTTTGTGACGCATCGGCTTGTCATGGGATGCGTTGTGCACCTTGAACAGATTCAGCCGGAGTGCGTTCATGCATACCGTGAAGCTCGAAAGAGACATCGCGGCGGCGCCCCACATCGGGTTCATCCGGATGCCCGGATAGAGACCGGCAGCCATCGGGATGAGCAGTGCGTTATAGGCAAAGGCCCAGAACAGGTTCTCGTGAATGTTGCGGAGTGTTGCACGGCTCAGGCGCACGGCGGCAGATACATCCGTCAGCTTGGAATTCATGAGCACGATGTCTGCGGAGTCGATGGCAACGTCTGTACCTGCTCCGATTGCAATGCCAGTATCTGCTCTGGTGAGCGCCGGTGCGTCGTTGATACCGTCGCCGACCATGGCTACCTTTCCGCGCTTCTGAAGTTCGCGGATCACAGCTTCCTTGCCATCCGGAAGGACACCGGCGATGACACGGTCTACACCTGCCTGGTCGCCGATCGCCTTTGCGGTCGCGGCATTGTCGCCGGTCAGCATCACGACCTCAATACCCATATTCCGGAGTTCCTTCACAGCCTGTGCGGAATCCGGCTTGATGACATCCGCTACGGCGATGATGCCCAGCAGCTTTCCCTCACGCTCGAAGTAAAGCGGTGTCTTTCCATGACTTGCAAGCTCGTCTGCCTTCTTCTGCAGGTCTGCCGAAATTTGTGTTCTGGATGCAATAAATGTACCGGAACCTCCGTAGAGTGCCTGCCCATCGATGCGTCCTGTCAGTCCGTTTCCGGTCAGTGCAGTGAAATCAGTAACTGCGGCAGCTGTCAGGCCCTCGGCTTTGCCCTTTTCCACGATGGCTCTTGCAAGCGGATGCTCACTCTTCTGCTCCAGTGAATAGGCAAGACCAAGAAGCTCCTTCTCGCTGATGCCCTCTGCCGGGATCAGGTCAGTCACCTGCGGCTTTCCGGCTGTAATCGTACCGGTCTTGTCCAACGCAATAATCTGCACCTTTCCGGCATTCTCCAGTGCCTCGGAGGTCTTGAACAGCACGCCGTTTCTGGCGCCCATTCCGTTGCCGACCATGATTGCCACCGGTGTGGCAAGACCCAGGGCGCAGGGGCAGGAAATAACCAGAACGCTGATTGCCCGCTCCAGTGCATACGCAAGGCTTTCGCCCATCAGCAGCCAGATCACCATTACGGCCGCTACAATCAGAATGACAGCCGGTACAAAAATACCGGATACCTTGTCTGCGATCCTCGCAATGGGGGCTTTCGTTGACGCTGCGTCGCTGACCATCTGAATGATCTGGGAGAAGGTCGTGTCCTCTCCGACTCTGGTCGCTCTCGCACGGATGAAACCGGACTGGTTGATCGTTGCTGCGCTGACGGAATCCTCGACGCCCTTGTCCACCGGAATGGATTCACCGGTAAGCGCTGATTCATCAACCGCAGTTGTACCTTCTATAATAACACCATCTACCGGGATCGATTCACCCGGTTTTACAACAAAAATATCACCAAGCTGTACATCGTCGATGCCAACCTCAACCTGCTGTCCGCCTCTCTCGACGACGGCCGTCTTCGGCGCCATCTTCATCAGATTTTTCAGTGCATCGGTCGTGCGGCCCTTGGAAAGAGACTCCAGCGTTTTTCCAACAGTGATCAGCGCCGGAATCATGGCTGCCGATTCAAAATACAGCTCGTTGTGGTACAGCGGCATCAGGTCCATGTTGGAGGTACCCGTGGTCAGCAGGTACGTCATCCGGAACAGGATGTACAGCGACCAGCCGAAGGATACGCCGGAGCCAAGGGCCACCAGGGTATCCATGTTGGACGCGCCGTGAAACAGGGACTTGAATCCCGAGATAAAAAACGCCCGGTTGATGATCATCACGACGATGGCCAGCAGCATCTGCATGATGGCGAGGCCAATGTGGTTGTGTACGAGGAAGGGCGGAACCGGCCATCCCCACATGTTGTGCCCCATGGATATATACATGAGGACAAGCAGGAATCCGACGGAGAGGACCAGCCGGCGCACCAGCTTCGGGGTCTCCCTGTCCTTGAGTGCGTCCTCCTCCGCGGCAAGCTTTGCGCTCGCGCTTTCCTTCTGACGGGCAGCCCCGGCGCCCTTCGGCTCCGCGCCATAGCCCGCATCTTCTACTGCCTTGATAATGTCAGCGGCTCCTGCTGTGCCATCTACGGCCATGGAATTGGTCAGAAGTGAAACCGATACGGATTTCACCCCCGGCACCTTCGCCACCGCCTTCTCTACATGGGCCTGGCAGGAAGCACACGTCATGCCTGTTACAATATATTGATCCATTGTGACTTTGACCTTCTTTCTCTGTCATTTCATCAGTTTCTGCAGCACCCTGCAGAGCTCATCGATGGTCTCATCGTTGCCCTTCCGGATGTCGTCTACGACGCAGCCGCGGATATGGCAGCCGAGCAGCACCTTGTTGAAGCTGTTCAGCGCACTGGTTGCGGCGGAAACCTGCACCAGAATGTCCGGACAGTAGGCGTTGTTCTCAACCATCTTCTCGATGCCGCGGATCTGTCCTTCCACCCGCTTCAGTCTGGTGAGAAGTGCCTTCTGCTCCTCCGGCGTACGCTGCTTATGCCTGCCGGATGCGCAGGCGCAGGTCTTCTCCTCGCCCTCCTGGATGGCTTCCTGAAGAGATTCGGATGTATCTGCATTGGTTTCTGTATTTGAATCTGCACTAGAATCTGCATTTGTTTCTGTATTCAGATCCGGACATTGCAGGTCCTTACATTCTGTATGATTGCCTCTGGCCATTTCACTCACCTCTTTTATACCCCTTACGGGTATCATGTTTATGGCTTGATAATATACCCATGTGGGGTATATGTCAACCTCTTTTTCAATAAATCTTGTTATGTTCCCCACTTTGCGATACACTTATCTCAAGAAATTCAGACACAAAACTGTACAGAAAGACAGCAAACATGCCTACTATTGAAGATATATTTCTTGAAGTCCTTAGAGGAACCAAGGATAAAAATATAAAATTTAAAGATTTACAAAATCTTCTAAATTCGCTTGGATTCTCATATCGAGTACGTGGAGATCATTTCATCTACTTCAAAAATGGGGTGAGTGAAATTATTAATATCCAACCCGATGGAAATAAAGCAAAACCATATCAAGTAAAACAGATCAGAAATTTGATATTAAAATATAAATTAGAGGTTTGATTATGCATAAATATGAACGAATTGTCTATTGGTCTCAAGATGACCAGAAATGGCTCGTTGATGTTCCGGAACTTCCCGGATGCATGGCCGATGGAGACACGGCAGAAGAAGCTTTGCGAAATGTCGAAGCTATTATCAATGAATGGATTGATACCGCCAAGGCGCTAGGAAGAACCATTCCTGAACCCAAAGGCAGATTATTGTTTGCGTGATCCATGTGTGACCTGGACCTGGTAATGACCATATCTTTAACCGCCCCCAATTACGGGGGCAGTTTATGGAAAATACATTAAAACCCGATCTTCCTCATTCGTGTTTGATTATCAGACTCCTCCGGACGTCCCTCTGACATAAAGTCATCCGTCATCATCGAAATCCCTCTATGATAGGAGTCTTTCAACTTATTTATGGGGGTAATTATCATTGAATCCCCAACTTTATTGATACAAATATCTGCATTCTCTTCAAAGCGATATTCTCTCGGAATTCTAATCAGCTGACCTTTTCCATCCCTGCATATTTTTGTAAGAGCCATAATATATACCTCCTGATGTAACAGAAATACCATAATTTATCACAAGCCAATATGTTTATAAAAATGTGCCCCTCGTCTACCAGACTTACCACCCGGCTGGGACAGCTTATAGATGACAGCAGCAACAAGCAGAAGAATGATCCCCACAGCATCTGCCGTTGCTACTGTCCTGTAGTCTGCAACGATACCCGTAAGTTTTATATCTCCCGTCTCTCCTTCCGGGATGCTTTGCACTGTCTTTCCTTGTGCGTCCTGCCATCCTTCAAAGGATGTCAGTGCGGGCATCTGCGGCGTCTTTAAAGCGAGCGGCAGGTCTTCTACCGTATAGGAATCCGGCAAACCCGCTGTATCATATACCCCCTTGGTGTATAAAATATGATAAGTAACCGGATCGGCATGCAGGGTAAGCTCCACATCATGGTCCGGCATAGAAAATTCCGTGGCTGATGAGTTCCCTGCGTCACTGTCTGCACCGCCAGAAATCTGCAGATTTTCATAGCCTTTAACCAGCACTGCCTGCAGGTTCACTTCTTTACCATAGGCGAAGGTCCATGAATACGACTGGTCCCCGCTCATATTTTCATCTGCAGAATAAGTTTTAGCTGCAGCATCTATAGATACAGGACTGCCATCCAGTGACAGCCTGACACCCCGTCCAACATGCACGGTCAGCTTATATGTCTTGGGATAGTAGGTAAAATCAAACCTCGTGCTTCCATCCGCTGCAATCTTCTTTGTCTGCGCAGCCGGTGTCAGATAGCCATCCTTGTCTGGCATCTGTACGGTGACCGGCTCATCAGTGGTGCCATATCGCGTCTCTGTGATAATCGTTTCTCCTGCAGACTCTCCATCAGCTTCACCACTTTCTTCATTCTTTATATATGTCACTACCATATAAGGCGTATGATCCGACGCCTTCCAGACGGCCTTCAAAGTGATATCTTTCGCAGGCATTTCCGTTTTTTCATTTACCTCAGTCTGATCCAGATACCATCCCGCAAAAGTATACCCCGCTCGTTCCGGCGTGGGCAGAGCTCCCAGGGCATCGCTCTCCTTTACCTTTCTTTCTGAAAGAAAACCCTTGCCGCCCGCGGCATCGAAGGAAACCGTATAGGATTTCTTCTCCGACTCCTTGATCTTCTGCAGAATATAATCATGAATGGCCTGGTAGGTTGTGCTGTCATAATGGATTCCGTCCACTGTCGCATAACTGCCGGAGACAAGATAGGAATACGAATCAATCCAGGTCACCTTGTCAGAAAGAGCACTCTTCAGTGTCTCATTAAAAGGAGCACAGGTACCGTCATTGGAATAGACCGAGAAGGAAGTCTCCGCTCCGCCGCCCTTATGCCCGACCGGATTCACGGAATCAAAAAACACGCGATTGTTATTTGCACTCCAGCTCTCTACATTCGCATTGACATAGGATGCATACTGGCTGGCACTGCTCACCGGTGAGCCCATGTCGTTACATCCCATCAAAATGACAAGGTCCGTATTGCCCTGCGCCAGGTATGCAGAAGCTTCAGGCATACCAGCGCTGACAAACCAGCTATATCCCATCGCGACACGGCCAATGTAGGTCTCATTGCCGGAGGTGGCATTGACTGTATCACTATACGCAGAACCTGAAAGCGTGATGTACATACCCACAGTCCGGGAGTCGCCGACAAAAACAACCCTCCGGCTTTCCTCACTACTACTGCTGTTACCGCTGCCACCATTGTTGCTATTGCTTTCTGTGTTGTTACCATTCCCGGTGGCATTGCTGCTTCCACTGTTGTAACCTCCGATGCTTTCAGCAGCAAAAACCGACACAGATGGCGTTAAAAACAATATCAGGGCAATACCCAGAACGGCAGCTATCCTATGCAGGAAAAAGCTCCTTTCAGTATCCTTTACACGCAAAATATACCTCCGATCCTGATGTTTGCACATCTCCTGCTATCTGCCTGTCCTTCGCAAACAGAAAAAAACAGCCCCGTCCAGGATGCCTGCAGCAAACGATAGGAAGTCGTTCGAAATTTCACATCGAACCTGCCGCCCGGAGATGGCGACACGCCCTTTCGAGCCTCGAAGGGCGTGCAGATGGTTCGATGCGAAATGAGATAAGACGACGTGTTTGCGCAGGCATCCTGGACGAGGCGTCAGAACAGTTTCCGATCAATCCAACGATTAATCCTTCGTCTCCATTACAATCAGGATCCCCTCCCGACAGGTGATGACACCCTCCTCCGCAACAATCTCATTGCTGGTTGTCAGGCCGCCGTCACCCTGCACGATGTCTGCATCCTCCAACGGGTACTTGAATCCCGTAAGAGTCACCCCATGCGCCTCTCCCCGGAAGGGATACATCGACACATATTTCCCGTACTGGGCATCCCTTCGGATCACGATTTGTCTTGAGACCGGCATGGAAATCCGGTTATGACCGTCGATAATCACGCCCTCGATCCCCTGCGCGTACAGCTTGTACAGGTCAAAAATACTGCTGAAGACATGATCAAGCCTCGTTCCGGTCGCACCAAAAAAGCACACAGCATCCGCGCCAGTCGCAACTGCCTTTTCCAGTGCAATGTCCGAATCCGTCATGTCCTTTTCAGGACGGAAGGTGTCGATCGGAACACCGGCGCTTCTGTACTGCTGCAGAACATCCGCCGCACCCGTCAGCCCGTCAAAATCCCCCACAATATAATCCGGACGGATCTGATGGCTTTCGCAGAATGCCGTCCCCTTGTCCGCCGCAATGATGATCTCAGGCTTTTCCTTCTCCAGATACGCAAGTGCCGCCGGGGCATCAATTGTGCCGCCGGAAAAAATAACTGCTTTTTTCAAGACTTCTTCTCTTCCTTCTTGTTCTTCCTTTTTTCTCATTCCATGCTCTTTACCATGTGTCTTCCAGGATGGATCCCGTAAAGACAAATCCGCATACTGGTTCGCACTTCTCCATATTGAGAATTCCGCTATTTCAGTTGGCGCTTTCCCAGATAGCAAGGCTCTCCATCAGCTTCTCAGCATTTTTTCCAATATCTCCCTTAAATACGGCAGAACCGGCAACGATGACAGACGCACCGGCCTCCAAAACCGTGTTGATCGTTTTCTCATTAATGCCGCCGTCCACCTCGATGGGCAGATCCGGATAACCGGCCTCGTCAAGCTTCTTCCGCAGCGCACGGATCTTCTCCGTCATTGCAGTGATGTATTTCTGCCCGCCATAGCCTGGGTTCACCGTCATAATCAGGACCATGTCCACCTTGTCCAGCACATAATCCAGCACAGACAGCGGTGTTGCGGGATTCAGCGCCACACCGGCCTTCATGCCGCTCTCATGGATGTGCTGCAGGGTACGGTCCAGATGCACACATGCCTCCGCATGCACGGTGAACATGTCCGCGCCCGCCTTTGCGTAGGGTTCAATGAAACGGTCAGGCTCTGTCACCATCAGATGCACATCCAGAAACATCTTGGTTGCCGGACGGATAGAGCGGAGCACAACCTCACCAAAAGAAACCGGCGGGACAAACTGACCATCCATCACATCAAAATGCAGCCATGGCGTATGCACGCTCTCCAGCGTTCTGATCTGCTCTCCAAGCTTCGTAAAATCCGCCGACAGGATGGACGGGCTTAACCTGAATATCGGTCCCATAGTATTATCTCCTTTCACACTTTCACTTCACTGTATCTAAAATTCATATTCCAACGAATTTTTCCTGATTCAGGAAATATGTAATCCATCTCACAGAGATCAGATCTGTAATCCGTGCTGCAGTTACCTGCGATTTTTTTCATAGAGGTCTGTAATCCATGCCTCATTTAATATCTTCTCCTCTTCATGTCCTGCAGTTCCGCGTAGAATCTGCAGTAATTATCATAACGTTCCTGATAAATTTTACCATCCTTTACCGCCTCCCGGATACCACAATCCGGTTCATGTATATGAGAGCAGCCCTTGAAACGGCAGAACGGCTCATAGGGTGCAAACTCAGGAAAGTACTGCTGGAGCTCCTCCGGCTCCATGACAGGAAGGTCAAGAGAGGTAAAGCCCGGGGTATCACAGAAATACGTGTCATCCCCAAGCGCAATCAGCTCACAATGGCGGGTCGTATTCTTTCCCCGTCCAAGCTTCCGGCTCAGCTCCCCGGTCTCCATGTGGACTCCGGACTGCATCAGGTTCGTGAGCGTGGACTTGCCTGCACCACTGGGGCCGGCCACAACCGTCGTCTTACCACGCAGGCGGTCAATCACCGCATCCGTACCCTCCCGGGTCCCGGCGCTGATCGTCAGGACGTCATAGCCGCAGGAAGCATACAGCTCCCGCCAGTGGGCAGTGTCCCGGTCATCCGCGATGTCCTTCTTGTTAAAGCAGATAAACACCGGAATGTGCTGTCTGCCCATCATGATCAGAAAACGGTCGAGCAGACCGCCCTCCGGATCCGGATCCTTCAGGGCAAAGAAAACCATCGCCTGATCTACATTCGCCGCGGCAGGGCGGATCAGAGCGTTTTTCCGGGGCAGGATCTTCACAACATTGGCGGTCTGCTCCACTGGATCAATAACCTCGATTTCAACACAGTCACCTACCAGAGGCTTCACCTTCTGCTTGCGGAAAATCCCCTTAGCCTTACACTCATAGACGCTGCCGTCCTCTGCGGATACATAGTAAAAGCCGGCAATTCCCTTGATAATTCTTCCTGTCATTCTAAATCCTCATATGTATATTGTGGCTGTGCACCACACCAGCGCAAGGGCAGAGATTTCGCAGCTCATTTGTCCGAGCATTTCTTTGCTACAGCCTGTTTGCGAAGGATAAAAAAAGGCCGGCGCGATAACCGGTACTCTCCGGTTTTCGCACCAGCCTCTGTAAATAATCAGCTTTCCTCCTGGAAGGTTACATTCGGATATCTCGCAATCAATGTGCCATCCTCATAAACATTGATGACACCGGTCTCTCCGGATGTACTCTCGATCGGAGTATTATAAGTTCCGCCGTTCCAGGGATCCGCACCCTCGTAGATGGTGGTTGTCTGGTTACCCTGCACCAGCTCAAGCTTTACAGTTCCGC
>Ga0214927_100360_pt1:5000-10695 | contig 10695 bp, 13 predicted proteins | sample Stichaenrichm16X_FD_168612 | JGI IMG/M metagenome (GOLD analysis project Ga0214927, IMG submission 168612) | Xylose enriched microbial communities from anaerobic bioreactor in Madison, Wisconsin, United States - 16X | ecosystem: Engineered > Bioreactor > Anaerobic > Unclassified...
CTAGAAACCAACAAAATAGAACCATGCGTCCTATTCTATTATTCCATGCTAATATATCCGAGCAAAGGCCTGCTTTGAACACTCTAATTTCCTCAAAGTAATCGTCCTGGTTCGCCCGAGGGCTAGCCAGAAGGAAAGACCCGGCCGCAACAGTGCTTACCATAGGTAGACCGTCCGCCCAGGCCCAAAGTTCAACTACGAGCTTTTTAACTGCAACAACTTTAATATACGCTATTGGAGCTGGAATTACCGCGGCTGCTGGCACCAGACTTGCCCTCCAATTGTTCCTCGTTAAGGTATTTACATTGTACTCATTCCAATTACAAGACCAAAGGCCCTGTATCGTTATATATTGTCACTACCTCCCTGTGTCAGGATTGGGTAATTTGCGCGCCTGCTGCCTTCCTTGGATGTGGTAGCCGTTTCTCAGGCTCCCTCTCCGGAATCGAACCCTTATTCCCCGTTACCCGTGAAAACCATGGTAGGCCTCTATCCTACCATCGAAAGTTGATAGGGCAGAAATTTGAATGAACCAGCTCCGGCGCAAGGCCATGAGCTTCGAAAAGTTATTATGAATCATCAAAAGGCCCGAGGGCATTGATTTTTTATCTAATAAATACACCCCTCCCGAAGTCGGGGCTTTACGCATGTATTAGCTCTAGATTTTCCACGGTTATCCATGTAGAACGGAACTATCAAATAAACGATAACTGATTTAATGAGCCATTCGCAGTTTCACCGTATAATGCTTATACTTAGACATGCATGGCTTAATCTTTGAGACAAGCATATGACTACTGGCAGGATCAACCAGATAACTATCCCCAATGGCTCGAGTCTAGTTCTCTTGGCTAGATGCCCTTCCACATAGCACTTTCCGACTTTCTTCCACGGCCCGCACGCTCCGCACGTCTCCGCACGCAGCACCCGGCACCGCGTCTGTGGAGAGCGTCGGCCACACGTCACAGCGTCTCCGCCGGCTACGCGCAGCCCCCGTTCCCCCTCGGCTAGTTTCCCGCTGGCTATCAGCTAGCAGTCCACCAACCCCGTCACCGCGCACCCCCGTCTCACGACGGGCATCCGCCTGTGCAAGCCCAAAGGCTCCTCGTCCCCCCGGCTGGCTGAGCACCGTCCGAAAACGCCCCTCCGCTCCCTCCGTGGGACCCTGGCTTTATCAACCGAAGTTGCATGAGTACCGCCCCGCCGGCTGCCCGACTGGCCGCTCTCATACCCTTCCCCCAAACTGGGTTATGTATTCCTGGTTTTGCGATTTTGCCAAATATATGGGTCCTCTGCCGCCCTGCGTCCGCGTTTACCCCACGTGACCCCCCACTCACGCCGTGTCCTGGGCCAGACCCCCTTGCCCCCGATCGCGAGTTGCCATGTGCAAGAAATTTCATTTTTGGCTAATCTGGTTTTCGAACACCTCTGTTTCGTGGGCACTTTTTGGTTTTCCCAGTAAACCTGGCATCGTTCGTGGGCGGCGAAAGTCTCCGTGGGAGCAGCTATGTCTTGCAGGGCGGTGTTGATGTGGCTGGAGAGTTTGGGGGGAACTTGGGATGGGCTTCTATGGGTAGGCGGTTTGAGATGTGCAGAAAGTGGCTGTTATGGGTGGGTTGTGAGGCAAAACAGGTTTCTCCAAAACGTCATTTTTTGCAAATGGTTGTTTTTCGCCCACTTGTCGTCGGCAAGGCTGTCTGTATTATTTGTGTGGTTGGGTGAAGGTATGGTGGCGGTGTTGTTACCGCTCTGACCTGGACAAATATCCCACTCCTTGCGACGGTAGGAGGGTCGGTAGTTTGGGGTGGTTATGGGCCTCTAGCTCGCTCAGTTTTTGTGCTATGACAGTGATATTTTCAGAGCATCTCTGTTGAGCGGAGACGCACCACATATCTTCGTGGCAACGTGAAACTCGCAAAAAAAAAGTTCCCATGATTTTGGATTTTGGATTTTGGATTTTGGCTCGTTTTGCTCCATTCAGGTACGGAAGTGGAATCCTAAAGGTGAAGGTGTATAGAATGAGGCATGGCGGTGATCTGGGTGCAATAATATAGACCATAATGTTGTTCTGAAGTGTGGATTTAAATAACGTGTTTGCAAATGTGTAGTTGGATGGTGTGTTTTGGTGTGTCTTGTTGAATAAATGGTGGTGAAATGTGAAATGGAACAGTATATTTTGAAGCGGGAATTCGAATAGCATGTTTGGGATTGTATAACTAAAGAATATCCAACGAAATCCGAAATAAAATGCCATATTTTGGTATTGTCAAATATATTATTTTGAAATGTGAAGTTAAATAGTACACTTTGGTGTGTGAAATTGAATAATATATTTTAAAGTGTGGAAATGAATAGTATATCCTGAAATCTGAAGTAAAATAATGTATTATAAACGTTTAATGGAAAAAATTATTTTGAAATCTGAAATAAAATATATTATATTGTAAAACATATAGGCAATTAAATTATTTTGAACTGTATAATGAAATAACATTTTGCAAAAGCTAAAATAAAACCTAAAACACAATAACATTTTATAGACTTTGAAAAAAATTCAAAAGATTTCAAAGATTTCAAAAAATTCAAAAAATTCAAAAGATTCAAAAGATTCAAAAAATTTCAAAAAATTTCAAAAAATCTCAAAAAGTCTGAAACATAATACATTGAAAAGCGCAGAAAATATCATTCCCTTAACATCAAACCCAGCCAACACAGCTCCATCCAAAAATTTCAAATCTTCTGGACATGGCATTTCGAAAGACACCGACATTTTTGAAATTCCACAAATGTGGATTATTTCAAATATCTTGGCAACCGCCTGGGGAATATCCTCCCAAACTCGGCCACACACTAATTTCATGCCTCTCCACATGTGCGTCCAAAAAGTATCGTCATAGGTCCCCCAGAAACAAAAAACGTATTTTCGCCAACACTATTTTACGTCTAATTCCACCAATTCCTTGTCGATTTAGTTTATTTACAGGTTGCAATACACTATTTACACACCGGCGCATGTTGTCGCATCATAATATACACACATTATACAAAACTCCCAAACCTTGAAATTGCACCAAATCATGTATTCGATGCATCTGCCAGTGTTCTTGTCGTAAACACCGGTTTGTTGCCGTGGTAATCGTCTTGCCACATCGGTGCACGCTTGGCAATGTCCAGTTGACACACCTGGAGCCCAGACTGCAACGCCCAGACCATCAGTGGAACATCCGATTTGAAATTCTGACATTTGGAAAACATCTTCTTGTTACTCGTTCAGTTGGACAGTTATCGATCCATACTGATTGGCATTGGGTCAATTGGCCATCGGCTTGTTAATCGGGGTGTTTGGTTGTCTATTCCACTGCGTCCAACTTGCAAAGTCCAACTGTCCACTATTTTTCCATCAAATTTTGGGGGCTCTATTTCTGTCGGTACGCCGCTGTATTATGCACAAGCAGCACGGCACGGTTGCGCCTGCTCCTGGCCAACACATACATACCTTCCAATTGCATGTACGTTGTGTGTGTGGGGCTCTGTGTCCAACAGAACTTCCGTGTATTCAGTGTTGTGTATATTTTGTTTGCAAAACAAACACAAAATTTCTCGACGACTTTTTTAATTTTTCGACGAAATTAATTCCTGGAAATGCGAAATTAGTAATGAAAATTCCTGTAAATGCGAAATTGGTATTGGATTTTCAAATGGGTGGCAAATACAAATTAGTGGCAAATACAAAGCTATCAAAATAATCAAAGTGGCAGTCATATATATACTTTGTCAAGATACTACGTTGGAGAATACATAAAATGGAAGCACAGTGCTGATTGAAGTGTCTGTCGTTCAATTATACAACAGTGAATTGCCGAACCTTCAGCAACCAAAATTGTAAAACTTGACAACTTCATCAACCTGTGGAAATAAACAGCCCAACTAATTGGAGTAGTGTTTAGAAACGTGTAATGGATGGAACTGTAATGTGTATGAGCTTCCATGCCAAGGGAAATCATCTCCAAAGTGAAACTAGTTGAAATTGTAAAAACTGAAATTCTGAAAAACAGCAACCATTTCATCAACCTGTGGAAATAAACAGCCCAACTAATTGGAGTAGTGTTTAGAAACGTGCAATGGATGTAACTGTAATGTGTATGAGCTTGCAGGCCAAGGGAAACCACCCCACAGTGAAGTTATATAAAATCAAAAAAATGGAATTTCAAAAAACAATCATATCTTCATCAGACAGTAAGAAAAATCAACCCAACTAAGTGGATTGGTGTTCAGAAACGCCCATTGCATCCAGCTGCAATGTCGACGAGACTTTTACACAAGGGAAAAGCAAAATCAGTCAAAATAAAAATCAAAAAAATCAAAAAAATCAAAATCAAAAGAAACTGCTGGGTGGTTGGCTGCAGAGACAGCCCTGCTGTGGTTAGTATCCTACCTGTGGTGTGCTTGGTTGTGGAAGAGGTGGTGCAGACAGACATACAGCAGAAGTGTGCAAAAGAAAAAGTGGTGGCAAAGTGGAAGACATTTCTGGGGACGTCCATTCCCACCTTAGTGCTCGCTCGTGTAAATTTTTTTTTCTCGACGTCCATTTTTTTTGTGCGTGTTTTTTTTTTGCGTCGCTCCAGAACGCCCCACCCCTCGCACCAGTCACGTGCGCAGTTTATCTCCGCCCGTCGGAGTTACGCCTCGGACTTCGCCTCGGACTTTGCCGAAACAGCAACATTGCCGAAATGTCGTGTTCGGAGTTGTCTTTTCGCCGTTTTCTCCGGCCCCAGGCCCGATATCGGCTTTCCAACCACGGTTTTCACCATCGTCGCGTCGACGGCTATCCGTTCCGCCCATAATATTTACTTTTTACTCGATTTTTTTCCAAAATTGCATTTTTGCCAGACCTATTTTTTGTAAATTATATATATTTTGTAAAAGTGGGAATTTTTGTTTTTTGATTTTGGCCATATTGCCGATTGCGTCCTATGGCCACACCGATGGGGGGACTAGATACTTCTGGCTGCGCTCTTTCCAACGGTGGTTGACTCGCCTGTTCAGCTGCTCTGGTTCGTCTGCTATGGCCCTGCAAACATGCGTCCCGTCGAGATTTATCGACCCGTCGAAATCTGCCCGCCCAAAATCAAACCTCCCATACGCCGCCCGTTCTATACTTTCGGTTGCGGCCATATCTAGCAGAAAGCACCGTTTCCCGTCCGATCAACTGTAGTTAAGCTGCTAAGAGCCTGACCGAGTAGTGTAGTGGGAGACCATATGCGAAACTCAGGTGCTGCAATCTTTTTGCTGCCTGTGCTGCCTGTGCTGCCTGTGCTGCCTGTTTTTCTTGTGTTTACCTTTGTTTACCTTTGTTTACCTCCCTTTGTTTTTGTTGTCGAAAATCCCGCACTGCCCCATTGTCTAGTTTTTGACCGCGTTTTGTCTGAATTTACAAGGTCTACGCGATTCCCATCTTTCCTCCTACCACTCTCTTCCTACCACTCTCTTCCTACCACTCTCTTCCTACCACTCTTCCTCTTACCACTCTCTTCCTCCTACTGTGTACTGTCTCTTCCTCCTACCACTCTCTTCCTCCTACCACTCCCACTCTGTACCACCCACTCTGTACCACCCACTCTGTACCACCCACTCTGTACCACCCACTCCCACTCCCACTCCACCTACGCTCCTACCCCCCCTACCCCCCTACCCC
>Ga0214927_100363_pt1 | contig 10650 bp, 8 predicted proteins | sample Stichaenrichm16X_FD_168612 | JGI IMG/M metagenome (GOLD analysis project Ga0214927, IMG submission 168612) | Xylose enriched microbial communities from anaerobic bioreactor in Madison, Wisconsin, United States - 16X | ecosystem: Engineered > Bioreactor > Anaerobic > Unclassified | place: USA...
CAACATGGTCGGGACCTCCTGTGAATATGGTAAGCCGGACTCCTTCAGGACCGAGCCTAACCCATGCTGCCACTCGATGGCCACTGCTTCACAGAGTGAGGTCCCGATCACTCTACATATCGTCTAGGCCTTGCGCTTGAAGAAGACCACAGCATCTACTACAGCCCTGCCCTACCCGACGGGGACCAGTTTGCCGGCCTTGTGCACCTGCATGGAGCAATCTGCCGGCCTCACGAGATGATACTGACCGAATCTGACTTCGGAAAAGCCTATATTACCAAGGCTCGAGCGGCACGTTTCCTGGTCGATCTCTTCAGTACCTACACCGTTCTGTTCGTAGGCTATAGCCTGAACGATATCCTTGTACGCTACCTTGCAAGATCTATCCCTCCCACTTCGAAGAATCATCTCTTTGTTCTGGCGAAGGACAATGAAGGCACTGAAGAAATCAAATCCTTGAGAATGACGCCAATACCGTTCCATGAGTTCGACGAACTCCCGGAAATCTTTTCATGTCTCTCTAGACGGATTTCATACAGGCTCTACGACAAGATGAATGCTGTCAAAGCAGTAGCCTCGCAGCCAGATCAGAGCTCCCCAGCAGAATGGAAAGATGTCGTTCACTTCCTCAACGACCCTTCTGAGGATGCTCAAAGAGTCATCGCCAAGGCATATGCAGAAGGCGCATCTGGCTTTGAAGCAGTTCAAGCACTCGTCAAGCATGGCATTGACGGCTTCCTGTTTGCAGACTCGCCGACAAAGCAAGATTCTGTGCTTGCACAATGGGCTGCCGCAACGTTCGCTCTGACAGAACCCCTACCTCTGCTCCAGCTATCAACAGAGCAGAACAAGCGCTTCTCCAGCTCCTTCATGGCACAAGTATTGGGCGCCCTCAGCAATCCATCCGTTGGACTGGATAACAGGATGTATGAGAATAGTCTGGGTATATGGGCACTCCAGCTTGGGCTCCTTGGGCCTCAAAACCTTGGAGCAGGCTACTATATCACCAAGATTCTGGAAAGATGTACCTCGCCGCGAATCGGCATCGCCTATATCCGCAAGCTTTTCGAAGCACGTCCAAGTGTGCGGATGCATACTTTGAACAAGAAGCCAGGACCGCTGGAGCTTGCGTTCACCTATGACAGATTCATTCCGGAACTGGCCGAATATGAGGACTCGGTAATCAGGCTGCTCCGCCCCACGCCAATGCAGGGGCTGCCCATATTTGTCAATCTGCTTGAGGGTTTTCACGACTTGTTAAGTGCCTATGGGACCATCGATCGTCCGATCGACCTTCTCAGCCTTGACAGAGCTGCGATAGAGGAGCATAAGCAGAATTCAACAGAAGAAGGTTCCATTCCCGACTATTTGATCGACATTGCCCGCGACATTGGACTGAACGCCATCGGTACGGAGGATGCAGACAAAGCCATTCAGCTCTGTCTCGACTCGCGCTCCGAAATGGCACAACGCATAGGCATATTCCTTCTGCTCAGGCACAATCCCAGCCCAAACGATGCAATCAATACTGTTGTATCTCGAAAGCTCCTCGACAAGATCGCTCTTCGCCATGAGGCATTCAGCCTGCTTTACAGCGTCTACCCCCGAGCCGATGCAGAACACCGATCTGCACTCATCAGCTACGTGCTGAAGGTATATCCAGACCTGGCTGACGGGGATGACGCCTATGGGCGTTTCAATATATTCTCTTGGCTCGAGCAAGCAGCTCCAGGGGACCAGCTGCTGCAGATGGGAATACAGGAAGTCTTGGCAGTGCATCCTGGCTTCAAGCCCCGAGAACACCCAGACCTCCTCACATATACGATTGTGGAGACGAGCAGCGAGCTTCAACCCGATTTGCCGGAATCAGCCTTCACTGCAGAAGACATTATCCACGAGTATTCAGAGGTAAAAGCGACCGGCAGCGAATCTGCTATCAACCATCAACTCGATAAATTCCGTAGGGCCATGCAGCACTATCCGATTCAGGGGCTTGCCATCATCGAAGATCTGGCTGCGAGGACAGATGTACCGCCAGTACTGATCAAGACCCTAATCGGTTCCATCCGCTGGGACAAGCTTGACGGCAATTCCGCGGCACGTGCCCTGGATCTAGTCCTTCTGATCTCTGACGATAGAGAGCTGTTCCTGCAAGCGCTGAACTCCCTCGAGCTGCCGTTTCCTGACGATGCCGTAAATCACGACGTTTTGATAGATCACTATTTCAAGCTGCTCGACGCATGCACCAATCATTGGGACTGGCTTCGTGACGAATGCAATTTGTCCGAGAAGAGCTATGGTTTTCGGGATTGGATGGAGCACTCCCTGAATTTACCGGTCTACGTTCCAATGGAGCTCTACTCGATAGTCTCTGAAGCTTTCCTGCATCAGTCGAATCTTCCACAGCTCCAGGAGAGGACTTCCGACTTCGTCGAGAAGGTCAGGAGCGCCATCGAGGAAGATAGCTGCTTTGGCCAATGCATCTGCTGCTGCATTGGTTCCGCCCTGGACATATGGCTCAACGTCTCCTCGGAGATTGCAACGACTTATCGAGAAGTGCTGTCTGAAAGCCATTGCAACTCCACTGCCGCATGGGATGGCATATCGTATACCAGGGGATTGACGTCTGGTCTCTGGAGCTACATCAAAGACAGCCTCATTGATTGGGTCGAGCATCATAGCGACATGTGCACGATGCGGCTCATTCGCTTGCTCACCATCGGAGCCATTCGCCAGGAAAGCATTCCAGAACGCAAAAGGATCGTCACGGTCTGTGCGAATCTCTATCCACAAGCTGCAGCTGCCTGTCTGCGAGACCTCACCACGTGGATCGAGGCTCTTTCAGACGCGGACCAGCAAACTGAGCTTGATGAATGGCTCCGTGCCCTTCTTCATTGTTTCGCAAAGCAGCCGCAGTTTCGAGCATGTGCAAAGGTCATTGTTTCATGGCTCGAATCAGAATCTGCTCTCAAGAAAAGCGCCCTCGAATTGCTGATCGAACACTATGACGACGAATGCGAAGAACTTAGATTTCCGAGAGTCGATCTAACGCAGCTAGAGCTTGAAGGCGATTCGATGGCAAAAATCCTCATCTTCTTCCTGAAGAACTCGGACATTTATGCTTTGCGCAGGATGCATGCACAGGAGGCAGTTCAGCAAATTCATCCATTAGAAATCAGCCGCAACCTATTCAACGATCTAAGAGACCAAATACTGCGCCAACAGCTGGAGCTCCCTGCAGATTGGAATTGCAGCTAGTTTAGCTTGAGCTGACGCACTTATGCTTGGACGGATTTCACTCCGAGTGCAACGCCTCCTGAGCACGTGAAATGACCCACGGCAGTCCTGCGATGGTGCTTGCGAAGACACATGCATCGCAGGAGGAAGCCGTGGGCCATTGCAGCCATCTTGGCATCGAGGAGCGCGAGGATGTGATGCTGCTCGCCAGGCAGCTCGAGGACGAGCGCTGGTCGCCCGAGCAGATCGAGGGAAGGATCGGCGAGGAGCACCCGGATCTGGCGGTGAGCGGCACGGCGATCTGCCGCGCCTGTGCGAACTCCTTGCCCCGATGGCGCGGCAGATCCAGGAGCGCCTCGGAATCCCCGCCTGATTCTGCGCGCCCCACCACCCCTGGGAGAAGGGCACCAACGAGAACACCAACGGGCTCCTGCGCGGCTTCTTCCCGAAGGGCAGGAGCCTGGATGGCGCGGCTGAAGCGGAGGTGAACGCGGCCTATGCCATGCTCAGCTGCAGACCGCGCAAGCGCTTCGGCTGGAAGTGCCCGCAGGAGGCCTTCTGCTCACAAGCGTTGCACTTGCTCTGAAATTCTGCCCTTGAAATCCCTTGCATATCCATATTGTTCACACCAACAAGAACGGGACCACACAAACAGCAGCCAGCAAGACACTGGGCATCAATTCACATAGCTAAACCCGCTTTCAACGCACTCGAGCGGAAGCCTTTCCTTGCACATAAACTGAACCAGCGCGATTGCTCCGTCAGCGAAAGTGACGCGTTCGATTAAGCAGCCCTGATTCTTCAAGCCGTCGCAGCACCGGGATACATCCTCGGCCATTGCATTTCTCTTTGCTAGCTCAAAGTGATTGAGAGACGCCATCTCCGGCATAGAGGGACTCTGAACGGTATACGCGCCGCTCCAGGAGCCATAGAACGAGGATAGCCACCCTATCTCAACATCAAATACCGTTCCTGCAGCAATCACTGTACGGGGAAGAAGATTGCAACGGTTACGTTCCTCAAACTGGCGCACCTGTCGAAACACCCAACCAGCATTCAGAAGCCTTGTCCCACAATAATCGCCGTAGAAGCTTCCAAAAGTCCGTCCCAGCGTGTCTGCAAGCGGCGCGTAATCGTACTCATACCAACCACGGCTGAAACTCAGATGATTCCCGGAGCAGCATTCAGCAGATTTCGCATACATCTTCAGGTAGCTATCCCACATTCTCTCGATGTAACCGGCAGCAAGAAGGACGCTTTCTTCATCAGAGAGAGGGCTGTCACTCCGCTGCTGCATGATGCCGGTCGTTTTGGCAATGCCCAGCAAACAGGCAATTCTCTCAAGCGTGCGCCAAGCCTCAGGCCTGTTAGAGTCCTCTATTGCCATGATGGCAAAGAATGCCGTACGCAGAAGTAGATCCTGCGAGTATCTTTTTGGCAGCAAAGATCCGAACTTTCGCTCATATTCGAACAGAGTCTTCTCGCTCGTATCAATAGCCGTGCCGTAGCAGTTCCCGGAACTACTGTGAGGTTCTGCCGATGTTGTAGAAGCTAGACCTTCATGCTTTCCGTAATCATCATGGGTGCATCGGTAACGATAACGAATAGCAAGAGTGATGGCCATCTGAACGGCAACATAAAAGATTGCCACCTCCATCTGGAACGCGAAATTCGATTGATCGAGAATATCTATACCAAGCGAGTAATATCCACTAACAACGAAGTGTTCCAGAAAGAATGCCAACAGCGCCGAGCAGGTCGCCTCGATGATATAGGCAAGTGGATGGACGATATTAATTCTAGCTAAGAGTTTTATTAGTCCCAGTATTGCCCAATAGAATAGCGTGGGCATCCAGCGCTGTGTCGGAATCGGTGCACCAAATCTGCAGAATACCGCTTCGCAAAGGAAGACAAAGCATAGGCTCAAAAGAGCAGGAGACAAAATTCTGTATATTACATTTGTCCTGCTTACGTCATTGTCATATTCGATTTCCAGCCTATATCCGCGAATGGCAACAGGGCCCAGATACCTGACCAACGGGATGGTGGCTGCACCGATGAGTAGATATATCAGGACCCACCATGTGCTTACGTCACTCTCCAAATACCAACGCCCTCCATCGATTGTTTTCTATGAGCCACTGTTAGCTGTCGCTTTTAGCTGAAAGTAAGTTTAGTACAGATACTCTTTTCAAGCAGATGGTCAAAGGGGCAACTGTGCCTTGGCGTACTGGGCAACACGGTCAAAGCAGCTCCTTTCTTCAAGCGAGCCCAACGACAGAAGAAAGCTCCCAACTGTGCAGGAGCATTGAGGCGCAATTTCAGCAGACGTTGCCGAACCACAATATCGGTAGTGCTAGGCGTGCCAGCAACGGTCCATATGGGGGGTGGTACCGGAAATCCATACCAAACGATGACGTTTGGAGGATGGCGTGTATTCCCTTGAACAGAGGAAAAGAGCGGTCGAGCCCTGCATCAAGTACGGTCTCAAGGCCACGGCAACCATACGGGAGCTCGGATATCCCAGCCGCGCACAGCTGCCGAGCTGGCACAGGGAGTGGCAGGAAAACGGAGGAAGGCTTGCGGACCGCAGCCTCGAGCGATGCACGCTGGAGCAGAAGAGGGCCACAGTCAGGCACTGCCTCACCCATGGGAGGTGCAACGCCTTCACCAGGCGCGAGTCTGGATGCCCCAAGTGCACGGCGAAGCTCGCAGAGCGGATCGACGAGCATGCACCCAGCAAGAGAAGGGCGGCGTAGCCCAGGGTGTTCGATGCATCCGAAAAGGCCGCTGCCGCCAGGCGCTCCTGAGCGATTTCAGCCTGTATACGTATTGATGACGAGAAGCGCTCCGTGCAAACGCCTCAAGGTGATATGCGCGGTCATGCGGAACGTCTGGCCCTGCATCACCTGGCACCAAGTCTAAGAAACTGAGACGAGAAGGCCCTCCAGGAGGAGGGCCCACTTCGACATGCCTAGAAATCGTGCGACCCATTGCGTATTGGGTGTTGATAAGACTATAGGAACCCCCTACGCCAGGACGCGCACGTACCCCTCGAGCTCTTCCTCCCAGTCGGGCATGTGGAAGCCTGCTGCCTCGAGCTTCTGGAGCGAGAGCGCCGAGTGCACAGGCCTGGGGGCGATGGAGCCCTTCGCAGATGCATAGTACTCGGCGGTCGTGACCGGACGCACGGCATCGCCGTTTCCGTTCCTCTGCTCGAAGACGGCACGGGCAATGTCGGCCCAGCTCCTGACAGCGCCAGATCCCGTGCAGCCGTAGGTGCCGTATGCCGCATGGGTGTCCAGCAGATGGAATATGGCTGCTGCCATGTCCCTGGTGAACGTGAGCCTTCCCAGCTGGTCGTCCACGACGGCGACATGGCCGAGGGCATCGTCCGGATCCGCGCACCTGTCGGAGAGCGCCGCCATCGTCTTCACGAAGTTGCGGCCGTCGCCTATGACCCAGGAGGAGCGCAGGATGTAGTGCTGCGGGCATCCTGCCACGGCGAGGTCCCCTGCCGCCTTAGACTGCCCGTAGACGGAGAGGGGGCTGAAGGGCTCGCCCTCCGCATGGAGCTCCTTCGTCCCGTCGAAGACGTAGTCGGAGGAGATGTGGACGAGGCGGATGCCGTGCTCCGCGCAGGTGCGGGCAAGGAGCGCCGGTCCCTGGGCATTGGCCTTCCAGCAGGAGATGCGGCCCTCGGGGGTCTCGGCCTTGTCCACTGCCGTCCAGGCCCCGCAGTTAATCACGGTTCCGTAGAGGTCCCAGTCATACTGCGAGTAGGCCTCGGGGTCTGCCATGTCGAAGGTGTCTATGTCGCAGAAGTCGAAGGAGGGGAGAAGGCCCCTCTCCTCCGCGAGCGCCCTCACGGCGCGTCCCAGCTGGCCCCTGCATCCCGTGACGAGGGTCCTCTTCGGGGCCATGGGCACGACGTCCGCAAGCATCGGATGGTGCAGGTCGGCCTCCGAGAGCGTGGCCTCGGAGAGCGGGATCGGCCAGTCTATGGCGAGCTTAGGGTCCGCCAGGTTCACGAAGGTGTAGGTGCGCTTGAGCTCCGCAGACCAGTGGGCATCGACGAGGTAGGTGTAGGCGGTCCCGTCCTCCAATGCCTGGAAGGAGTTGCCGACGCCCCTGGGGACATATATCGCACGCGACGGGTCGAGGGTCGTGGTATAGACCTTCCCGTAGGTGGCAGAGCCCTGCCTGAGGTCCACCCATGCGCCGAAGACCGATCCCGTGGCAACGGAGATGAACTTGTCCCAGGGCTCCGCATGGATGCCGCGGGTCACGCCCCTCTCCGCGTTGAAGGAGATGTTGTTCTGCACGACATGGAGGTCGGGGATCCCGAGCGCCACCATCTTGGCCCTCTGCCAGTTCTCCTTGAACCATCCGCGGGAATCCCCATGCACGGAGAGCTCCACGACCTTGAGGCCCTCTATGCCGGTCTCCGTGACGGAGAGGTCCTTCTCGAATGCGAAATCGGACATGCCTCTTCCCCCCTACTGGCCCTGCTCCGCGTACCTGCGCTCGGTGGCCTCCTTGGCAGGGCGCCACCATGCCTCGTGCTCCCGGTACCACTCTATGGTCTGCGCGAGCCCTTCCGCGAAGTCGGTATGGACGGGATGCCAGCCGAGCTCGCGCTCGAGCTTCGTGGGGTCGATCGCATACCTGCGGTCATGTCCTGGCCTGTCGCGCACCCAGTCGAAGGCATCCTCGGGCTGCCCCATGAGGGAGAGGATCTCGCGCAGGACGTCGATGTTCGACCTCTCTCCGTTGGCGCCTATGAGGTAGGTCTCGCCTATCTGCCCCTTGGTGAGGATGTCCCAGACGGCGCGGGAGTGGTCCTCGGTGTGGATCCAGTCGCGCACGTTCTCCCCCGTGCCATAGAGCTTGGGGCGTATTCCGCAGAGGATGTTCGTGACCTGCCTCGGGATGAACTTCTCCACATGCTGGTAGGGGCCGTAGTTGTTGGAGCAGTTCGATATCGTGGCCCCGAGGCCGTAGGTCCTCGTCCATGCCCGGACCAGGAGGTCGGAGGATGCCTTCGTGGAGGAGTAGGGGGAGCTCGGGCGGTAGGGGTCGTCCGGCTCGAAGCGCCTCGGCTCGTCCAGCGCGAGGTCGCCATACACCTCGTCCGTGCTCACATGGTGGTAGCGGATGCCGTATCTCCTCGCTGCCTGCAGGAGCCTGTAGGTGCCCACGACGTTCGTCTGCACGAAGGGCTCGGGGTCGGCGATGGAGTTGTCGTTGTGGGACTCCGCCGCATAGTGGACGATCGCGTCATGCCCCGGCACCACACGCTCCAGCAGGTCTGCATCGCAGATGTCGCCCACCACGAGCTCCACCTGGGATTCCGGGAGGCCTGCTATGTTTGCGGGGTTCCCTGCATAGGTGAGCTTGTCGAGGACCGTGATGTGGACCTCGGGATGCTCCCTTGCCACCCAGCGCACGAAGTTGGACCCGATGAAGCCGCAGCCGCCGGTCACGATGATGTTATGCGGTTCGAAGACGACCTCTGCCATGTCCTAGTCCTCCCTGTTCCTGCCGTCCGGCACGATGGCGCCCTCCGCCACCGTGCGCAGATGCCTGCCGTAGTTGCTCTTGCCGTAGCGCTCCGCGCAGCCGAGGAGGTGGTCCCTGGAGATCCATCCGTTCTCGTAGGCTATCTCCTCGGGGACGGAGACGGGCAGGTCCTGGGCGCGCTCCACGGTGCGCACGAACTCCCCTGCCTCGTAGAGGGACTCCATGGTGCCGGTGTCGAGCCAGGCATAGCCGCGCCCCAGCGTCACGACGTCGAGCGTGCCGTCCTCCAGATACATCCTGTTGAGGTCCGTGATCTCGTACTCGCCGCGGGCTGAGGGCACCACCCTGGATGCATACTCGGTGACCCTGCTGTCGTAGAAGTAGAGGCCCGTCACGGCGTAGTTCGACTTGGGATGAGCCGGCTTCTCCTCGATGGAGACGGCGTTGTAGTCCCTGTCGAACTCCACGACGCCGAAGCGCTCGGGGTCGTCCACCCGGTAGCCGAAGACCGTGGCGCGGCCCTTCCCGGCATTCTCCGCCGCCCTCCTGAGGTGCCGGGAGAGGCCGTTGCCGTAGAAGATGTTGTCCCCCAGCACGAGCGCGCAGGCATCCCCGTCCACGAAGCCGGCCCCGTAGTGGAAGGCGCGCGCCAGGCCGTCCGGCTCGGGCTGCACCGCATAGGAGAGATGGATGCCGAAATCCTCTCCATCTTTGAGCAGCCTCTCGAAGTTGGGGGTGTCCTGGGGCGTCGAGATGATGAGGATGTCCCTGATGCCTGCCAGCATGAGCGTGGACAGCGGGTAGTAGACCATCGGCTTGTCGTAGACGGGGAGGAGCTGCTTGCTGGTGACAGTGGTGAGCGGGTAGAGCCGCGTGCCGGAGCCGCCGGCAAGGATGATACCCTTCATGCAGATACTCTCTTTCTCGCTTCAGAGCGCTTAGCAGGGTTCCCCACTAGACGCACTACACAATCAGTTCCAAAGGAGGAGAACTCACCAAACTTATCCTCGTGAACCTACGCGGCAGAGACGACCTGGCGAGCCTGCCCCCCCAATCTCGCTGACTCTCATCAAATCACTTGAACGAGCTTCACGATAGTATTCTACCGCCTTGTTTCTCTCGGACTGCCATCGAGGAGAAAGGCCGCAGGAACGATAGACGCGGGCGCAATCATCTGAGGGCGAGTAATCTGCTACAGGAGGGAGTATTGCATCTTCAACCGGCATTCGCTCTTTGTGGGGATCCGTGCGACAATGCCCAACGATCCCCAAGGTGAGTTGCATTCCGAACTGCAACGCTGTTGCAGGCAGTGCTGCAGCCGCTTCCCGAACCGATGGCCGGCCCTGCCCTTCCGCTATCATCTCCCGTGTCGTTCTGCTGGCTCCCTGCGGGAAGGGAGGAAGCCATGCGAGAGGATGGCGTCAGGAAGCATATGGGCAGGGATGGCAGGGCCATCATCGAGGAGGGACTGGAAAGGAGCGACTCCGCGAGGAGGATAGCGCGGGAGGCAGGCCTCAGCCCGTCCACGGTGACGAGGGAAGCCATGAGGAGCAGGACGGTGACGGAGAGGAAGCGCATGCCCGGTGCGAACCTCTCGGTGCGCTGCGCGCGCAGGGACGGCCGCACGAGGGTGGTCGGCACCTTCCCCGACGGGAGAAGTGTGGACGGTAAGGTGTTCTACAGGCGGTGCGGTAAGGACTCTTTCCAGGTCCACGGTAACGACTTTTTCCTGACCCGCGATAAGGAATAGTCCCCTCGGCCCGGTAAGCATTTCTTCCACCCGCCTCGGTAACGACTTTTTCCGTGGCGAGCATCGGGAGGAGGCCATCATCTGGCATCCTTGCAGCCAGTCCTACCAGAGACGAGGCTGCAAGGAGCAAGACCGATGAT
>Ga0214927_100365_pt1 | contig 10597 bp, 13 predicted proteins | sample Stichaenrichm16X_FD_168612 | JGI IMG/M metagenome (GOLD analysis project Ga0214927, IMG submission 168612) | Xylose enriched microbial communities from anaerobic bioreactor in Madison, Wisconsin, United States - 16X | ecosystem: Engineered > Bioreactor > Anaerobic > Unclassified | place: USA...
CAGGTCTTCAGGCCGCTCTACGCCCGTCAGTAATTCGTCGATGAGTTCAATGGAGATGGTCATTCATGCTTCCTTTCGGTGAAGCATGGACCAGATCATTCATACACAGAAGATCGGACACTCTCGATATTCTGTCCGTTCGTCGGACAGGTTGTTCAGCGTCTGGATGACCAGGATTTTGAACATCAGTACCGGATCAAACGGCGGATACCTCCCCCCTTGTGCCCGTCTGAATAGGCCAGAGCCTTTTCAAGATCAGAACGGAAGAATTCAAAATCCACAGTCCGGAAAAAGGCTTCAAGTGGATCACCAAGCCCGCTCAGACGCGCCAGCCGCTCCTCAACATTAAAGAAACCGGGCTGTTTCATATCGCCATTCCTCCAATCAGAACCGGGAAAATGGAATCACAGTGGAGGCCTCAATACCAAGAGGTTTTTGAATCCTCCACGTAGTCGAGCACGCCCTTGCCAGTCAAGAGTCAAAGATAGAGCGGTTCATCAGCACTCTATGCATGATCGAGTCACCATGAAAATCGAGCTCCCCATATCGCCTACAACATACATTGCTTCTCTTCCTCGAACGGATCAGTGCAGCCGCGTAGTCAATCAGAGCTTCGTGGACTTATGTTCTGTTCATGCAATAGGATAGATAACAGCAGAAAAACCATCAATTGTCAGGAGCTCTACCTGAAATCATGCAGATATAACATCAATCAACGGCTCTTTGATCTCTCCAACTTATTCTCAGAGGATAGTTTCGCCTACATTAATGACATGAAAATTTATTACATATCCATTTGATTTAAAGAAAAAACCGCCCCTATGACGGTGCATCTTAGTCATACAGGCGGTTTGGGCTTTTACCCGGCGTAGCCCCACTGCTGGTCAATCCATGCAATGCGTTGTCTGTACCAGTCGATCACGTACGCAACCGACCACTTACCGCCAGCCTGCATACCTGACGGAGCACCTGTCGCGTCATTAAGAGGCCACAGTGCGATATCCTGTACCATAAGGTCTGGGTTAATCAACCCTACTTGGTCGTTGATGATGCATGTAATAGCTTCAATCGAAATGACAGCAGCATCACGTAACTGACACCAAAGTGCCCGCAATTCCGGACGAAATGTCTCGTGGATAACAGCAAAAAAACCACGGTCTTGATCGGCTATAGAGTTTTTGGCCGTTATCCAGCCGATATTTTCCGCATCAGAGGCCGCCCCCGAAAGGAAATAAACAAGACCCGCAGTCTCATCCAAATCGTATGGCCACGGTCCCCATTTCACACCATCCCATGTGCCAAAAAAGAAATTGTTTACGAGACTATCAAAAGAACCTGAGAGATTGATCAGAATGTCATAATAGAGCCAGTCTTCCAGACGCAGATACTGATGCCACGTTTTACGAACATCTGTCTGGCCTCTGATACAAGACTGCATGTAAGACATTATGGCCTGACATTTAACTTGTAATTCAGGAGCCAACTGGGAAATATCGTCCTGATCGCCATAACCTTTAATGGCAGGTGACTGCACCACCCAATCTTCGCCTGTCCATACGTGTTTCCATATTCCTTCGGCATGCTGCGGCTGAATGAGGATGTGGTTAGGATTGCTGTCGTCCATCAGATAATCTGGATTGTCGGCATCTGACCGGATAACGCTGAGTTGGCAGAAGCTCCCATTTCGGTAGATTTCAGACAAGGTGCCCGCTGTACTGAACAACGCCGCTGTATGGGTTCCGAAATCCGTACCGTCAAAATAGGTATAGGCCACAGTAGGAGCCATCAAACCTGTCTTGAATGACCGAATACGCCGATAAAGTGTTGTCGCCGTACTTTCGCGGATAAGTGTACGATCCGTTCCGTACGCCTTATGCGTGATTGAGGAGGCAGAAAACCAATCCCCGATCTTGAGCGCCAACTTGTTCCCAGTATTCGGATTTTTCAGCTTGAACTTGACGTTTTTCTTGTCGGCATTGGCTGAACTCTGCCCCTGAACACCCCACGTGCCAACAGCAGAAAATAGGGGGACGGTGCCATCGAACACCGACACAGACATATCTGTGCCGTCCTTGTTAGACGGGTAATCCCCTTCAACCATCCAGCGGAGTGTCCGCTGCGGACGATCAATAGACAGAATATCCAGTTGTTCGGCTGTGTTATTGGGAGCGTAGGTGACAACGCCACCATTATTGATGTAGCCTGTAGTTTGTGCGGAAAGCTTACTCAAAACCCAGCCCTCCCATAATATCGTTTGCCCCCGTCGAGCGTCATGATCCTGGCGAAGGTGATCGCATCGGCCTGACTGTCCACAAAGGGGAACTTATTGTCTGCCCAGATAATGTCATCAGGCCATGTCACCTCAGCACCGCCAGCAGGTGCCTGCTGGATCATGACCAGCATTGTCTGCTCCTGATTGACTGCACCGCCGCTGACGGAAATGTCTATATTCCCGCGCAAATAGAGGCGATATACAATATGCCCAAATGCGCTCATAGAGAGCGCACAATTGTCCTGAGGATTAAGGATCGTCTTAACGGGAACTCCGCTGGTTACAGCGGAAACGAGTTTCGTCGCATCCATTATGACGCGCTCCCGGCTTTTACTTCCAATGCAGCGACCCGCGCTGTCAGCTTGCTCAGCTCTTTGGTCAGCAAAGCAATCCGTGTTTTCGCACCGGCAAATAGAGTGCAAAGCACCTGCTCATAACGTAGCATCTGCTGCATTTTCTGTGTTTTGCCATCGGCCTCAAAAACAGGCTCCGACGTCGGCACCATGACTGCCTTGCCATCTTTATCTTTTTGTCCACTATCTTTTTCGACAACATGAAAGACAGGAGTACTGGTCCACATAGCAAAGTGGGACGGGTCAAGACCTGCTGCTGTAATGGCCGCCTCAACCTCCTGCGCGATCAGGCCCACATGATAACGCGCTTTGTCTTCTCCTTTATCTGCAACGGAGACATTCAGCTGGAAAAGCTTAATTGCGACAGAGAATACAGCATCAGAAAGTTTCTGCGCCTGCTCATAAGTGGGATCGTCAAAGGAGCCTACAATTGCTTTATCTTTTGCGTCAGACACCACATTGACAGCACTACCAAGGTACGCAGTATCAAAGTAATTGCTTGCATTACCGAGCGTACACTGTCCTGCACCATCGGCTGCTAATCCCCCTTTCTTCGAGGTATCATTTGGAAGGTTGAACGCAAAATACGAAGCCTTTCCATCAGACCAAGACACGATTTTATTTGGCGTTCCGTTAGGCGCATTAGCGCATGTAGCTTGTATAATGGAATTGGAAGAATTTTTGCCAAAAGCCAACAAATCTCCGGGGATAGTTAATGAGCCTCCGACATCCAGCTTGGCATACCCATTCGCCACATTGGCTTGGTCGGTGGTGACAGCCTTACCTACCAGTGTGCTCACTGTGGTTTTCGCATCGCTAGCATCCAAGGCTGCATCTGCAATGTTCGCCGCCAAGATATTCTGCTCCTCAGCCAGCGCGGCAAGCGTCTGGAAGGTCTTCCCGCCATCAGAAGAGACCGTGGCAGCAGAAACATCTCCAGCAACAGTTTCAAAAACGGGATTACCGATAGAAGTTACCATAATTTATGCTCCAGCGGCGCACAGAACGCCGTTATTGTTCCAGGTATTGGGGAAATAGACAGTGCCATCGGTCATGATGACGCCACCGTTAGAGGTAAGACCGACCGGCAGGGTCGTTGCGCCTGTCATGTAAACATTGCCGTTCAGGGATACGTCAGCAGGCAACTCTCCAACCTGACGCGCCAGTCGGACGATATCGTGCTGGTCAACATAGTATGTTCCTGAGGGGAGAGATGCCCCTAAGGACGTGGTTGTCCCGGACATTATGGTGTTCCATCCATATGGACGCCTCCAGTTTTAAGTTGAATATCAGGCACAAAAAAACGGCTGCGAAGAGCCGGTTTTTGGGAAATCCTGACAGGATATGTCCTCGTTAAAAGCTCACACTTCATCCGAGGATATGTCTTGAGTAAGGATGACCACGCGTGCAAACAAGAACATTTTTAGAACATTGTGCGGTTGGGAAAATACCAGAACACAAACGAACACGAGCTACCTCAGCACTTCCCACACTGCCATCAGTCGTCAGAAGCATGAACATGAATGGCTGTAGCTCCCGAAGCTAACACTGCCCGCAAATCCTCTTCTGTCAGGGCAACGCATCCTTCTGTGGGAGCTTTATTCTCCCGCTGAAGATGCATAAATATAGCAGATCCTCGCCCGGGCTGAATTTTTTCGTCATTATAGCCAATAACAACAATCAGATCATAAACATTGTCTTCTCGCCAAAGAGCCTCATGCCGTGCAGAATGAGGAAGCGATATTTTTTGATTGTAAGCGGAATGGGTAGGGTCATCACACCATCCATCCCGAATGGTTAGGACCTCTACAGGCAATACGGTATCGGGTTTTTGAATGCGGTCTGCTCGATAAAAAACCTGCCTGAGGGAGAATATCCCTATTGGCGTTGCGTGATCACCTTCCTGCTTATCCTGTGTAACGCCGTTTTTCCCGATTATCGCCCTCATGACTTTGTGTTCGCAATGCAGTTGTGCATCACTACGACTGCATGAGCGTGGTTTAATGTGTATCATCATCGCAATAAGAGTCCTGGCTGTAGATTTTTCTATGATGTCAGTGAGATCATGCTTATGGCTATTGGTTTGAGCCCAAAATCGTGACAAACTTGTCAGAGTGGATGGTTTAGGCAGCCATTAGTTACAGGCTGGCACAAGGAGAAGAAAACCCCATGACGGGTGCACGTCCAATATTGGTTGTTGATGATGACCGGATACTGCGTCAGACGCTGGTAGAGCAGCTGCAACTTGAAGGTGAGTTCACTGTACAGGAAGCCGCGTCGCTCGCTGAAGCCCGCGAGAAACTCAAGGCTCCTGACGCCAGATGTGACGCTATTCTGCTTGATGTCACGCTACCTGACGGAGATGGGCGTGATTTTTGTGCCGAGCTGAGAAAAGAAGGGCTTCGTATGCCCATTATTATGCTCACTGGCTCAGACGATGAAGCGGATATCGTTCGCGGTCTGGATGCAGGGGCAAATGATTATGTTGCCAAACCATTTAGAATTGCTGAATTGCTGGCGCGTTTGCGTGCGCAGCTTAGGCTTTTCGAAAACAGTGAAGATGCCGTCTTTACCATCGGTCCTTACACGTTCCGTCCCTCAGGAAAACTCCTACAGGATCCCCAGAAAAATCGCCGTATCCGCCTGACGGAAAAAGAAACGGCTATTCTTAAGTTCCTCTACAGGGCAGGGACCCGGCCTGTTCCGCGCCAAGTTCTCTTGAACGAAGTGTGGGGCTATAACGCAGCAGTGACAACCCATACATTGGAAACTCATATCTATCGACTGCGACAGAAAATTGAGCCAGACCCAGCAAATGCTTCTCTTCTTATTACAGAAGGTGGTGGCTACCGTCTGAACCCAGAAACTGTTGCTGTTACATCAGAATAATTTTTAATTATCTACATCGAATAAAGGGTTTTTGTGCAAATGCAAATATTCTTTATTCGATGCTTCAAGAAATATAATTCCAAGCTTAAGAAATTCTCTTATTTTATCATTACCAAATAACTTTGATTGGAAGCTATATTTAAAATTAAACAAACACTTAAGAAAATATTCCATTTTTATATGATAGCAATTACGTCTCATCATCTTCTCAAATTAACATAACAGAGAAGGAGAAGAACTACTTGTGCCCGCCATAACGCGAACAAGAAACGCTTACCCATTTATATGTCGTAATTTGGAAGACAATACCGGAAACCACGTAAAATCCTCAGAAAACTGGGGAAATCGTGGTGGGTGCGACAGGGATTGAACCTGTGACCCCCGCCGTGTGAAGGCGATGCTCTACCGCTGAGCTACGCACCCGGTTTGTGTGGTTGGTATTAGCGGAGCCTCTTGCTCTTGGCAAGCAGGTTTGGGAAATTAATTTGGGTCCGCCGTCAGATTTTCTCGTTTCATTTCAAGCTCCAACCATTTTTCCTCTGCTGCGGCGAGAGCAGTCTCAGTCTTCACTAAATCAGTGCTATATTTTTCAAATGCCTTCGGATCTTTTGCATAGAGATCAGCATCAGCCAATTTGGTCCGGATTATTTCCGCCTGCCTTTCAAGCTTAGTGATCTCCTTGGGCAAGCTATCCAGAGCAAACTGGTCTTTATAACTTAACTTTCGGGACGACGGTTTTCCGGATGATACATTAGCTTCTGATGAACCCTGCACCCTGACAACAGGCAGTGCAGCCATAACATTCTCTTCTATGCCACCCTTTCTCTGGGCAAGCATGTCACTATACCCTCCAGCATATTCTACCCAGTTACCCTGGCCTTCTGAAGCCAAAACAGAAGTCGCAACGCGATCCAGAAAATCTCGGTCATGGCTTACCAGAAGCACTGTGCCAGAATAGCTCGCCAGCATTTCCTGCAACAAATCAAGCGTCTCAAGATCAAGGTCGTTTGTTGGTTCGTCCAGCACCAAAAGGTTGGAAGGTTGAGCAAGAGCGCATGCCAACATCAAGCGGCCTCTCTCACCACCTGATAGCACACCAACTGGTGTCCGGGCCTGTTCGGGCTGAAACAGAAAATCTTTCATATAGCCGATAACATGGCGTTTTTCCGCACCGACCTGAACCATATCTCCACCGCCACCCGTAAGAGTGTCAGCCAAACTTTTCTGAGGGTCCAGCGTTCGACGTTGCTGGTCAAGCGTTACCATGGAAAGGGAGGGGCCAAGAGAAACCGTGCCACTATCGGGTTGATCCTGACCAACCAGAAGACGAAGAAGTGTCGTCTTCCCTGCACCGTTTGCTCCCACAAGAGCGAGCCTGTCTCCACGCAGTAGGCGCAGATCCAGATCACGCACGATAACGCGATCTCCCCAGGATTTACTAACGTTCTCAGCTACAGCAACCAGCTTGCTGGAGACCCCCGATGACTGTGCCGCTAACGTAACCGAACCCGGTGCCCTTACGGCCTCACGCTTGGCAGCTCGCAACGCAGCCAATTCACCCACACGCCGAACATTCCGTTTGCGTCGCGCGGTAACACCGTAGCGCATCCAATCTTCTTCGCGTGCGATTTTGCGATCAAGTTTATGCGCATCACGCTCTTCCTGTTCAATTACCTCTTCACGCCACTCTTCAAAGCGGCTGAAACCCTGATCCAGACGGCGCGTAATCCCTCGATCCAACCATACGACGGAGCGGGAGAGGGTAGACAGAAGACGCCTGTCATGGCTGATCATGAGCATTGCTGAATTGAGGCTTAGCAATTCACGCTCAAGCCACTCGATCGTAGGCATATCCAGATGGTTTGTGGGCTCATCCAGCAAAAGAATGTCAGGAGCAGCCGCCAGCGCGCCAGCTATTGCACAACGCCGTGCTTCCCCGCCGGAAAGATGAGAGGTGCTTTCCTGACCTGTTAGGCCAAGAGCATCGAGCATTGCGGCAGCACGCCACGAATTTTCGGGCTCGGCAATCTGTGCCAGCACATAATCTGACGTCGTAAGATGCGTAGAAAGATCGGGTTCCTGCGGCAAATAACGCAAAGTGGCTCCCGGCTGCAAAAACACGACGCCTGAATCGGGCTGCAAAGCGCCCGCTGCAATTTTAAGTAAAGTGGATTTTCCTGAACCATTCCGCCCCACGAGGCAGACACGTTCACCCCGTGCTACAGCGAAGCCTGCCTTATCGAGCAAAGGCCTGCCACCAAGAGTGAGAGAAATATCTTGAAGGTGGAGAAGGGGAGGGAGAGCCATTCTCCGTTTCTGTGCCAGAGCCCTCAGTGACGCAAGAGGATATTTCCAGATATCGCCTTTTGGTCAGGAAGAAACGCTAGACGATCATCAGGAACTTGCAAGATCAAAACTGCTGACAGCCTGATAGGTCGCGACTGCCAAAGTCAAAGGTTCAAACGGCTTGGTGATGACGAAGCTGGGCTCCGATGTTTCACCGGTCAGGAGACGTTCCGGATAGGCCGTAACATAAATTATCGGCGCATCATGCGTTTTGGTGATTTCCGCCACGGCACGCATGCCATCACCGCCACTACCTAGATTAATATCCGCCAGAATAAGACCGGGGCGCGTTTCCTGAGCAATACGAATGGCGTCTTCTTGCGTATGCGCTATTCCTGCCACTTTGTGCCCGCATTGTAGAACGAGTTCTTCAATGTCCACGGCGATAATGGGTTCGTCTTCAATAATAAGAACAGACGTTTGAATGCCGGTTTTAAGGAAAGAGTATGCGCGTTCAGTTTCCCGCTCGGCTTCTGCGTCTGACAGATCGAGAATTCGTGCTGCCATTGGAGGAGAAACTTCTTCCAGTGTTAACAGAAGGAGTAACTGGCGCTGAAGGATGGAGAGAGAACCTTCCGGATGGTGGTGATCCGCCTGAGCAGAAAAATGGCGTGATATTTCTTGATACAGACGACATAAAGCAGGCAGATCATCAGCAGGACGGCTGGTTGTCAAAGTCCGCAAACTTTCGGCCACCAGAAGATCACCTCGCGGCTGGCTACGCGTTAATGCGCGTGCGTAGCGTCTGCCATAGGGAAGTGCCTGGATTAAGGCCGCGCGTTGTGACTCTGGCATGACAAATCTCCTTCGCGTGGAGTAATGACGGTAGACACGCAGGATCGCAACGATGACATGACCGATCGTCTGCAGGAAGGGGTAAGTGTTCTGACACGCGATAAACTGGAGCACCGTAGCGCAACTGCATCATTTTCTCGCACAGATTTATTGAAGCAGGTTCCAGCACTTCGCGCTTTTGCACGCCTGCTGGCGCGTGATGCGACACTTGCGGATGATCTGGTGCAGGAAACCATTCTCCGCGCGTTGGCAAAGGCAGGACAATTCACTCAGGGCACCAATCTGAAAGCATGGACATTTTCCATACTGCGCAATTTGTTTCTTGAACAGGCACGGCGCAAGCAGAAAGAAAAGGAAGTGCTGGATCACTATGCATCTGATGCCCAGACGCAACCAGCAAACCGACAGAACGGCCCCGACAGGGAAACGATTCGGGATCTCGATTATTATCTCTGGCAGCTTTCTCCTCTTTTAAGGGAAGCTCTTATTCTGATTGGCGCACAGGAAATGACTTATGAAGAGGCCGCTTGCATCTGCGAGGTTTCAGTGGGGACCATGAAAACCCGTGTCTCGCGCGCCAGAGCAGAACTTCAGGCTCTGACGCAGGACCACTGAACCTTCTCCAAAAGCATCATTCACTTTTTCGTGATAATTTTTTGAGACTTTTTTGTAACCTTTGCCTCCTCCCGTTCATTCAGTTTTCAAGAATGAATAAAGGCGAAGGAAAAATCCGATGACGAAGTCATTCCACGATCAGGTTATTGCTATCCTGCCCAAGCTGCGTGTTCAGGCACTGGCGCTAACCCGTAACCGCGCTGCGGCCGAAGACTTGGTACAGGATGCCGTTTGCAACGCCCTTTCGGCGCAGGATAGCTTTGCCCCAGGCACAAATTTCCCTGCCTGGATGCATCGTATTTTGCGCAATCGTTTTATTTCCGACCTGCGGAAAAAACGTGAAACGACCGACATTGATGATATGCCGCCGTCCTTCCTGTCCACCAATGCTCCGCATGAAGATCGGATTGTGCTCAAGGATCTGGATGCAGCGCTTGCACGTCTGCCAGACGATCAGCGGGAAGCTCTGGTGTTAGGCGTTCTGGAAGGGATGAGCTATCAGGAACTGGCAGAAGTTGCTGGATGTGCGGTTGGCACGGCAAAAAGCCGCGTTTTCCGGGCACGCCGCCAGCTTGAAGCCTGGATGATAGGTGAAGAACATGTGGGCGCAGATCGTCTGAAAGCGCAGGCCGCAGCATTGCAGCGGAAGGTAGAGCGGAATACACAGGAAAAAACCGCATCAAGCCGCGTGTAACGTGAAGACAGAAAGTGGGCTTGAAGGCCCACATATGTAAGGTAGGCTAACGAGCTTGAGTATGTCAGATGTTTGCTATTCAGACAGACAACATGGCATTTCCGTCGGGCGGCGTAAGGGTGCACCACCGGATGGAAAAATTCATGGGTGACGATCCACCAAAAGAATCCAAGAAAACGTCTGATCAGGCGTTTGATCTCTGGCTCAAACGCGGACTTCACCAGCTTTTTGATGATGTAGCGAACGAACCTATTCCAGAAGAACTGCTAAAGCTCATTGAAGAAGATCGTCGAGACTAAGCAGGGACAGGAGAGAGGGAGTCTTATACGCAGTCTGCGTAAAATTCTCGCTTCCCTGCTTTCCGGCATCGGGCATATCTTCAGCACAACCAGCGCCCGAATGCGGCTTTTGATCTGCCTTTCCGCCATACCTGTGGTGGCGATCGGATCGGTCCTTGCTGTTCACAACTACAACGAACTGATGGTGGGCAGCGCCCAGCGTGCTGCGGTAATCCCCCCATTTTTAGTGGGGCATTGAATGAGACTTCAGGCAGCTGTTTTTAGTTTCTGGGCGGGGGTTAGCCCGCTGTTCCCCATGTTGGGTCTGTCATGGTTATATGTCCAGAGCCATTGT
>Ga0214927_100367_pt1 | contig 10460 bp, 10 predicted proteins | sample Stichaenrichm16X_FD_168612 | JGI IMG/M metagenome (GOLD analysis project Ga0214927, IMG submission 168612) | Xylose enriched microbial communities from anaerobic bioreactor in Madison, Wisconsin, United States - 16X | ecosystem: Engineered > Bioreactor > Anaerobic > Unclassified | place: USA...
GGATATTTATAATGGATATCTTACACTGTCCTTTGCGTCTTCCATTACTCCGCGAAAGAACCAGTGCTTTGCGCTGACAATTGTCAACCTGAGCAGCGAGACAGATGCCATCAGCTGGGGGTCCAGGCTGTGTTACATTACAAGCGAATACAAGGGGCAGCGGACTATCAATGGAATTGAGCAGGCGGGTGACACTCTGATCCGGGTTTACCAGGCATCAGGCTGCCAATCACGGCGGCAGTGATGAGCCAGGGGATGATGCGGACAGGGAAGCAGAGCAGGAGCAGAAGCGTCACAGCCACAGGCTTCCGAAGCGTTACGCCAAGCAATGAAGCGGTCACGACGGCAAGTACAAAGCCCGGATTCAGTCCGCTCAGCAGTGCGATGCCGTAGCCGATACTAATGCCGCTGAAAATCACAGGGAAGAAATGACCGCCACGAAGACCTGATTCGATACAGACATTGGTGAGTAACAGTTTTATTAAACCGATGAGTATCAGCAGCCACGGTGCGAACGTCTGCCAGGTTCCGTTCAGGTATGAAATTTCCTCTTCGCCTGAGAACATGGTCAGCGGCAGCAGCGTTCCTGCGATGCCAAGGGCAAGTCCCCCAAGTGCGGTACTCAGAATATGACTCTTTCTCCCATCCAGTAACAAAGCCCGGCGATGATGCCCGTAAGACCTGCTTCCGGTCCGACAGAAGCCCCGAGAATCAGAGGAAACAGTGCGGACACAACCAGAACAGGCATATGGCTGTAGGGATAAAAATGCTCCTTCCTGATTTTCCCGAGGACGGCACCAAGTTCCTCCGGGTACACACCGAATCGGCGCTGGAAAAGTCCGATCAGAATGCCGCCTGCAAGGCAGACGATTACCGGATAGAAGGGCACGCTCACTGCGCCCGGTATGAATTTCCACAAAATTTCCCTTCCAAATTCGCAGATACGCAGGAATCCCCACACAATTGCACCAGTCACTGCTCCGGCAAACAGGCAGAACAGCAGGCTCCAAAGGGAGAATTTGCCACTTCTCTGTTTTTTGGCTATTATGAAAGATTGATCTTCTGTTTTCGTCATATTTTTCTCCAATTTACAAATATTCTATAGACATTTTATGCAGGATGGGAAAAGCAGGTAATGGCGAATTTTGCCGGATTACGCTATTATCAGCGGCATCAGGCTGGAATGTATCTTGACAATATCTCTAATTAGTGATAATATCCGGTCATACAAAACAGGAAACATAAACTTATCCTGAAAGAGAAAGACAAAGAAGGACAAAATATCATCTGATTATTGAAAAGAAAGGAAACTGATACATATATGGAAAGACAGGTTATCTATCAGACAAAAGGACAGAGGGCGGTTGACGGTGCGGGTGTGCACCTGGTACGTGTACTGGGGAATGAGACTACGGATATCTACGACCCGTTTCTGATGCTGGACGCTTTTGATTCGTCAGACCGGAGGGATTATGAAGCGGGTTTTCCAATGCATCCGCACCGTGGCATTGAGACAATCACTTTTATCAGCAAAGGACAGATGCTTCACAGGGATCATCTGGGTACAGAGGCGACCGTAGTCAGTGGAGAGGCACAGTGGCTGACAGCCGGATCAGGCGCGGAGCATGAGGAGATGCCGGGCGGAGACAGAATGCTTGGTACACAGTTATGGCTGAATATTCCGGCTAAAGACAAAATGAAGGCGGACCCCGCTTACCACAGCATCACAAATGACGAGATTCAGGAGTTTCCGTTAAATGGAGGCGTACTTCGTCTGGTGACCGGCAAATATAAGGATGCCGAAGGCTGGCAGGGGAAATATGTACCGGTAGATTTCTATGACATTCATCTGGATCCAGGCGCAAGGGTGGAGATGCCGGTCAGAGAGGGCTGGACCGCATTTCTGTTTACACTTGTCGGGGATGTGAAAGCGGGAGAGACGGCCGTCAGTGAAAAAACAGCAGCCAAGCTTGGTGATGGTGACAGTGTCATCCTGCAGACAGGCGACCAGGGTGCGGAAATCCTTCTGTACAGTGCACCGAGACTGGATGAGCCGGTTGCATGGTACGGGCCGATTGTGATGAACACACGGGAGGAACTGGTTGAGGCTTTTTCCGAGCTGCAGGATGGGACCTTTATCAAGAAGACTGCGGAATATGATTCTGAATGATAAGCAGGAGAGGAAAAGATGGAACTTACATCACAGGATTCGCTGATCGTGATCGGACTGCATCGGATCGTCAATGATATGGACCGACGTACGAAGCAGATCTGCAAAAGGTATGACCTGACGCTGGGGCAGTTCGCGGTGCTGGAGGCTCTCAAGAGCAAGGGCCCCCTGACTGTCGGGGAGGTGAAGGATCTTGTACTCAGTACAGATGGTACCATTCCGGTCATCACAGGCAATCTTGAGAAGATGGGTTATATCATCAGGACGCAGGACGAAACGGACAAACGCAGGTTTATCCTTGCGCTTACCGATCAGGGCCGGAGGATGATTAATCAGGTTTATCCCGAAAATAGCGAAATGCTTGCCGGTCTTCTGTCAGTACTGAGCAGAGAAGAGAAAAAACAGCTCGGCCTGGTAATCAGGAAATATAAGAAGAATCTGCAGTAGGTAAGAATAATCCGCAATAAGTCTTCGATAAACCTTTATAGAGTCTGAAGAAAAGCATAAAAATGCAAAAAAGCAAAGAACCTTGATGAGGATGTTGTGAAGGCGCTTCAGGAGAAATTTCCATTATATGCGGCTAACTTCCCTGTCTGGGCGAACCAGGCAAACGGCATGCTGCAGATCAATATCTGGACGGCACTCCGCGAGCTGGGAGTCGGCGCAAATCTGCAGCACTACAATCCGGTGATCGATGATACGGTGAAGTCCCTATTTGATCTGCCACAAACTGGAAGCTCATCGCCCAGATGCCTTTTGGAGGCATTGCTGCGGAGCCAGCTGCAAAGGAAGAAGAGGATATCTCGAAGAGAGTGCTCGTTTTCGACTAATCGGATTTATTCAGGGAAAATATGAAGTCTGTAATAGACGCCTTACTTTTCAAAGGAAACCGTAGTGGTTTTCTCTGGAAGGTAAGGCGTTATGTCGTATTGCCGGACAATAAGTTGTGACAGAAAGCCAGGAGCCCTGTCACGGTGAAGTGATGCCGTGACAGGGTGCCTGGCTTTCTGTCACAGTAAAGTGTGATGAAGGCTGGCTATTAGTTATCCTGAACGGAAATAAAATGGATGGATATATGATAGATAATTGCGCAATAACTGGTAAAATGATAAAATATGGATAAAGATGGAGCGGCGTAAAATATGATTTTTCAGAAGGGAGGAACTATGAAGATTGAAGCCCTGAAACATGCAAAGCTTGAGAAAGGATATTCCTATGACGAACTCTCCCAGCTTTCCGGTGTACCTGTTAGCACAATACAGAAGATTTTTAATGGAATTACAAAGGCCCCGAGATATCGGACACTTCAATCCCTGGAAAAGGTTCTGTCAGACAAGACTGATCAGATAAGCAAAGAAACCCGTTACGATTCCATTCATAGCAGTCAGGATAAAACTGTCAGAGAGGGTGCGTCAGCCTATGGCGCGTGGGCGCGTCCGGGTAAGTATACGATTGAGAATTATCTGAATCTTCCCGATGACAGAAGGGCAGAACTGATTGATGGTGTTTTTTATGATATGTCTGCGCCAAAGCTTATTCATCAGGCTGTTGAGGGTGAATTATTTATGGCATTCCGTAATTTTGTGGATACAAATCAAGGATCCTGCAAGGTGTTTATTCCGCCCTGTGGTGTTCAGCTTGATCAGGATGATAAGACCGTTGTGGAACCGGATCTTGTTGTGGTTTGTGACAGCAGTAAATTGTCAGATCGATTTGTAGCAGGTGCTCCGGACCTGATTATTGAGGTATTGTCACCGTCCACCAGACGGAAGGATATGTATCTGAAGACACAGAAGTATGAGGCTGCCGGTGTCCGGGAATACTGGATGGTTGACATTGATTCCAGGAGAGTGATCGTCTACGTTTTCGCGGATCCCTCAACCCCTGTTATCTATGGTTTTGATGATTGCGTTCCTGTGGCAATTTGGGATGGTAAATGTCAGATCGATATGAGAAAAGTCTGGAAGGCCGTTCAATATCTTGTGAAATGAGAAATCATTTGATTATTTTGACAAACAAATGGCAGGAAATTATATGCGACAGAGAGCCCTGTGATATAGAACCAGGTGTGACAGAGGGTCAGACACTTTGCTGCGATAAAGTTCTGCCGCAACAAGGAGTCTGACAATCTGTCACAGTAAAGCACTGCCGTGACAAGGAGCCTGTCATGTCACACCGGTCAGTCCTTGGGCCTAAGGTAGACTTTTCCGAGAATCTCTTTTGTTGCGATGCAGTTGACAAAGGCCTGCTCGTCCATGGCATGTATTTTTTTCTCAATGTTTTCAGCCATTGGGGCATCGATGACCGAATAGACAACATATTTCTTCTGACCCTGGTAGCCGCCTCGCCCTTCGAGAATCGTCGCGCCATGGCGGCTCAGGTCGTAGATCATATGACTGACCTTTTCAGGCTCCGTCGTGACGACGAACAGTGTCACCTGCTGGTAATTACGGTACAGGAAATGAAGTGTCTGGGTAGAGGCAAACTGGAATATGATAGAATACAGTGCCTTGTTCCAGCCGAACAGGAGACCTGCCAGTACCAGGATCACAACGTTAATGCCAAGAATGATATTAAAGGAATCTTTTCCGCTTTTCTGTGAGAGATAAATAGAGATGAAATCTGTTCCGCCGCTTGTGGCGTCCACGGAAAGGCACAGACCGATTGCTACACCATTGATGATTCCACCAAAAATACTGATCAGCAGCACATCATTTGTCAGTACAATGTGCGGGATGATATCCACCAGCACACTGCTCAGGAGAATCATCAGAAGGGAATAGCTGGTGAATTTTTTCCCGATATAGCGGAAACCAATGTAAACAGGTATACTGTTCAGGATGACATTCACCAGTGTATAGGAGATCTTAATAGAGAAGAACTTTTCGAATATACCCTGAATGAGAATCGTCAGTCCTGTTGCGCCGCCCGGATACAGTCCACCGTTCTTCACCAGAATACGGATATTCAGCGCCATGATGGCTGCAGCAATGCAGACCACCGCCAACCGATAGGCATCACTATGCGTTCGTCGGTTCATATGTGTCCTCCCTCTGTCTTCTGATGGGAAATTTCATCAACATGAAAAAACTTCCCTTGTGTGCAGGTATAATCGGTTTTTGTATTAATTGCATTTCAATGATATGATATCGGGATCAACAGGTAAGTGCTTAAGACAATTCCATGAACATTGATTTATCGGCTCTGACATTATTATATCTAAAAAAGACTGAAAAATCAGTATTTACGCCGTATTGTCACATAGAAATTCAGTTTATAGTGAATATCCGGCTTTCTGCCAGGTCCTTTGCGAGCCGGCGGGCGTCACGGCGGATTTCCGATTCACTTTTTATGTCATTTCCATGCAGGAATCCCCAGAACCCAAGCACAAGAAAGGAATTCAGCTGCTTCTGGTCGTATTTGGCTGGTGTGTGATTCCCAAGATTCATCTCAAGATCTTCCATCTGGGAGATAAAGACATGATAGTATATCGCCATCAGATCCGGATCTTCCGTCAGTGAGATTCCTTTATATTTTCTGGTTTCCTCATAAATCGTATCGATCAGATTTTCCAATGTCCGGACAAAATTATTGTCCGGATTTTTCTGCTTTTGCATTGCCTTAAAGCTTTGCGATATATTCTGATGCATCTCATCCAGGCAGTCCAGCAGGAGATCATATTTGTCATCATAATGGTTGTAAAAGGTCACCCGGCCGGTGTTTGACCGGTCGCAGATTTCCTTTACCGTGATCTTCTTGTATGGTTCTTCTTTCATCAGTTCCAGAAGTGTGTCCCGCAGATATTTTCTGGTTTTCAGAATTCTTTTATCCATGAATGCAATGTCTCCTAATACATGATGTTATGATCTCTGGTTTACAGATACAGGATTCAAAATATATATCGATAAGATTACAGACACACAGTGATGCTCTTGTATCTGCACTCTGTTTCAGTGTACCATTATTATACACATGTATCGATAAATAAACAACATATCACAATTTACTTTTGTGTTCACATACTACTTTGTGTGTACGGAGAATGGAGAGTTATATGAAAATCGTTTTTATCGTTCCGACAACGGGACTTCGTCGGTTTCCCCCGTATCGCTGGGGTGGGAAAATTTATGGACAGACCAATTCTATTACCGGTCCGCTGATCCTTGGGGGAATTTTGAAGCGGGCAGGGCATCAGGTTGAGGCGTATGAGGAACTGAATGCAGGTGTTCCCTATAAAAAACTTCTCAAAGATACGGATGTGTTCTGTATTTCCTGTATGACGTCAAATGCGCCTCGCGGGTATGAGCTTGCTGATATGATCCATCAGAAATCCGGTGCAAGAGTCATTATGGGAGGCATGCATCCGACGTGGATGCACGAGGAGGCGGCGAAGCACGCAGACCAGGTTATCGTGGGTGAAGGAGAAAAGGTCATCCTTGACGTTATTGAAGGACGCAGAACAGAAAAGATTGTTCAGGGCATTGCGCTGACGGATCTGGATGAAGCACCTTTTCCGGATTATTCAGTTCTGAAGACACCCTGTGAGGCAGCCAATGTGATTTCCACCAGAGGCTGTCCATTCCGGTGTACCTTCTGTACAACATCACGTATGTTTGCGCCATACAGACAGAGAAGCATCGATAATGTCATCGCAGAAATCCGCATGTACAAGAACATGGGATTCAAATATCTGAATTTTGAGGATGATAATTTTACGGCAGATAAGGAGCGGGCAAAGGAGATCTGCCGGCGTATGATTCGGGAAGGTCTGACATTCAAGGAGAGTTTCTTTTTTGGAAGAACGGATCTGGCTGATGATGAGGAGCTGCTGCAGCTGCTCCATGACGCGCATCTGACCCGTGTGCTGATCGGTATTGAATCATTGAACCAGAAGGCTCTGAACAGTATTCATAAGGGACAGAATATTGAAAATATCCGCCGTGCCGGTAAAGCATGTGAAAAATACCATATACGGGTCATCGCAAGTATTGTACTCGGGCTGGACGAGGATACCAGAGAGGACATGGACCGCAGCGTAGCGTTTGCAAAATCCATACATGCCTATCAGCTGCAGCCGGCGATTCTGACACCCTATCCCGGAACTCCGGTATATGAGAAATTCAAGAAGGAAAACAGAATGATCACCGACAAGTGGGATCGTTTTGATATGATGAATGTCACCTTCCTGCCGAAAAATATGACGCCATGGGAGCTGCAGGAAGAATTCTACCATGCGGCCAGGACGTTTTATCAGTTCTCTGACGCGAAGGTGATCGGACAGCTGTATGGTAAAGAGTATGGCCGGCGCCGCTGGGGGCTGGCGCTGATGACAAAGCTTGGCGTATGGGGTGCACATGTGGCATCCCGCATTGGAAAAGGCTCTGTCTACTATGATCTGAGACATTTTGAAAAAGATGCTAATGCGCAGACAGAGTATTCGTCAGACCACAGGAACGGGCACCAGCCCCAGGGCGCTTAATAAAAGCTGCAGGACCTTCTGCAGTGCATATTTTTATGAAAGAAAAGAACGGCGTTGGGATTCAGCGTTTTGTTTCTGGCGGTTACGGGAGACCTCATTCCCTTATTTGAGTGCACTATAGCATAAAAAATTTTCACAGGAAAGAGGGATACACTGATACCTTGTGTGCAGATGTCCTGTCGCAGGGGAGGACAGAAAATGTCAGTGCTTTCGGATCATGCGCAGAATTTCCCGTGGTTTTGGCGCATTTCCATATAAGAGGACGCCGACACGGTAAATTCTGGCGGCAAGCACGCCAACGCCGGCGACGGAAACCACAAGGATCGCAACCGAGATCATAATCTGATATATGGGCACGGTACTCATGGCAATCCTCGTGAACATAGCCATCGGTGAGGTAAAGGGTATGAATGAGCACACGATGACTGGTGTGGTATCCACATTACCGCGGCTCATTGCAGTGACGACTACGATGAACGCGATGACAAACAGGAAGGTGATTGGCATAATGGCAGTATTGATGTCTTCCAGCCTGGAAACGGTTGATCCCACAGCGCCATACAGAAATGCATAGATCAAAAATCCCAGAATAAAGAACAGCAGCATGTACAGAAGCAGATACAGCGGCATGTCAAAGACAGACATCATGACCGTATTTTCCTCCCAGTCTCCGCGGGTAATCTGAAAGAGCAGAAAGGCGGTGCCGAAAATGCAGGACAGCTGGATGAGACCGGCAAGGCAGGCGGCCAGAACCTTCCCGAACATCATGCTGACAGGGTCGGCACTGGTAATCAGGAGCTCCATGGCCCTTGAGCTCTTCTCTGTTGCCACGCTGGTGCTGACCATCTGACCGTACAGCAGGATTACCATATAGAGCGCGAAGATCATGATATACGTGTAAAAGAAATTTTTCGTCTGGTCCTTTCCTGTCTTTTCCACGTTGTGTGTCACTGTTACTGATATAATACTGCCTGCCTGCGCAGGACTCAGCCCGCTGTCTGTCAGGGCATTTGTCTGTGCAATTGTCCGAAGCACCGCGTCAGCTGTTGCTGTGTTGCTGTCATACAGGGATATATTTTTGACAAAATAAGTATAATCTGTGTCACTGTGAAGCAGAAAACCGGCTTCTGCGGTCCCGTCTTTGATCTGTCTGCGGATTTCATTCTCCCCCTTATCTGTCACCTGCAGCTGATAGTCAGGGAACGCCTGCGTAAATGCTGCCTCTGCGCTTCTGGCCAGTGACGGGTCGTCAGAAGCAATCAGCATCGTCTTTCGATCTTCGTTTCCGTTATCAGTGGCTGTCTGTGCTGATTTTCCGTTGTCAGTGGTGTTCAGGGATGACTTGATCCGTGGGAAAAACATTACGATTGCAAGAAAAATCATGATACCGATTGTGGTGCCGACAAAGAGCTTGTTCTTAAAATAATTTCTGATCTCGAAATGGAAAATTGTTCTGAATTGGTTCATGGTTCCTCCTTCAGACCTGATCTCTGGTGTACTGAACGAAAATATCCTGCAGAGAAGGTTCGAAAATACGGATTTCTTCAACGGGCCACCGCCCTGTAATCAGACACATCTCCTTCTGACAGTCCTGCGGGTCCGGCAGGGCAATCTGCACTGTTCCGTCTGCCATGCGGCTGGCCCGGCTGCCATAATACCGGCAGATATCCTCCTGCATTGGTGATCGGACAGAGAGTGCATTTCCCGCATGTGCGCGCCGGATTTCACGCAGATTTCCACTCAGCACAATCTTCCCACCGTTCAGTATCGCAATTTCATTGCAGAACTCCTCTATGTAGTTCATCTGATGACTGGAGAACAGGACAACTTTTCCTTTTTCAATTTCTTCCCGCACCACTTCCTTCAGGAGCTCTGCGTTTACAGGGTCCAGACCGGAGAAGGGCTCGTCCAGAATGATGATGTCCGGGTCATGTACCACTGCAGTAATGAGCTGGATCTTCTGCTGATTTCCTTTGGAGAGGGTATCCAGCCGCTTATTCCGGAACTTCGACATGCCCAGCCGTTCGAGCCACTGGCTGGTGGCAGTGACTGCATCTGTACGTCGCATTCCTTTCAATTCTGCAAAATATACCAGCTGGTCCAGAATTATCTTTTTGGGGTACAGGCCGCGTTCCTCCGGAAGATATCCGATCCTTGTCTTCCTGTAATCGACAGGCTTTCCGTCCAGCAGAATATCTCCACGATCAGCCGGGAACACATTCATGAGAATCCGGATGGTTGTTGTCTTTCCGGCTCCGTTTCTTCCCAGAAGTCCGACAGCATGACCACTTTGTGCGCAAAGACTGATACCTTTGAGTACCTCATGCTGACCGAAGTTTTTATACAGCTCCCTCAGTTCCAGTTGCATTTGTTGTTTCTCCTCCTCCCGATCAGTTGGTTTGTGGTGTGCTTTTTTTGGAGACGCCTACCATATAAAATATTTATACCATAGGTGCCAGAATGACAGGAAGAGGTATATCAGGATCAAAACACATTTTATATGGATTTTACATGCGGGGTGAATTGCTCATTCTGAAAAGATTACATACAATCTGCTCAAGATGTGATACACTCATAGCGTTCGATTGCTTTTATAAGCATGGATGAAAAAAACGTTGGATCATACCACGGTTTTTGGAGGGAAGGAAGAAATGGGTCAGATTCATACAGATGAAGAACAGCTCAAGACTGTCGTGGAAAATGCGGTAGATGCATCTGTTTCACGCGCGTTTAAGAAATATGGAGGCTCTGGACGGCGAAGAGGAATCGGAATCAAAGGCGTTATCATAATTGTGGTCCTGGTTCTGGGGG
>Ga0214927_100371_pt1 | contig 10315 bp, 10 predicted proteins | sample Stichaenrichm16X_FD_168612 | JGI IMG/M metagenome (GOLD analysis project Ga0214927, IMG submission 168612) | Xylose enriched microbial communities from anaerobic bioreactor in Madison, Wisconsin, United States - 16X | ecosystem: Engineered > Bioreactor > Anaerobic > Unclassified | place: USA...
GATGAGACTCCGCTTGTGGAGCAAGTTTCAATAGATGAGGCCTTCTTTGACATTACTCCCGGGAGGTTTTCATGTGAAAATCCGCTTGAAATTTGCCGTCGCATACAAAAGCGTGTCGCGCAGCTTGGCATAACCTGCTCCATTGGGCTGGCCTCCAACAAGACGGTGGCCAAAATCGCATCTGAGCGCGACAAGCCACGTGGCTTAACAGTTGTGCCCCCTGGGGCAGAAGCGCTCTTCCTTGCTCCCTTGCCGGTGCGAGAAATGAGCGGCATCGGCAAGGCGGCTGAAAGCGCGCTTTCAGCCATTGACGTTCACACACTTGGAGAGCTCGCAGCATGTGATCCATCTAAAATGCGGCAGCTGTTCGGCGTCCTCGGACCCCGCATGGTAATGCGGGCGGCTGGTAGGGAGAGCAGCGCTGTGCGGCCGCGCGCCCAGACAGAGGAAATCAAGTCTATTTCCCATGAGCGGACATTCGCAAATGACCTCACAAACGCCAAAGACATTCGTGCAGCGATAGAGTATGTGGCGGCGCTCACAGGCACACGCCTTAGGGCGAAGGGCTTGCAGGGCACAGAAGTGACGCTGAAGCTTAAGTTCGACGCAGCTCATGTGAAAACAGCCTGCAGTCGGCTTGAGGCTCCGACTGATGACGAGCGCGCCTTTGGGAGGGTGGCTCTTAGCCTGTTGGGGGAGATATGGCAACCAGGAATGTCAATAAGACTTGTTGGCGTTGCTATCAGCAGATTTGGAGATGCCTGCTCTCGGCAAATGTCCCTTTTCGAAGAAGATCGCACTGATCATAGAAATCCAAGGCGTGATTTACGATCTCTTGCATTGGCGACAGATGAGGTAAAAAGGCGTTTTGGTGAACAGAGTATTGCATATGGCCACGATCTGCGCTTGCAGCAAACCCTGTCGAATACTACGCCCAAGAACAAGCGTGACTTTTGATACTGCTCTGCGGCTCTCTACCAATCCGTACTTAGCGGTCATGTTAGCTTAAACATAAGCCATAAACATACCCTATAGGGTAACTGTGAAAGTAGTTCCATCTGCTTCGTTACTCTGAGCAGCTATTGAGCCTCCGTGGGATTCTGCGATGCCCTTTGCTATGGCAAGACCTAAACCGAAACCACCGGTTGATCTGCTCCGCGCTTTGTCCGAGCGATAAAAGCGATCAAAAACATGCTTGAGGTCCTCTGGGTTGATGACCTGTCCGTGGTCATTGACGACAAGATGGACCTTATTGCTCTCCTTGGTGAGTTGGACAGTGACTACGGTTTTCTCGCCAGCATACTTTATGGCATTATCTATAAGAATCTTAACGAGGCGAGCAAGCCAGTCTGGATCTCCTGTGATATGGATGCCCTCTTGTACCTTCTCGTCGATCGAGCAGCCGTGTTCAAACGCCATAGCGTCAAATTCCAGCGCCGCACTTTGAACCATATCGGAAAAATCAACATCTACCTTACGTTTAGCGTTTGCATCTCCTGCAATGGTCTCATCGGTTCGAGCGAGCTCAAGCAAATTTGTGACGAGGCCTTGCATTTGACATGCGGCTTCGACAGAACTGTTGATCCATGAGCGACTGTCTTCGCTTAATGTCTTGTCCTTCTGCAAAATGCCCATATTGGCGACAATGACCGCCAATGGCGTCTTGAGCTCATGGCTCGCGTCAGCGACAAAGCGCCTCTGTTGAATCCATGCTGACTTGACAGGGCGCAAAATCCAGGAGGAGAGCCACCAAGCCGCTATGAACAAAAGGCCTAACCCGCACACAAAGCCAACGATGCTTGTTATGAGCTGGTTTTGGAAAGCCACGTCTATGTCGGAGGTATCGGCCAAGGCGATCTTTGTGCCACCGTCAGGAAGGCTCTCGCTTTTCCACGCTACATGAGAAGATCTGATGCGGCCTGAAGTCTCGCTTGAGGCTAGAACGGTCTCTATCACGTCACTGAGCGTATCTTGGTTGATGGTTGAGAGGCTTTCATTGGTAGTGAGGAGGACACCTTCCTCATCAAGAGATACGGTAACCACCAGACGGCCTCCTGAGGAGTACTCAGAAGGCTCATTTGTAGAGCCACCGATCATTGGCAAATCATCGCTTTGAAGTGCCGCGTCAAGCGAACGATAAATGAGCTGCCACTGTGTCGTATACGTACTCCATAGTGACGAGCCAAGCATGAATGCAAGGACGATGCCGACCAACGCAACGACGATGAGGACAAATTTGCGGCGCAGAGTGCCTATCAAGGTCGTTACCTTGCCGTGTCGAAAGACTCAAGGCGGTAGCCGAGCATACGCAGCGTTGTGATCTGAACGCCTGAGTGCAAATGGCTGAGCTTCTTGCGTAAGAAGCTCACGTAGGCCTCAACGGAGTTCTCGGACGCGTCTGCGTCAGAGCCCCACACACGGGAAAGGAGGTCCTGCTTGGAGAGGACGCGGGCTGAAGAGGCCATCAGTGTGCGCATGACTTCAAATTCCTTCCCCGAAAGGTGCACGGTGCGCTCACCACAAGACAGGTCATGCGTTGAAAGATCCAAGGAGAGATCCCCAAAAGTTGCCGTTTCCAGCATCACATCACCTGAGCGCCGGGTGAGAGCACGTAGACGGGCAAGGAGCTCCGGTGGCTCAAATGGCTTGGTCATGTAATCATCGGCACCGGCATCAAGTCCAGAGACCTTGTCAGTTGTAGAGGTTCGTGCCGTCAGGAGCAAGACAGGGACCGAGTTGCCTTGACGGCGCAAGTCATGGACGATGTCTAAGCCACTTTTCCCTGGCAACATAATGTCAAGCACTATCGCGTCATAAGATCCCGTCTCAGCCAGGGCCAGGCCTGACGTGCCGTCGTAGGCTGCCTCAGTATTGAAGTCCGCATCTTGGAGAATTCTGCAGATTGCATCAGCAAGGCTGCGCTCATCTTCGACAACAAGAATGTTCATGGTAAATGCCTCCTTTAATTTGGAGGAATCTTAACCCGTAAGCCTTAATTTCTTCTGAATGTTTGTCAGCAAACGTCGTATTTTGCTACCTGAATACGATTCATCCACAAAAACAGCACCTTGCAGCCGCATTTGCTTGTACAGCCACATTTGCTTGTCGTATATTATTATGCTGTTTGTTTGGGTTATGCGACGCGGCCCATGCCGAAACTACGTGCGTCGCTTGTCTGGAGGAGTTTTCATTGGCAGTCAAGATTCGTCTGGCCCGTCATGGCGCCAAAAAGCACCCGTATTATCGCGTTGTCGTCGCGGACGGCCGTATGCCGCGTGACGGTCGTTACATCGAGGAGGTTGGTCGCTATAACCCACTGACCACCCCTAAGACAATTCAGCTTGATCTCGAGAAGATTGATGCATGGGTGGCCAAAGGGGCTCAGACTTCAAGCACCGTGTCCCACCTGGTTGACATCGTTCGCAGCGGTGCGCCTGCGCCAGAGAAGGTGCGTAAGCCTTCGAAGAAGGCTCAAGCTAAGGCGGCAGCCGCCGCAAAGGGCGGGGAGTAGTCCATGGCAGACGGCATCGCAGCGGATGACTCTGCCGTCGAGGAGGCTGTAGACGCGCAAGAAGAGCTTTCGGATGATGAGGGCTTTGCCTCCGATAAGATCGCGGACCTTGTGGAATACATCGTATGCGGGCTTGTCAGCGACCAAGATGCAGTCTCACTTGATGTGACTGACCGCGAGGATGGCTCGCTCATCGAGGTGAGCTGTGCGCCACAAGACGCAGGCAGGGTTATCGGCAAGCGTGGACGCACTATCAAGGCCATCCGTACCCTAGCACGAGCGCTTGCCTCACGCATAGGCACCTCAGTTGAGGTGGAGGTTGCAGATTAGGTTGCGTCGTGCATAGGCGGTGGTGTCGCATAGCGGTTATTGCCAAAGCGCATGGCAGAAGGGGGCAGCTGGTAGCTGAGGCTGCCGAAGGCCTGCCCCCGATGCTTGCCGCAGGCATGGCTGTAGCGGTGCTACCGCCTTCTTTGCAAGCGAGCAGATACCACACAGTTGAATACGCTTCTATAGCGCGTGAGACGCAGGGTCAGCTGATTGTGCTGTCAGGGGTGCACGATCTCGAACATGCTTGTTCCCTTGTTGGTCACTCGGTACTTGTGGCTTCAGACGATGTGCCTTCTAAAGCAAAGAGGAAAGGTGTTTCTTTTTTGGCTGGTCGCACTGTTCGCGATCGAAGGATCGGTTTGCTCGGAGAGATCAAGGAGATCATGGTCGGCGCTGCCCAGGACGTTTGGGTCGTTTGCGGCCCGTTAGGAGAGGTCTATGTACCGGCTGCCCAAGGCGTCGTAGTCGAGCTGCCGGAGGAGGGCGAGATCCTCGTCGATTTGCCCGATGGAATACTCGGTTTGTGAAGGGGCAAGAAAACCATGCTCTTTGAAGCCATTTCCGTCTTTCCTGAACTCTTTGAGCCGTATCTCAGCACCTCCATCATGGGCCGCGCTCGGCGACGCGGCATTTTTGACTTCTCGTCTTATGATCTGAGGTATTGGACGCATGACCGCCATCGCACGGTGGATGATGCCCCGTTCGGCGGATCACAGGGCATGCTCATGAAATGCGAGCCGGTTTTCAGCGCAGTACGCGATGTCTCTGCAGCACAGCATGCAAAGCCGCGCGTCATCTTCTTTTCCCCTTGCGGCAAGCGCTTCGATGAAGGCGTTGCCGAGAGGCTGTCTAAAGAGCAGAGGGTGCTTTTTGTATGCGGTCGCTATGAGGGAATGGACGAGCGTGTCTATGCGCTTGCTGATGAGACGCTTTCCGTTGGTGATTACGTGCTCAGCGGAGGAGAGCTTGCAGCGCTTGTTGTGATCGACGCAGTCGTGCGCTTGCTGCCTGGTGCTCTCGGCGACGAGATGAGCGCAAAGGATGAGTCGTTTTCGGATGGCCTGCTTGAGTGCGCCCAATACACCCGCCCTGCGGATTTCGAGGGGCGACGCGTGCCAGACGTCCTGCTTTCTGGCGACCATAGTGCCGTAGCGCAGTGGCGGCGGAAAAACGCCATCGAGCGCACTGCTCGTTGGCGTCCCGACTTGCTCGTGAAAGCTCGACTCACCCAAGAGGAACGCCAGCTGGCGAAAAGTCTCCTCACGCATTTGAAGGCGGACTTCGAAAGTGGTTCAAAATGAACGGAAGGCAAAGACGGCAATCACCAAGCGATGAGATACCCTTGCGAGCTCAGCGCGCAGGAGGCATGCCTGGCTGGCTTGAGTGGGTGATCGTCTTTGCTGTGGCGATTGTAGCAAGTCTGCTTATACGAACGTACGTTGTCGGGTTCTATGAGATCCCCTCTGCCTCGATGCTTGAGACTATCCAAGAGGGCGACCGAGTGATCGGAGAGAAGATCACCTATCGCAGCTCTGAGCCCAAAGCTCAAGATATTGTGACTTTTGAGGATCCGCTGGACAAAAACACGACGTTGATTAAACGCGTGATCGCTACAGGCGGCCAAACCGTCGAGCTCAAAGATGGGGACGTCTATGTGGATTCTGAGAAGCTTGATGAGCCTTATACGCTCGGAAAGAAGAGCTTGCCGCTCGACCAGCAGGCGCCGGGCGTTGTCGTGAGCTACCCCTATACGGTGCCAGAAGGTTATGTATGGGTAATGGGCGACAATAGAGAGGACTCACTTGATTCTCGTTATTTTGGCGCTGTATCAATCTCAAGCATTACCTCGCGGGTAATCTGGACCTATTGGCCGCCTTCGAGTTGGGGTGGATTCTAGCGTGTCACATGATGACAGGGTATGGTAGGCGAGTCATGACGAGTACTGACATTGGGGGATGCAAGAAGATGAGTGACAGTCCGTTGACGTTTCAGGACATGATTTTGGCTCTTGAGCATTATTGGGCACACCAAGGCTGCACGGTTATGCAGCCTTACGACAGCGAGGTCGGCGCGGGCACCTTCCATACGGCGACCCTTTTGCGCTCGCTTGGGCCACAAGCGTGGAGAACATGCTATCCGCAGCCTTGCAGGCGTCCGGCTGACGGCCGCTACGGCGAAAACCCCAATCGGCTTCAGCACTACTATCAGTTTCAAGTTTTGATCAAGCCCTCTCCGGTCGACTCCCAAGACCTGTATCTCGGTTCTCTTTCGGCGATAGGACTCAATCCTGACGAGCATGACGTGCGCTTCGTCGAAGATGACTGGGAAAGCCCTACTCTTGGTGCGTGGGGCCTGGGCTGGGAGATCTGGCTCAATGGCATGGAAGTCACACAGTTCACCTATTTCCAGCAGGTCGGGGGCATCGAAGTCGACCCTGTGCCAGTGGAAATCACCTACGGCCTCGAGCGCATCGCTATGTACGCTCAGGGCAAAAACTCCGTCTATGACGTTGTGTGGAGCTATCTGCCAGATGGAACGCCCATGACCTACGGCGACGTTTTTCTTGAGAACGAGCGAGAGTTCTCAACCTATAACTTTGAGGTTGCCAACGTTAACATGATGCGTAACAAATTCGATGACTACGAACGTGAGTGTCACTCCTGCCTTGAGCGGAAGCTGCCGCTACCTGCCTATGATTGTGTTATGAAGTGTAGCCATTCGTTCAACCTCCTTGACTCCAGGGGAGCCCTTTCAGCTGTCGAGCGTGCAAATTACATCTTGCGTGTGCGGACGCTCGCAAAGCAGTGCTGCGAGGCATACCTCGCGGAGGTGGCCTGCGACCAAGGGGATTCCAGCCAGAGGGGGGAGGTGGCATAGATGATCGAGACAAAGGACTTCCTTTTGGAGATCGGCTGCGAAGAGATGCCTTCTTCCCCGCTTATCCACGCAACCAAGCAGCTTGGCGAGCTCATAGCTTCTGGCCTTGGAGAGGCGGGGATCTCTCATGGCAAGCTGCGCGTGATCTCCTCTCCGCGCCGTCTTGCCGTGCTGTTTTTTGGCGTTGGGACCCGTACGCGCGAGGTGCACGAAACGAAACGTGGGCCGGCGGCGAGCATCGCCTTTGACAGCAACGGCAATCCCACTAAGGCCGCCTGTGGTTTCGCTCGCAAAAATGGCATCAAGCCAGATCGCCTTGTCAGGCATGATGATGCGGACGGGAAAGAGTACGTCTTTGCAGAAAAGAATATTCCTGCCAAGCCAGCCATGCCCATTCTCTCTGATCTTTGCGAGGCAGCAATCGCCGGTCTTGAGTGGCCAAACTACCGCAGCCAAAGATGGGGCTCTGAGCATGTGAGCTTTGTGCGGCCTATTCGTTGGATTTGCGCCTTGTTCGGCCACGACGTAATCCCGGTGACATATGGCGACGTGCAGAGCAGCAACTTCACGTTTGGCCATCGCGTGCTTGGTAAGGGTGCGCGCGTGGTCAGCGAGCCTTCTGCATACGAGAAGGTGCTTGAGGATGCGCACGTATTGTCCGCGGAGAAAAGGGCCAAGGTCATACGAGCTGGTATAGCAAAAGTCGAAGAGGAGCGCGGCGGCGCTCACGTGGATACGCCAAAGCGGACGTTCGAGGAAGTGGTAAACCTGTGCGAGTGGCCAACCGTGCTTGTTGGCAAGTTCGACGAAGAGTTTCTCGCTGTTCCGCATGAGATAATCTGCGAGTCAATGCTCACCAATCAACGCTATTTTCCAATTTATGACGCTCACGGCGATCTTACGAGGGAGTTTGTCATCGTAGGAAATGGCGATCCACGATATTCAGCGACAATTGTCGATGGGAACGAACGAGTTATCCGGGCTCGTCTTGATGACGCGAAGTTCTTTTATCAAGAAGACCTCAAGGTGCCGATGGATGATTTTGTCGAGCGACTCGATAAGGTCATCTTCCAAGAGCGCCTTGGCACCGTTCGCCAAAAGACAGCACGCCTGGAGACCATAGCCAGCGACATCGCCAACCAAGCAGGCGCCAGTGCCGTGGAGGTGGAGCATACTGCCCGGGCGGCTCATCTTGCGAAGGCGGACCTCGTCTCGCAGACGGTTGTGGAGTTCACGAATCAGCAGGGCGTGATGGGTGGATACTTCGCTCAGGCTGCGGGGGAGCCTGACGATGTCGCAGAAGCGATTCGTGACCATTATCGCCCCCGGTTTGCTGGCGACGCCTTGCCCGGAGGCTTCGTCGGCAAGTGCGTTGCCCTCGCAGACAAAATCGACACGATTTGTGGCATGTTCGCGATCGGCGAGCCGCCTACGGGCTCTGCTGACCCCTTCGCTGTACGTCGTGCCGCCATTGGTGTCATTGCGATATTGCGGACATTGCCGGAGGTCTCTCTTCCCAAGTTGATTGAGTTCAGCCTCGCTACGCTCACGGGCCAGGGCATCAATTTCGATGCAGAGGCCGTTAGCGCCGACATCAGGCGCTTTTTTGCAAGCCGGCTTGCGACCATTGCAAAAGGCGAGCATATCTCGCCGGACACGATTGCGGCAGTGTCAGCCGTCGGGGTCATTGACCCAGCAGAGTTTCTTGCTCGCGCGCATGTCCTTGAAGACGCCCGAGCTCAGCGTCCTGAGATTTTCGAGGATCTTGCTGCTGCCTACACCCGTGCCGCGCATTTAGCTGATTCCAGCTTGGGCACCGAAATAAATGAGGCCATTTTAGGTGACGCTGAGCGCGCGCTGCTCAAAGCATGTACTTCCGGTCAGGAAAATGTGAAGATGGCGTTGACGAAGGGGGACTATGCGGGAGCTTGTGATGCTCTCGCGGATCTAAAAGAGCCCATCGACCGATTCTTTGATGATGTTCTTGTTATGGACGAGGACACTGGCCTCAGAGAGAACCGTCTTCGTCTGCTCAACCGATTTGCGAGCGTTTTTACGGATGTGGCCGATATCGGTGCTCTGTCTCGAAAGAAATAGGGAAGAATCTGCAAGTATTTACATGGATGCGTATAGGCGTCAAACCAGTTGTGACGTCATAGGTGGCAAGGAGGTACCAAGTACATGACAGAATTCATCACTGCCGGCGAGGTCGCGGACGGTCCAAAGCCTGTGGTCTTTGTATTGTCAGACGCTCGCGGCAAGACTGCAGTAGGGGTGGTTGAAGCTGCTGCAGACCAGTTTGTCGATGATGCCATAGTCGTAAAACAGCTCGGCAATGTAAGCAACGTTGAGATGGTCTGTGACTATCTTGACAAAAATCGCGAGGAGACAACGCCAACCGCTGTGTTCCACACAATCGCTGACAAAAATCTCCGCCGTGACATTAGACGCGAGCTGGACAGGCGTGGCATTCCTTCGGTCGATCTTCTTGGCCCGGCGATCACCGTCATAGCAAGCCTCACCGGCGAAGAGCCGCAAGGCGTGAGCGGGCGGCGCACGAGCGTCTCGATTCAGGAGTTGCTCTAGGGCCTGTCGAGACGACCACCCCCCAGGGGGCGTCGCCTTCTGTTGTGTGCTGACCTTGCATGCCTTGACGAGGCGGAGGATTTTCTCTGTTTATTTTTGACACCTTCGCCTTTCCATTGGTAGAGCTACTATGGAAGCGTTGGTAGTAAGGGGGCGGGACCTCCGCCCTAAGATTGCGAGACCGAGGAGTGTGTATGGCTGAGAAGCACGTGTACCGCTTCGGCGTTGACGAGAACGGCGTTGACGTCACCGAGAAGGCTGGGGCGACGCCTGACGAAGCGAAGTGGATCACAGGAGGCAAGGGCTGCAACCTCGCAGAGATGGCAAGCATCGGCTTGCCTGTTCCTCCGGGATTTACCATTGACTGCCAAACCTGCGTTTGGTATTCAACTCATAACAATACCTGGCCAGAGGGAATTCTTGACACCATTGCGAAATATCAGGCTGACCTAGAAAAAAGAATGGGCAAAAAACTCGGCGATGCCAATGACCCATTGCTCGTCTCCGTGCGCTCGGGTGCACCATTTTCAATGCCTGGCATGATGGATACAGTTCTTAACCTCGGTCTTAATGACACCTCTGTGCAGGGCTTGATTAAGCAGACGGGCAACGAGCGCTTCGCGTGGGACTCCTATCGTCGCTTTGTCTCCATGTTCTCCGATGTGGTGATGGGTGTCGACAAGCAGCTGTTTGAGGATGCGCTCAACGAGAAGAAGGCTGAGAAGGGGGTCAAGCTCGACACAGAGCTTGACGCTGGTGACCTCAAGGATCTCGTAAAGACCTTCAAAGAGATCTTCTGCGCCAACGTGGACGGTCAAAAGTACCCTGAAGTCGTCAAAGACGGCAAAGTCTCCTTCCCTGACGACCCTTATTTGCAGCTACGGCTTGCTGAGCAGGCAGTCTTCGGTTCCTGGATGAATGATCGCGCGATTGTCTATCGTGCTGCTAACAAAATTCCGGACAACCTCGGCACCGCGGTGAATGTCCAGACGATGGTCTTTGGCAATAAGG
>Ga0214927_100372_pt1 | contig 10219 bp, 16 predicted proteins | sample Stichaenrichm16X_FD_168612 | JGI IMG/M metagenome (GOLD analysis project Ga0214927, IMG submission 168612) | Xylose enriched microbial communities from anaerobic bioreactor in Madison, Wisconsin, United States - 16X | ecosystem: Engineered > Bioreactor > Anaerobic > Unclassified | place: USA...
CATTATCTATTTTTAATGCTATTTCAACGTGTTGGTATCCTTGTAAAATTAATAATGTATCTTCATTAACAACAACATCATGTGAACCTTTTCCATTTACAGTGACATTCCACTCATTAAATTTAAATTGCATGATAAATTTCCCCCTTTGTTATGTATTATTTCTCTTTCTTAAAGCTAAATACTAAAAATGATAAGCTAATAACCAAAAATAAAGGCATTACAGTAATAGATAATACTAGAAATGTCATTGCGAAAACAAAGTACGTTTCATCTACTTTATACTTACCGAACTTCATAATATCCCTCCCAAAAATGTTGCGTTATTTCTTCTTATAGTCATCTATAGTCATGCTATCTTTTTCAACTTGCTTTTTGTTTGCTCTGATTAATAGAATGTTATTTCCTATAAATAGGATGGGTAATATTGTAGTAATAAATATTTTGCCAGTATCTAAATAATTTAATGTTATTAATGTAATCATAATTATAATATTAAGTGTGTGTGGGATAATCATCGATTTACTCATTTCAGCTCCTCCTTTCAACACTACTTAATTAAAATATTACTATGTATCTCGCAACCTTAAAATAGAGCGTACGTATGTAAAGACACGTAGTGGGTGCTGCTAATCCTTATTTTTCTTTCTCACTTTAATAAACTCCTTAATATACAAGTAACCATCGAGCATTGTACTTATAATGAAATTTATAACTTTAATTACTGTACCTACAATATACTCCACAGTAAAACTCCTTTGTGTAATGGTTAGTGTTGTCTTTTATGTAATTTACTAATAAGTACTGAGCTTTAAATTGTCGAAAGTAGTATATAAGACTTTTAAGATGTCTAAAAACCATCATAATATGAATCGATCTATAGATATATTGAACTTTTGTTTAAGAATTCAATGAAAGATACATATGGAATGATCTTTTGATATTTAATATTATCCAATTCAAAATGATAGTGTGCTTGTTATTATGTTAATAAGTTTAATAAAAGATCTGTTAAATAAGTTTCCATAAATGCTGCGATTATAATTAAAGGTAGGGCAATTAACAAATAAATTTTCAATAAATTAAGTATTGCTAATTTGATAGAAAGATTTTGTTTCTTACTCTTTCTGAAAAGGTTATTAATTTTCCTAATAATAGATTGATTAACTTTAAATAAGGCACTAGCTATGAAGCAAAAACCCAATATTTCTACGATAGAATGAGGTGTAGAAGCTATAATCATCATACTCCCTTTATATAAATCAAAATGAAGTACGAAGCCAAACGCTATACCTAGTGGTACTGTTGTTTTTATTATATTTAAGTAATATAGAAAAGGAATTGGAATTAAAGTCAGTATTAGCATTTGAAAAGGCACTTTAAAGCCATTGTTTAGTATATATTCCCAAACCTTTTTCAAACCTTGTGCCCTATCTACGGAATTATGAGTACCGTCTGTAGCACTTTTTAAAGTTTCTATAGATGGACTGAATATAATAGCCAAAATAAGGGTGATTAAAAAAATCAATAATGTTGTAAATAAGAATTTTAATGTTCTTTTGAGATAAGCATCATCTTGAATTTTAAGCATATATGCCTCCGTAAAATAAAGGGTGTGTATGTAACTAATATCACACTATCAAATATTTATTGATATTAATAGGTTATTTAAATAAATGTAGTTCTCTAAAATGTACATACCACTATAAGTTCTGTTAGGTGGTTTGGTTATAGTTACATTTATTTGTATATAATAGACATATAAGAACTAAATTTATACAGTTAGGCAATATAAGTTTTAAAAAATATGTTATTATATTTTTGAGTTATCCTCAATATTATTAAAAAGAAAACAAAATTTAGGGAGAAAATTATGCTAAGTGGATTGTACGATGTTCTAGTTTTTTTTATTGACCTATTTGTGGGCAAGTATTCCCGATTTTATTTAATAGTATTTATATTAATAATTGTGTTAGCTGCTATAATAGATGTGTTTATATCGATTGGTTCTAAGAAGTCAGAAAGTAAATTATTATTATTTATTAAAAGTTTAGGTATTCATTTTGTTGGTATTGTAGTTTTTTGCGGCATTCTTTTATTCATAAATAGGATGTTAACTTTTATACCCTTTTTTTACATTAACTCTCAATCAGAAGAATTGAAGGGTTTAACTGGTATTACATTATACTTATCATTACTTTTTGTATTGTTTGTAGGACTCTTTTTCATGAAAATGAGAGGGAGAAAATTATTTTGTATTGTAATACAGTTGTTTATTGCTATAGCTATTTTTTACATAGGGACTTTATTATTAAATTTCTCATTACCATTTAGCATACCAATTATACTAGCAGATATTGTTATAGTTGTTTTAATTGGGAATATACTAATGGAATATATAGAAAAGGTGGAATAGGTATGTGGATAGCAATATTTAGTATGTGGTTTTGTATAGGTATGGCATTCTTAGCTATTTATTTAAATAAGGAGAAATAAATATGTCTATACCATTTATCGTGATGCTACTACTTACTATAATTGCAGTTACAATGATGATTATTATATGTATGGTTCTGGATAAATCCATGATATATATGTTTATAATATTATTCATTCACTCAACGCTTTTATTCATCATTCGCTATTTCTGGCAAAATAAAGAATTAGGGGAAGCTTTTACAAGATCATTTGACCTCGTTACGATAACTATCGTAGTTATCTTCACTATTTTGAAAATCAATAAGACAAAATCAAATGAGTAGTGCTAAGATACTGTAAATAGTATTGAGCAATTTAATTGTGTGTAATATAATTGTGCATGAAGTTCTTCCAGAACTTCATCCCTTAGGGTTCCTTTCGGGGACGCTTCACAAATTAAAATATCACCTTCTTATTTAAAGTTGTGTTATTTTATGAAATCACTCTAACTATTTTTATAGTTACTTCTAAACTGCTCGGGCAGGCACTTATGTGCTCGCCCTATTTTTTTATGATATGTTTATATTAGAATTTAGATTAATAAAATTGGAATAAAGTTTGTTAAAAGGAGTGTTATTTATGTCTTTTTTGATTATAATACTTTGTTGTTTTATTATCCCTATTTTTTTAATGTTTTGCAGTGATGAAAATAAAGAAAAATGACGCATTTATGCCGAGAAAATTTATTGATTGTTAAGAGTTCAAAAGCTCATCGTCAATAATGCAATATTGTTTTATATTTTAAAAAGTGAAAGGAGCTTTTTATTATGAATGAAAAAAATCGGGGTATTTTTTCTATGATTTCTTTGATTATTTCTTCTATATTTTTCTTCATTAGTCTTGTTGTTTTTGCCTTTCAAATAAATTCAGATGTGGCTTCTTTATGTACAACTTTAGGAATTTTATTTGTTGGTATTTATAGAGTATTAGCTAAATTCAAACTAGGTTATATAGCGGTTATTTTAGCTTTAATAGCTATAATTTTGAACTTAGTGTTTTAGGTTTGAGAAACGAGTTCTTCTTGTCTTTATACATAATATAACTACCTATTAGCAGAAGTGTTGGTGAGTTTTGTAATACATAGCGAACAATTGAAAGTATTTTAGCCAAATAGGACATTTACTTATGTACTTGTCCTATTTTTTTTATGAGTAGACATAAATGACAATTTAACACTTATGATTTTAAATATCTAAAAACTAATGATAAAATACAATTAGATTAAGCTTAATTTGATATGTAAAAAGATTAATTAATCATTATTATTGAATTTCAAAAATTATTTGAGTGATTTTCATGGCAAAACCATTATTTGAAACAACTGTAATAAGTAATGGCGGAAGAGATGGAAAAGTTTTTAGTGAAGATAATACATTTTATCAAGACTTAGCTGTTCCAAAAGAAATGGGTGGCAACGGCGTTACTGAGTCAAACCCTGAACAGTTATTTGCAGCTGGTTACAGCGCTTGTTTTAACAATGCACTAATGCATATTTTGAAAGGTGCAGACAAGGGTATGATTGAGCCAGAAGTCCGTGCGACTGCTTACTTATTGCCAGATAAATCTGATGGCGGTGTAAAATTGGCTGCTGAATTAGATGTAACACTTAAAGATCTCAGCCAAGAAGAAGCGGAGATGTTCGTTGAAAAAGCGCATAATTATTGCCCGTACTCGAAAGCACTTAAACACAGTATTGATATTGAAATTACTGTTAACGTTAATTAAAGTGATGCAAAAAGCTAAATAGAATTTTTTGGAATTTTATCAAGCAGTCATATATCTATATAACCGTATCTTAATTAGTGCGGTTATTTTTTATAAAACAATATAATCCAACTAAATGTATAAGTACTTTCATTAAGAAAAAAGTATCAATTTGATCATAAACACATTGGTATAAATCAGAAAATATTTTATGGAATTTAGTGCTGTATTTTTAGTGATGGTGATATTGTTACATCATTAAATAATGGGCCACCCTCAGTGGAAGCATCAACATTTGTAACTATAACTTTATAAATTGGAGTGCTTAATATGCCTAAATCACAACAAGTATTGGTTGGTATATGTCTAATATTATTTATTTTTAATTTCATTGCACCTATTATTGGAACAATGATGCATATTGAAATATTAGAATTTAGCTCACCTTTAATTAAAACAGTACAATTCGCATTTGTCATAATTTTTGGTATTTTTACATATAGACAAATTAAACGTAAAGGTTTCTAGCAGTGCAAGAAAAAAACTATACGATCGGAGTTTTAATATGTCTATGTCAAACATAGTCATGCTGATACTTACTATAATCATGCTGTTATTTGTATTTGTTTTTGGTCTATTACTTGATAAACCAGTTATATACATGTTTATTGCATTGTTTGTTCATTCAACATTTTTATTCATCATTCGTTACTTCTGGCAAGATAAAGAATTTGGAGAAGCTTTTACACATTCTTTTGATTTCATTACCATAACAATAGTTATTATATTTACAATTTTGAAAGTTCAAAAAGCAAAATCAGGTGAATAATATTTAATCATATAAAAAGAGTTGGAAAGATTGCTAAGGTGCAGTTTCCAGCTCTTTTTATTTTGATTTTTACATTTTGACAGATTCGATATTACCGATATTTAAATTTAAAACTTGCATATTATTGCTATTTTCTAGTTATATTTTTACTTAATTGGAAATATTCCTCTAATACACGACTAAATGCAATAATATAGTGATTAGTAATGATTCCATAAATATTCGTTATTAAATTATAAAATATATTGTATACATACAACAGATAACTTCTTGGTAGTTAAGGAAAATTTTATATTACGAAAATTCACTTTAACAGTAAAAGTGAGTGAGATATTAATATTACAATAACTCCATTAGAAAGGAAGTTTTAAAATGAAAAAGGTACTATTATCTACAGCTTTATTAATGACAGTTATACAACTCAGCAGTCAAGAGGTAAATGGTGAAGAGATTCCTCATGGTATTTTGCATAAGGATGGAAGCTTTACAGAACCCAATGTGTTTCCGCACAAAGATATAGCAGAGGTTGAAAAACCGATAGAGTTAAAGGATGGTACGAAGAAAATTCCTCATGGTATTTTGCATAAGGATGGAAGTTTTACAGAACCAAATGTGTTTCCGCACAAGGATATAGCAGAGGTTGAAGAGCCGAAAGAATTAGAAGATGCTACGAAAGAATTTAATCATAAATCTAATAGTGAGACGTCATTGCACAATAATGCAGTAAATGAAAAATTAAAAGATGAAGGTGTTTTAAACTCTAAAAACCCAGGAGGAGAAAGTGATCGGTTTAATAAAAATCAGAACTTAGATATTTCAAAAAATAATGATTTCTCAAAATTTGAGACTGAAGTAAAAAATTCAAAAAATAGCGTTAATCACAATGCAATAAAAGAATTACCTAATACAGGCATGATTTCAGATAATAGAACACTAACCATTTTTTTAGCGAGTATCTCATTGATTGTGGGTAGTTTATTATTATGTAAACGTGTTAATTTTAAAGTTTTTCAAAAATAAGACATTTTAGGTATTGCTATTGTCGTAATCTTACAGTGATGTCATTCTGAATAAGATTAACAAAAATTTAAATATTATGATGTGGATGAAGTCACAAGCATTTACTTTCCATAAGATATTCAAAGCTGAAACATTATTATGTTTCAGCTTTTGTTTTTATTACAAGTATAGTTGAATTGGGATATTTTCAATTACAATAAGTTGGATTATTTACAAACAATTCACGTTTTAAAATGTATGATATTATAAAAATATAAGTCGAAGTATCTTTTGAACTTGAGCGAATAATAATAAGTTATACAGTACATTTTAGGAGAGGTAAAATGAAAACGGTTGGCATTATTTTAGGGATTTTAGTTATTCTTTCTTGGTTATTTGTAATGAAAGAATACAAAAATGGAAATCAGGGCACTCATAAAGCTCAAAATGTTATGTTATTAGCTTGTTTGTTAACTATAATTATGACCGTTTTACAATTATTTTATTAGTCATTCGTGAATTAAGTTTGTAAATGAACAAATAAGTAATGTTATATAGAAGTCTCAACATATTTCCTTTGATTTTAAACTTAGGACTGAGACTTAACTTTATTGTAAAGAATACCTACGCCACAGTTGCTATATCCTAATTGGTAATCAAATTTAATGATTTCGATATAAGGATTTTCTTCTAAGAATTCATTAACTTTCTTGTTTAAGCCTTTTTCTGTCATAGCTGTTAAATTTACAAATTTCATATGATGACTCCTTTACTATTTTTATTATATTATACAGTATTTTAGAAACATACTTTTTACAGTTCGAGTTTTAATTCAACTATATCATTTCTCATTTATGGTAAAAAGTCACCTTATTTTAAAATGTTTTAGTTGAGATTAATTTTATGTCACTTTTTAATATTAATGAGGATAAAAGAAAGTAGGAAATTGAACGATGGAAATTATATTAAAAAAAGATTATGAAAAATGGGAAGCGCAATTTGTTAAAGAAAAAGATCTATTGTTAAAAGTAGTTGGTAAAGAAATCATAGAAATGCATCACATTGGCAGTACAGCTATAAAAGATATTTATGCTAAGCCTGTTATTGATATCATGGTAGTCGTAAAAAACATAATGTTTATGGATCGTTACAATAATGCGATGCGACAATTAGGCTATGAACCTCAAGGAGAAAGTGGTATCAGTGGTAGAAGGTTTTATATAAAAGGCGCGGATACTAGAACTTATCATGTCCATATATTTCAATTTGATAACTATGAAAATATTGATAGACATTTAGCGTTTAGAGATTATTTAAATGCTAATAAAGCTATTGCGAAAGAATATGAAAATTTAAAAATCACACTCGCTAACAAGTATTCAAATAATAGAAGTGCGTATTCAAATGGCAAATCGCCTTTTATCAAACGCATAGAGCATCAAGCATTAAAGTGGTATCAAAAGAATCAGGATGGATAGGCTACCTACTGTCTTATTTACATAATAATTAAATCTTTCATCTTATTTTGATTATTACTCAATTCAAATTTATTAAAACAAATTTGAATTGAGTAATAGTAGATAAAAGCCTGTTGCCATAACTGCAAACAAACACCACATAAAGCGGCATTGTTTACCATTCATTGCTGCCGTACCCTCATTTTCAGCCCGTTTAATAAGCTTGATATGTAAAAGTATTGTTGAATTTGAAGCATATACAAAAACAAAAATAATACCCAAAAGGGTAAGTAAAAATAGTTGCACATTACCCCTCCAACTTTATGATATTTAATCCATAGAATTTTAAAAAAATAACCATATACAATGTTAATTATAAAATAACACATATGTTTTTAGGTTGTAATAAAAATTAAAATTTATTTCAATATTTATTCTTTAAAAAACTTGTGGTACGATGTGGAATAAATCTGATGATATCTTGGAGGGCGAACCATGGCTATTATATTGTTGGGCATTGTTTTAATCGTTAATTTTGTTGAAGCGTTGTATTTAGGAATCAAATTTATTCGGTTGAAAATGCGTAATGCACCAGATCAAGCGTATAAAGATTTAGTGAGTTCTCCGTTTTGGTTAATGTCACTCATTATTTCGATTATATTATTTGTGATTGCATACATATTGAGTTGAAAAACTCTAAGATGTGCTTAAGTGGAATTTTCCATATTTTATAAATAAAAAGTTATTGTATTTGTGACGCCAAATTTTTTAAAACTCTACAACAGACTGTTTTTATTACTTTTTAAATGAATTTCAGTATAGGAATAATGTAAATTAATATAGCGAAAAGGGAGCAATCCAATGAAACTTTCATCTATATTAATCAGTAATATAACTGGTTTACTTATGTTTTTAGTAACGTTTTATACTAGTAATCATGCTTTGATACCGTCATTAGTTATGGGTGTTGTCGGTTTAGTAACAAATATATGGATTGGCATCGAAGCAAAAAAGCGATTATGAGCGTTAAAATGATAGAAAATATTAGAAGTAGTAAAGACTGAGGCAAATGTTGTCTCAGTCTTTACTTTATCATTCAGCGATTTTTATATTTATGGATGCTATTGTTGTGATATTGCTCTCAAAACTTATGAATCTGTTTCATGCATAGTCAATTCAATATGAAATAATGCACTGTTAGTCAATATCATCTTATACCCAAAGAATATAATGCATTATAATAGTATAAAATAATGAAATGTTTTGAAAAATTTTTAAAAGGATAGATATAAAATAGATTCATTATAAGGGAATGAGGTATATGGTTTCGGTGTTTTTAGAGGCGATATAGAAAATCGGTGTCATATTATCGATTTTCTATATCGTTTTATTAAATTATAAGTATAAATAAGAATTATCTAAATCAAAGTTTAAAATATAATTTCAGGGTATAGATGTAATATATAACTTTTGGAGTTATTTTATTTTATTGTAGGTGGTACGACTTGATTTATTGTATTAAGTTTAGTGTCAAAAAGTTAACTTGTTAGCATATAGTCTTAATTTGAGATGGATTTGGTGAATGAAATGGGGGATCCGAATGGTTAATAATTACAATAAAGATATAAAAATAGATAGAACTGATGAAATGCGTTCAGATGAAATTTCTAAAATGATTGAAGAGGGTGGACTAGGTGCTGATCAGTATTATGTTATAGATAAGTATCAGCCCAACCATAAGAGATTAGTAGAAAATATTGATCAATTTCGACAAGAATTAGTTCAAATGAATAATGATGATTTAGTAGACATTTTGATTATTAACACTCAAGAAAATACAAGTTCTAAGTACAGCCAAGCATTAATGATTATTAAGCATGAAATAGGCAAAAGAATGAATAACTAAGTCGTAGTTGCTGAATCATTACAAACAAAGCGCGCAAGTTAGAAAGCTATATTTTGCAAATAAATATTTCTAACTTGCGCGTTTATTATATTATTAGCACATTAAAATAACATTGCTATTAAATGGATTATTTTAAATAATCAGGTGATTATTGAAGTTGATTTAATGCTTTTTTGGGTACTTTATTTTTAGCTACTTCTTCATAACTTTGTACATGACCAAGTTCGGTATCTAATTTTAAGAAATGATCTGTTTTTAAGGGTTTTTCACCAAAACCATTGAAATCTAAGTGTTTTTTTTCACCTTTTTTATTATATCCATCTTGCTTATAATTATATGTGACAAAGGCTTCTCCATTATCATCTTTATTGTGCTCAACTTTTGTTGGCTTTTGAGTTTTTACGTAATATGTTTCATTAGTAATGAGTGGGTTTAATTTGGCAAAACTAACGATATCAGTATTGTCTGAGTTTTTTTCTGCGTAAACTTTCCAGCCAAAAAGGCCGATAAGAACAATGATAATGATAATAAAGATGCTTAGAAGTACTTTTATTAATCTGTTCATATTTATTACCTCCTTAAAGTAACTATCTATAATGTAAAAGTTATTTGATTCGTTTGCTATATTTTTAAGTTACAAAAAAGCATTTTAATATAACGATTTTGTCATTTTTTCAAATGTGATTAAATGATATATATTCACCAATGGATTATATTACTAAAAATAAAGTGCAAAATATATTTTTTTGAAAATAGGGGTATACAAAAGTCGAATTATTCGTTATACTAGGTATTAAGTAATTTAGTTCGTGAAATTGATTTGTAGTTTTATTCTTTTGAATTTAC
>Ga0214927_100373_pt1 | contig 10200 bp, 10 predicted proteins | sample Stichaenrichm16X_FD_168612 | JGI IMG/M metagenome (GOLD analysis project Ga0214927, IMG submission 168612) | Xylose enriched microbial communities from anaerobic bioreactor in Madison, Wisconsin, United States - 16X | ecosystem: Engineered > Bioreactor > Anaerobic > Unclassified | place: USA...
CAATCTCCCTTGTCTGCTCCAGCATCGGCTCCTGGTCCTCACCGACGGGAACCGTCGTCGCCTTGAAAGCGGTGATATCCGCAGCCTGGGATACAGGATAGGTGAAGAAACCGGCAGGAAGTCCCGCGGTGTTGTCGTTCTCACCTTCAGCGCTGGAGAAGCCCCGCAGCACCATCTCGCTCTTCACGGTGGGATTCCGGCTCAGACGCTGGGTGGTCACCAGATTCATATAATAGAAGGTCAGCGCGTGCAGCGCAGGAACGGCCGACTGAATGCAGATGTTCGATTTTGCCGGGTCAATCCCTACTGACAGATAATCCAAAGCAACCTCAATGATGTTGTCCCGAATCTTTTTCGGGTTGCTCCAGTTGTCCGTCAGCGCCTGGTCATCCGCAATCAGGATATTGATCTCATCAAATTTACCGGAATTCTGCAGCTGCACCCGCCTCTGCAGAGACCCTACATAATGACCCAGATGCAGACGCCCCGTCGGACGGTCACCTGTCAGAATCACTTTTCTCTTACAATCTTTTGCTTCCATATTGCATCCCCTTTATACTAATCAGTATGCTTCAAGCACATGAAAACCACTATACCATAAAATCAGAAAAAATAGAACACTAACGACCAGAAGTCATCACAGGTGCTGGCGTACAAGATTACACTTACTGGCCGACAAAAGACAGGAACCCAGGCAGGCTTCTGGAGCAGAAGAATCAACGACAAGGACAGATTGATTTGCAATACAGATAAAAAATATCAATATTCTGGCATGCAGATATCATGATCAGGACAAATGACAATAAGCACAGGAAAGTTATAGAAGATAACAGGCACCGGCGGAAGAAATGAGAATTTTCTGTCAGTGCCCTTCTGCGTCCACAGCTCCCATCTTCGTAAATACTGAATATATTTTATCGTATCACTCTTGCAAAACATATTACATTGCGTGTAGAATATAATAGTTTGTTATAATTTATGCATATTAACACAATATAAACCTCAATGAGGGGGAATAAAACAGATGCTTTCCAGAAAGAAATGGTTTCCGATCGCGTTCAGTGTCCTGGTGGTGCAGATCCTGCTGGAGGCCTATGCGGCCTATCGCCTGATCTGGCTGAACATGGTGCCGGATAAGTATGTCAAAGCGGTCATAGCCATCCTGATCGTAATGGTGGTCCTGACAAGTATCCTGCTCTTTGCAGGCATGGGACACGGACCCCACAGGGCAAGGAGGGTGCGCAGAATCGTAGCCTGCGTCCTCGCGGCTATCATGGCCGTGGGCTCCGTCGGTGCGTCCATGGTCCTGCATAAGGTGGATCAGACCGTGCAGACAGTCACAACGACCCAGAAGACCCTGCAGGCCATGGTCGGCGTTTACGTGCTCTCAGACGATAAGGCACAGAGCATTCAGGACGCAAAGGACTATTCCTTTGGCATCATGTCGGACTTCGACCAGGACAATACGACTCAGGCTGTCAAATCAATCGAGAACGAGCTGGGCTCGAAGATCAATACCGTTTCCCGCCCTTCCATGACGGAGAACGCCCAGGCACTCTACGATCAGGATGTCAAGGCAATTATCATGAATGAGGCCTATACAAGTGCCCTGCAGGATACTGACGAATTCGCGGACTTCTCTGACAAGACAAGACTGCTTTCCGAGATCCCGATCGAGAAGACCGAGACCATCGATCCTGAGGATACCGGCGCCAAAGGTGTCACTGTGTCCTCGAACGGCACCGTACAGTCCGCCAGCGACATCATCACCAGCAGTGAGATCTCTCAGACTCCATTTGTCGTATACATCAGCGGTTCTGATACCAGAAGCCAGATGCTTGATACCAGCCGGAGTGATGTAAATATTCTGATGGCAGTCAATCCGAATACACATCAGATTCTACTATTAAATACGCCCCGTGACTACTTTGTCCCGAACCCGGCCGGAAACGGTGCACTGGACAAGCTGACGCACCTTGGTATCTACGGCATCGACGTTTCCATGCAGGGACTGGCTGACCTGTATCAGGAGGACATCAACTACTACGGACAGATCAATTTCACCGGATTCGAGACCCTGATCGATGCCATCGGCGGCATCACCGTGGATTCACCACAGGCCTTTGAGGCAAACGGTTACTCCTTCGTGGAGGGCCCTAACGAGATGGATGGCAAGAAAGCCCTTGCCTTCGCGCGCGAGCGGCATTCCTTCGCCTCAGGTGACAATGAACGTGGGAAGAACCAGATGCGTGTCATCACAGCTGTCATTCAGAAGGTGACCGGTGACAGCACAAATCTGCTGCTGCATTACAGCGAGGTGTTGGACAGCCTGCAAGGCATGTTCGTCACGAACCTGACCTCTGACGATATCTCGGCACTGGTGAAGATGCAGCTCTCCGACAATGCATCCTGGAACGTGAAGTCCTATGCAGTAACCGGAACCGGCGGTATGGATTACACCTATTCCATGCCGACCGTCAAAGCATATGTAATGTATGAGAACGAGGACATGGTTCAAAAGGCCCAGGGCCTGATTGACAAGGTCATGAACGGCGAGACCCTCACCGACGAGGATGTCAGCAGCTGAACAATGCTATATAAGTGCATAAACGATATCAGGCGATAGCAAATAGCGGTGCGCTATAAAAAATAACAGAGCGCCGATATAAAAGATATAGAATCTCAAACTTATAGAAACCCGAAGTAACAGAACCCAGAAAAATCAGAATGTAATAAAGCAACAGAAACGCAAGCAAATGGAGGTTAATCAGATGGAGGATAGAAGCAGGCAGACAGCACCAATGGGAAAGGCATCAGGTGGTCCTGAAAATGATGTGGTTACGATCGATCTTGCAGATGTATTCAAGGCGATAGGTGCCAACATCGGGCAGATCCTGATCGTGGCGCTGGCATTTGCGATTGTAACCTGTGCCATCACCATATTTGTCATCAAGCCGACGTACCGTTCCTATTTTACAGCCTTCGTCAACAACCGTACGACTGCCAGTGAGAATACCCAGAGCCTGCAGAGCGGAGATGTAAGCGCGGCACAGAGCCTGACATACACCTACGCCGCCATCATGAAAAGCCGCCCCGTTATCGAAGACGCGCTGAAGAAGGCGTCCCTGGATTCTGAGTACGAATACAAGGACATCTCGGACAATATCACGACAGAGATTGAGCAGAATACCCAGCTTGTGACGGTCTATGTGGTCACCGGTTCCGCTGAGGACTCCTACAATCTTTGCAAGGCCATCGCAGAGATCGCTCCGGATTATATCGCCAGCGTTGTGGAGGGTTCTTCGATGAAGGTTGTGACGAACCCGGTTATGGCGACTTCGCCTTATAGTCCGAGCGTACAGAAAAACGTCGCGATCGGTTTCATCATTGGCTTACTGCTGATGATGGTCATCGCGGTTGTGCGCAGTCTGATGGACACCCGTATCAAGGATGCCCAGCAGCTGGAGGCAGACTTCAATATTCCGATTATCGGCACCATTCCGAACTATGAGCAGGCGGCGAACGGACATTCCGGGAGTAACCGTTACTATTACAGGAAGCAGAACAGAAAAGGGGAGGTTTAATCATGGGCGTTTTTGACAAGAAAAGAAGTACCGGGCGTTCCAATTCCATCGAGAGCGGGGATGCGAAGCTGATTCTTTCCGACGAATCTCCGTGGCCGATCCAGGAGGCCTATAAGGCCCTTCGGACAAACATCACCTTCTCCCTCCCGGGAGGCGGATGCAAGGTAATTGCGGTAAGCAGCGCACAGGCTCATGACGGAAAGTCTACCATCTGCATCAATACAGCGATTTCTTTTGCACAGCTGAATAAGAAGGTCCTGCTGATTGAGTGTGACCTTCGCCTGCCCACCGTCGGGTCAAAACTTGGTATAAAATCCATCCCGGGTCTTTCTGACCTGCTGGTCGGCGCGGCGCAGATCTCCGAAGCCTTGCGGCGCAACGTGCGTTACGGCCTGGATGTGCTTCCGGCAGGCAATATTCCCCCGGACCCGACCTGGCTTCTGCAGTCTAATCAGATGAAGGTCCTGATTGAACAGTTCAGAAAACTCTATGATTACATTATGATCGATCTTCCGCCGGTATCGACGGTTGCCGATGCCTCTATTATCTCGCCATACTCGGATGGATTTATTGTTGCGGTACGGCATCACGTTACCGAGCGGCCGGTTCTGGAGGACACGATGGCCCAGCTGGAGCTGGCCAATGCCAAGGTGCTGGGTTTTGTGTACAATGATGTAACGACCGAGGGCGGCAAGTATTACAAGAGCTATTACAAGGGGTATTATAAGAAATAAATATGTTATTCAGACGCGAAACCAAGAATTATTACGATCTGCATCTGCACATTCTGCCTGGCATGGATGACGGCGCCCGGGATTTGAAGATGTCTGCAGGAATGCTGCAGGAGGAGATCCGGCAGGGCTGCAAAGGACTTGTGGCTACGCCACACTATTATCCGACGGAGTCCATTGCCAGCTTTCTCGAGAGGCGGCAGAGGGCCTATGAGAAGCTGGAAGGCTATGTCGTGGAAAATATTCCGGAATGGGAGGGACGCATCGGTCTTGGCGCCGAAGCTGCCTGGCACAATGGCCTGGTTTATGACCCGGATCTGGAGAAGCTGTGCATGGGCCACTCAAGATATCTGCTTCTGGAGATGCCCTTTGAGCGGTGGTCTGCATCTGTCCTGCGGGATGTGCGAACAATAATCTCCTATGGCATCCGGCCAATTATCGCCCATCTGGAGCGCTTTCCGGAATTTGCAGGCGAGGATGCAATAGAAGAGCTTCTGGAGCTGGACGTTCTGATACAGATGAATACAGGCGCACTGCTGCACAGAAACACGCACCGGAGAGCACTGACCATGGTGAAGAACGGTATCACACAGGTGCTGGGTACGGATTCCCACAATCTGGAGGACCGCCGTCCGAATATGAAAGATGGTCTGGACGCACTGCAGAAGGCCCACTTGGGCAGAGCGGCAGATGAGATTCTGGATAATAATGCAAATATCTATCACGCGGCAGTATGAGCCGGATAAAGATTAAAGTGTATGGAGGGAGAGGTGTAAGCAACTATGAATAAGCATTCAGGGTTTGGGGGATTTATGACAGTGGTCGGCTGTGTGCTCCTGGCTGTGGCACTCGGTGCCCTTCTGGCATTCAGCAATATGAAACAAGAGGAAAATACAAAGAACCTGGAGACAAAGGCCCAGCAGGCCATGGCACAGGACAGCAACAACAGCTATCAGACGACTGTGGCATCTTCATCTGCATCGCAGGCGGCACCGGAAGATGCAGGCACTACTTCTTCCTCTTCTACTGCATCTGTTTCATCGGATTCTGAGTCTGTCGCTGTCGTATCCACATCCTCCGCATCAGCAGATAAGAAGGATGCACAGACTACCTATACGGCCATCAGTGTCCGCGGGGACAGCTACATGGATGATGACGCAGACAAGGCGAACGGCTATCCCGCCAAGCTGCAGGCGCTGCTGCAGGCGGATGGCTCTGCGGTCACCGCAGAGGATGACACCTGGGACATGGCCGGGACTCTCTCCCAGATGTCTCTGGCAGGAGTCCCCGACAGCACAGTGCAGGGCTACATCAGCGAACACAACCAGGAGGGTCTGACAAGCAACTATGAGTTAATCGTCCGCAATGATCTTGCAAAGTACAAGAAGGACCGGACCGATCAGGGTGATCTTCCTGTGCTGACCATGGGATACCACGGCGGCTGGGGCGATGACCTGGATGAGCTCATCGAGCAGGAAAAGGCCGTGCTTGCAACCTATACGAACGGCAGCAAAGATTATCTGGTACTCGGATCATATCCGGCCGATTGGACCGATCACACAGCCTATGACCAGGCAATGACGCAGGCCTTCGGTGACCACTATGTCAGCCTGAATGCTACCGTGCCGAATTCACTGATGACTGAGGAAGGCAGACAGGGTATCGCTCAGATTGTATTCAATAAGCTCAAAGAGCTGAAGTATATTTAATGAGGGTGTTTCAAATTGATTTCACATACGTTTTACTTTTAGAAAGCGAAATATGCTTGCCGCTTGACAATTCAGGTTGGAAAGGATATTCTGTCTTAGGATAATTTCTCTATAGGTAAAATTCGTATTTTCTTTTTTTCACACAGGTGTGTGACATTTCAAACGAACGGATCTTCTCCCTTTAGCAATTTTTTTTTGGGGGGGGGGCAGCTCTGAAGGTTAACGGAGCCTTATCATCATGGATTATAATAAAGCAAAGACACATTATTTCCTTAAACTGACGGTGCTGGTGGCGGCGGATGTCGTCTCCATTGCCGTTGCTTATCTGCTTGCCCTGTGGCTGCGGTTCGACAAGATCGAGAGCATTCCCACAGAGTATATCATTGGAACCTTGTATCTGCTTTTATTACTTATTCTCACAACGGTTCTTTTCAATTATTCCATTATCCCTTTCCATAAAAATGTGAAGAACGAAAATTCCACTGTTTATTTTGCATAGATTTAATATGTTATTGATATATGTGAATAGTGGTGCATGCATATTTGTAGAGGAAATATTTTATGAGTGATTTTCTTTATAAATTCAAATCGGTAAGAACAGTTGATGATGTCTTTCGTTTATTGGATATTCTTGACAATCATAGGCTTTATATGCCCACTTGCGAAGAATTGAATGATCCACTTGAAGGAAATGTGTTTGATATTAGCATAGGCGGTTATGCCGGGATGTCGTTTCCGATTATTGATGATGAGGAGATTTATCCAATTAAGAAAGAAAAAAGTAAATATAGAATACTCTCATTATCAGATGATTCTAGTGATCCTCTTTTATGGGCACATTATGCAAATGAATTCTCAGGGATTTGTATGTGCTTTGATAAAGTTGCTTTTGAGCCAGATTGCAGAAGAATTGAGTATACTACAAAACGGATAGAGAAAGATTTAAAAGCTTGTGAAGACAAATTGGATGACACTATTTATGAAAGCTTCTTTTATAAGAATGCCGAATGGGAATATGAAAACGAAGTGCGGGTAGTAAGACGACTGGAGTTGGATTCACCCGAACAAGAAGATGAGAATCAAAAATACTTGTATTTCGGAGATTCGTTAAAAGCTATTATTATCGGGCATAATGCATCAAAGAGTCTTAGCGGGCATCTTCTGGAACATTATCCGAAGCTTGTTCTTCTGAAAACGCATGTCGGATATCGTAGCAATCGTATTAGAATGCTTCCGTTTGAATATAGGCTTGTATACGATGGAGAAGAGCCACCTTTTATAGAAGATGTTTCCAGATATTTAAGGGGTATATCATAAGGACTACGTTGACAATTAGTCAACACAATTTCCAGCCCGGTAATACGGATGTTTCATGTGATACAGGAGAGAATATAACACTTGCATGTAAAACTCTAAAATAACTGCATCTGTAGGAATAATAGGAATTGAAAAATGCAGTGTGGTATTTAAAGCAACTTATTGGTAAGAAATCAAGTAAATCAGATGAGGGGATTATTGACTTCTTATGAACATCGGCAATATAAGTAATAAAACAGATAATATCAATGCAGGAACAATTTTTCCAAATGATAAATTTACACACAGACTAGCACTTAGAACAGTCAAACTCTTGAATGTACTGATAATGACGACACTTTTCAGCATCGTGTGGTATCAGCTTCTGGCAGAGAAATTGTATTCGCCATTTTACACTAGAGGAAACTGGGTGATCGTGGTTCTATATTTCATCTTATATTATCTTTTTGGGAAGACATACGAGGCGTTTTTGGTTTCTTATAATAGGATTAGCGACATGGTTCTAAGCCAGGTGCTGGCTCTGGTTATGACAAATTTTATTTTGCTATTAATCACGTGGCTTCTTGTGCGAGGATTATATAATCCTCTACCATACCTTTTACTTTTAGGACTTCAGCTTACTGCGTCAGTACTCTGGTGTACTTGGGCACATAGATGGTATTTCAAGCATTTTATTGCGAAAAGATCCGTCATCATTTGGGACATGAGAAAAGGGCTAAAAGCGCTTATTAATGATGGCGATATGAAAGTTAAGTTTAATATAGTGGGCGATTATTACGCGACTGATGTGGTTAATAAAGTTGAGAATGAATTGGGCGATGAGATATTTAATGGTATCGAAACAGTGTTCCTGACCGGTGTGCATTCTCATGATAGAAATGTAATAATCAAATACTGTGTCGAACATAATATAACAGTGTTTCTGATTCCCCGAATCGGTGATATTATTATGTCTGGAGCACACAAAGTACATCTTTTTCATCTGCCTTTTCTTCGTCTTGATCGATATAATCCGGCTCCGGAATTTTTATTTATCAAGAGAACTTTCGATATTGTTATCAGCGCAATTGGGCTTGTGATATTAAGTCCGTTGTATCTTGTACTAACTATATTGGTTAAGAAGCAGGATGGCGGTCCTGCGCTTTATAAACAGGTTCGACTTACCAAGGATGGAAAGAAATTTAATGTGCTGAAATTCAGGTCTATGCGGGTTGATGCGGAAAAGGATGGCGTGGCGAGGCTTAGTACAGGGGAGAATGATGATCGTATTACGCCCATCGGAAAGTTTATGCGTGCGCACAGACTGGATGAGTTGCCGCAGCTGGTGAATATCTTCAGGGGAGATATGAGTATAGTTGGTCCACGACCTGAACGGCCTGAGATTGCAGAACAGTACGAAAAAGAGCTCCCTGAGTTTAGATTAAGACTGCAGTGCAAATGTGGACTTACAGGATATGCACAAGTATATGGAAAGTACAATACCACACCATACGATAAACTTCAGATGGATTTGATGTATATTGCGAATCCTAGCATCGCACAGGATTTGGAAATTATGTTTGCAACTGTAAAAATCCTGTTTATGAAGGAGAGCACCGAGGGCGTCGCGGAAGGACAGACCACCGCAAGCGCCGGAAGTGTTGAAAATACTGGGGTTTCGGAGGATCGGGCAGCGGAGAAGTAAGGCTGAATGAGGCCTTATCTTTTATGAACAGAACGAGTTTGGGTACTAATTGAAGTTTGGGAGAGAGTAGGTAAGTTATTGTGAGTAAGCAGCCATTGGTTTCGGTCGTCATGGCGTCATATAACGAGGAACCAGAAATCATAACAAAATCAATAAAAAGCATTCAGGACCAGACCTATCGGAACTTTGAACTACTTATCTATGACGACAGCACAAGCCCTGAAACTAGAAAAGCGATTGATGCTTTCACAGAAGATGAAAGGATCAAGGTATTCAGAAGCCCGGAGAGAGTTGGATTCGTGAAGTCTTTGAATCTCGGTATCAAGGCCGCAAAGGGTAAGTACATCGCCCGAATGGATGGTGATGATATTGCTTTGCCCATCAGATTTGAGAAGGAAGTCGCATACCTTCAGGCGCACAAAGATGTGTTTGTCGTGGGTGGGCAGATCAATATCATCAACGAGAAGGACGAGATCACTTCTTCACGGAAATATCCGCTGGGAGGAGCTCAGCTTTATTTCTTTTCCTGCTTCCGTAATCCTCTAGCACATCCAACCATTATGATGCGGCGATCACTGGTCGATCATGGTTTCCAATATGACGAATCGTTAAAGATGTCTGAGGACCTGGACTTCTGGCTTCGAGTGATGAACAAGTCACTGAAGATAGCCAATGTACCTGATACCGTCCTGAACTATCGCGTTGCTGACAATTTCATCGAGAAGAGAAGCGACAGGAAGCAGGTCGAGTACATGGCCAATGTCAGGAAGAAGAACTTCGATTCTAAGCATCTCTTCCATTCAATATTATCCAATGCCGCTGGCTGGACTTTTACTCATGTTCCTGTTGGCGCAATTCAGAAAGCATACAAGACAGAGAACAGACAGGGGTAAGAGTAAATGATAATCACCAGAACACCTTTCAGAGTGAGTTTTGCAGGAGGCGGCAGCGATATCGCTTCATTCTATGAGAAGCACGGCGGATGTGTACTGAGCACAGCTATCAATAAGTACATGTATATTTCTGTCCATCCTAGCTTCAATTCTAAACAGACCGTCCTCAAGTACTCGAAGACGGAGTCAGTTACAGACATCGATAAGATCGAGCACAAGTATTTCAGGGAGATGCTGAAGCGACTGGACGTGCATGGGGTTGAGCTGGTTTCTACGGCTGAT